>Ga0315272_10000918_pt1 | contig 14903 bp, 11 predicted proteins | sample C3_middle_MG_FD_203918 | JGI IMG/M metagenome (GOLD analysis project Ga0315272, IMG submission 203918) | Sediment microbial communities from Yellowstone Lake, YNP, Wyoming, USA - C3_middle | ecosystem: Environmental > Aquatic > Freshwater > Lake > Sediment | place: USA: Wyoming | collected...
GAGGACAAGATTAAGAGCGTTCTCGAGAGGTTCGTGGGCCAGAAGTTCAACGGTGTGACGATAACTCGTGTTCAACCAGAGTACGAGGTCGAGGGCAGGCGGGCTGACATAGCCGTCTTGAAAGACGATGGGAAGCCGTTATTGATCATAGAGACGAAGAAAAAGAAGGAGAGGGGCGGGAGCTGGAGCGTGGAGAGACACTTCATACCTACATCGGAGGACGTTGTCGGACAGGCCGCCTCCTACGCCGCTCTCCTCAAGCGTACAAGAGTCTACGTCCCGTTTATCGCGACAGCCAACGACAGGCAGCTTGCTTTGTTCAAAGTACCCGAGAACATTGAGAGTCTAGTCAACTGGAACGCCATCAGCAAGAGGGATTATGGGAGGGTTATAAAAGATTTCTACGAGTTCAAGAAGGAGAACCTCATCCTTCACAAGCCGCATGGCCCGTTCTCGGAGGAGTTCTTTAAGGAGTTGCTCGACGCCATCACCGGTATCTACGCTGCGAAGTATAGAGTCGAAGAGAAGAAGCAAGAGTGGCATTGGCTGGTGCTCGAGGACTTGAGAGGTTTCGTGGACTTCCTCACACCGTTCATCGAGCAGGCTATAGTCGAGAAGGGAAGGTTCAAGGACAGTATCGCCGGTAAGCTGGAGGAGTATCGGAGGAAGACGGGTTACAGCCCGACACCCCAGCAACTTGCCAGGGAGATGGCGTACGTCCTCTTGAACAAGATTCTGTTCTACAAGGTCTTAGAGCACTACCGTAACCTGCCCCGCCTGGGCCCGCTCTACAAGGAGGGTGTTGTTAAAACCTGCAGCGAGTACCTGAAAAGACTCCGCGAATACTTTAGTAAGGCTGTTGAGGCGACGGAGGACTTCCAAGCAGTGTTCGAGACCGGGATCTATGATGAGGTAGAGCTGGTAGAGAACGAGGAGGTTCTCAAGGCGATAGACTGGCTGATAGGGCTCGTAGAGCACTATCAGATAGAGAGGCTTGGAGACGTCATCGGCTTCATCTATGAGGACCTCATCCCAGGCGAGGAGAGACATCAGCTAGGCCAGTTCTACACGCCAAAGCCAATAGCCGAGTTGATAGTTAAGTGGAGTGTTAGAAGCCCTGATGACAAGGTCTTAGATCCTGGTTGCGGCTCAGGCACCTTCCTTGTCGAGGCCTACAAGAGACTTGCAGAATTGAAGCGGAAGAGGCCGTGGAGCGAGATTAATTATGTTCCCAGCGATGTCCACAGGCAAATCCTGAGGCAGCTGTACGGGGTGGACATAAATGAGTTCCCAGCCCACTTAACAGCGATGAACCTGGCGATGAAGAACGTTAGGGCGCCGAGCCCAGAGATGTACGTGTTTGTGAGAGATTACTTCACAATTATGCCGGGGCAACAGGTCCTAACACCCTACGAGGTTAGGACGGGTGAAGGCAGGAAGCCTGCGGAGGTAGTGTTCAAAGACTTCGACGCTGTAGTGGGCAACCCGCCGTACACCAGGTGGACTGAGATACCGAAGAATACTCAGGACAGGATACTGGATTTCCTGAAGAAGACTATATCAAAGTATGGTTTAACGCCACAGGTGTCGAGGGGCGTAGAGCCTGGCATATACGTTTACTGGATAGTGCACTCGACAGGCTTCCTCAAAGAGGGCGGTAGGCTGGGTATGATAATAAGCGATTCATGGTTGCAGACAGACTACGGTGTGAACTTCTTTAAGTTTCTCCTAGACAACTACAAGGTTCACGCTGTAATAGATATCTCAGCAAGAGTGTTCCCCGTCCCGCTTATCGGTACGTGCATTATCCTGCTAGAGAAGGTGTCCAACGCTGTGGAGAGGGACAACAATAAGGTGGTCTTCACGTACCTTGATTTAACCCGGGGATCTATGGACGTAGATGCGATATTGAAACTTGTGGAAGAAACGAAGACGAAGTCTACGACCGGGCAGTTGCTGTTGAAAGAATTCCCCTCAGGCGCCAAAGCGTTGATTAAAACCTACATGCAGGGCGAACTCTCGAAATATGAGGGGAAAGTGATAAACCTGGTCTTCAGCGTCTCTGATATATTGAATTACTTAAAACAAAGCAAACTCGTAGTCGAGTTATCCAAATACTTTGAGCCTAGCTACGGTAATATCCTATATCTCTACCTCACATCCGTTGGAAAAGTTAAGGGGGTGAGAAACGTTGGCGGTAATGAATTCTTCTACCTCAACGAGGATAGAATACGACAACTTAGTATTCCTAGAGAATTTCTGTACCCACTTTTGCCATCTTCTAGATACTTGAAATTCTTTACATTTGCTCAACAAGATTGGGAAGAGCTTAGACGTGAAGGTAAAGAATGTTACCTCTTTCTATGTCATAGACCAAGAAATGAGTTGCCTCCACAAGTTTTAAGGTATATACAGCTTGGCGAAGGACCTAACGCCCAAATAAGGCTTAGGAGGAGGCCTGGGGAGCCTGAGGGTAGGCCTGTAAATGAATCACAGGCATCCCAGGTAAGGCTCAGATACAGAAACATATTCATTGATTGGTATGACCTTGGAGGAGTTATTGAAACGCCAATTATAGCATCTTACTATGCCCAATATTGGCATAGATTCGCTTTAACAACGTATAACATAGCTTGTGATGCCGACATTATAACGTTTGTTCCTCGTCAGGGCATAGCTTTTAATTCGGAAGAGCTCAAGGCTTTACTGGCATATCTAAACTCCTCGTTTACAAAACTATATCTTGAAGCAAATGGCAGGTTAACAGGTGGAGGTGCCTTAGCTATAGAGGCTAACATACTCAGCGACCTACCGATATTGGATGTGAAGAAGTTGCCTCAAGAGGACGTTGAGAGGTTTGCTCAGCTGTTTGATAGGCTTGAGGCTGAGGCTAGGAGGCTTGGTGGCGCTGACGAGGTTGAGAATGTATTTGGTTCCGAGCTCGCAAAGGAGTTGACTGGTAGTAGTAATGTTAAACCAGGAGTAGAGGGCCTGTTCAACACCGTGATAAGGGAGATCGACTACGAGGTCGCCAGGGTACTTGGGCTTGAAAACCTGGTTGAGCCTGTTAGGGCTATGGTTTTGGAGATGGCTAGGAGGAGGTTGTCGAGGGCTGGTGAGGCTAAGCGTGAGGCTGTGAAGGGTACCGAGGAACCCGTAGAGCTGAGGGAGCCTAAGAGGAGGAGAGGGAGGGCAGGCGGCGAAGGAGTAATGCATAGGAGGCTGGACGAGTTTATGAAGGAAAGCGGGGAAGGGGGAGGGGAATAACCTTCTTCTACTCCTAACCTCACCTCTCATAACCTAGTCTCCAGTAGATAGCTTGAGCATGGAAGGCCCCAGGACAGCAGCCTTTTTAACTCCGTTAATCTGGTTGGTGGAAGCTTTTTGTTGAGCTACTGCCACGCGTCGGCTCGCCTAGGCCTCCGGTCAGCGTTTTCAACCCAGGGTTCACGCTGTGTATTGTTAACTCGGGTAACGAGTTACGGGTCTTTCTTGAGTCCATTGCGAGCCCGGAGACCCTGTCGAAGCATTATGGCGTCAGGAAGTCTAGCTACGGGGAGGTACTTAAAGTGTTTGGCTGTGAAGTCTGGGTTGGTGAGGTCAGGCCTAGGCGGGAGTTCGACTTCTACTACACTGACATCGTTTTATCCAAAAAGAAACTAAACAGCCTTATGGGTCCCCTAAGGGCAGGCCAGGAACTTCGTAGCTGCCAGCGCGTCGGACTCATGGCTGTTAAGCCTACCATGTGGCGACCGTCGCGTCATCGCGCCTCTTGGCCCCAAGGTCCTATGGCCTCGAGCTGCCGGAGGCCTAATTCATTGTAAACTGGGGAGTTAACGAGCCTAGGTTCGCAGAATCTAACTGATGAGGCCTAGGCGCCCCTAGAGGCGTAGCCTATGCAGGGCCTTAGCCGAAGAACTCCTCAAGGACCTTCCTGACCCTCCCCTTTGCCTTCTCCCAGGCCTTCTGGGCATCTTCCACCTCTGCCGGGTCAACCCTAATGAGGTAAAGGGCCTGGCCTGCGCCGTCTCTAAGGCTTAACTTAAGGAGCCCATCCTCTTGAGTTATGAGACTCCAGAGGCCCCTGGTCCCCTCGTCCTCACCGTCATAGGGCCTCCTCTCGCTATTAAGCTCGGGGAAGACGAGGGCGCCCAGCTGGGCGCCGTACTCGCATAGGTAGGCCATGGCCTTGAACCTGCCCGCCGTTAGGTAGTTAGGGTCGTCCGAGAACTTGCACTCAATCACCAGCAGCCTCTCGCGGTTCTTGTCTTTCAGGCTTATGTCAGGCCTCCCCCTCGCCTTCTTGGCTATCTCCTTATCGCTGTCAACGCAAGCCAGCCTTGACTCCTCCATGTCGCTGTTGAGCAGGAGCTCACCAGCTTCATTATCGTCCCTCCTAAGCACGAACCTGTTGTCGTCGACCTTCACACTGTAGCCCAGCTCCCTGAGGGCCTCAAGCACTATCCCGGCCACATAAAGCTCGTAGAGCCTCCAGGCAAGCATCACCAGGAGGTACCTGCCGCCCTTAAGCGGCGGCTGGGCCACCCGTATGCCCTCCCACAAGTACTTAAGCAGCCTGTAGGCGTTCCAGGCCTCTGAGAGCCAGCGGGGGGCGTAGGGGCTCAGCCTCTCCCACTCTGCCCTGAGCTCTTCATCGCTCAGCGGCACCGGGTACCTCTCGAGGCCCTCGGCCTCCGCCTTCAGCCTGTTAACGGCCCTCTCAAGCTCATCCATGACCTCGTCAAGCTTCTCTAAGACGGGCCCCTCACTCACGTCCTCGTCAGGTCCGACGAGAGGTCCTGCGCCCTTTGCGGCCTGCGTCGACCTCTTCGCCTCGCTAAATGTCTTGTCCACATAGCCCTTGACCTCATCAAGTGTTTCCAGGGACCTGCTGACTATCTCCCCGAGCAGTATCAGCTCAGGGGAACTGAAGGCCGGCACGTAAGTCATGGAGGCCTGGAGGCCCCCTGGGTAAACTGCTATGGTCCTGGCCACATCAATGGGTCCCCAGGAGGTGCTGTCGTAGACCACCTGGAACTGCCTGTAGAGCAGCCTGTCCCTCCTGGCGTCCTCAACAGCACTCTTCAGGTCATCGGCCGCGACCCTGGCAAGCCACGCCGTGAGGTAGGCCCTCGTAAGCTCGTCCACCTCATATTTCTCTTTCTCGTCGGCCTTGGCCTTTTTAAGCAGCCTGTCAAGGACCGCCTCAGAGCTCGGCAGGCCTCTAAGGTAGCTCCTGGCCACCATCCTGGCCATGTGCCCTATTCTCTTCTTCAGATCCTCGTCCTTCATTTCTGTTGCCTGCCCTGCCCAAGGCACTCATTTACGGTGTTCCTAAGCGTATTCTTCCTCTCCTCACCCATCACTAAGCCCATGGAGAGCTGTAGGTAGTCAGCGAAGTCCTTTAGGACGGAGTCCAAGCTGACTCCTCCTGGGTTCACGCTGTAGTCCTTTGAGAGGAGCTTCAGGGCCGCCTTGACAGCGCTTGGCGGTATGCAGAGATCCTTAACCTTCCCGCGGGCGCAGGACACTAGCGACTTTATTCTGTCCTTAAGGCCTGGCATGACCTTACCCAGCTCCCCTAGGCCGTTACTCAACAGTTTGTCCAGATCCTCATCGCCTTTGGGGCAGAGCACCTCTATCGCCGTGAACCTCCTGGTGAGGGCCTCGCCGACCATGAAGAGGTTCCTGACGTCGGCCAAGTTCATGGTTGCCACTATCCTTATGTGCCTGAGGGGCTCATCCCCGTGCTTTCCATAGTGGTCTAGGAAGTCCTCAGCCTCCTTGTCCCTGTGGCTGTACGCCCTTATCTCATTGACCAGCTCCTCAGGTACGTGCCACTCCTCAGGGTACGGCGATAGGAACATGGCGAAGAAGTCGCCGAAGGCCTTGTCCACGTCGGCCCTGTTGAGCTCGTCTATTACAAGGAACACCAGGAAGTCCCTGTTGCCCAGCCTCTCAAGGGCCTCCGCGGCCCTGTTGTAGGCCTCTATTATGAAGCCTGACTTCCACCCTACATTGCCGTTCTCTAATGTCTCGCCGCCTATCACGTCCCTCCTGAACCAGAGGGCGTTGGCGACCTTAACCATGGGGTCGCAGCCCGTGAGCGCCTTGGCGAAGCGGATGGCCAGGCTGGTCTTGCCTGTGCCCGGAGGGCCGTAGAGGAGCACGTTGCCAAGCGAGACGGCCGCGACGAACTTCTTGGCAGTGCCATCATCGAGGTAAAGCTCCTCCCTGACCTCATCCATGGCCTTGTTATATGAGCTGGCGTCCAGGGCCCTTGGGGTGCACCCCTCACGCTTAACAGCAGGCCCAGGGACCCGTACAATAGGAGGCGACTGCACTACCTCGCTGTAAAGCTTAACGATCCTCTCAACCTCTCTGCTATCACTGATTATTTGTTTGAGCTTACCCCATACCTCCTTGACGCTTTTCTTTTCTTCGTAGCACAGATTTGACTTCCCGTAAAGCGAAATGTCCTTCTTAGTGAGCTTAAGGTCGCCCTTCTTTTCCTTTAGCCCATTCTCAAATTCAACTATCGCTTCGTCGTCCCTATAGTTGCTGGTCCCCCTGAGCAGATCCTCAACAATGCTATCGAGCCAGAGGACCCTCATCCTCCACCTCAGGACCCAGGCGTCGTTCTCCTCGCTCCAGCCCCTGAAGTTCCTGTAGGCGTCAAGCGTTATGTCGGTTACAAGGCCAAAGCCGAGGTACTGCTTGATATCCGTCGCAAAGAAGAGGCCTATCACAGGCTTCACCTGGCGTAGGTCCTTCTTCAGGACTATGTTGACGCCTTTCCCTATGTTGAGGTGACCTTCCTCGTACCTTTGAACAAGGTTCTTGAAGGGTAAGCCGGAAACGTCGGCTTGGCCCCCTTTGCTCTTCCCGACAGTGTTGTCGCCCCACAGGGCGTAGCCGGGCTCCCCCTCAAGCGAGTACCTCAGGGACCAGTACCAGTGCTTAAGGGGCCCTGGGAAGACGCAGATGTGCGGCGTCCCCTCAAAGTCCTTAAGCCACTCCACGACCTTCCTGAGGTCATCGAATCCGTTGAAGGGAGGCCTATAGATGAACCAGCCTGAGGGTTGGCCTGAGGCCAAGGTCTTACCGAGAGTTATAAGCTTCCCACCATTTTAGCCCTTTCGCCATCAAGGGCTTAGCCCTATCCAGTGGCCTCTTAGGCCAAGGAAGGAGCGCTCATCAGTTGTCAAAGATCAGAACTAAGATGACCTGTCCCGTGTGAAGGGCCTTGCTTACGTCCTAAGCCAGCGCTTAAGGTTTCGCTTAGGAGAAGCGCTTTACGGCAGCTATCACTTCTTGACCACAACCTTGACCAGGACCCTTCTCCTCCTAGGCCTCGTGAGGCCCGTGTAGCTGAAGACGAGGCCTAGCGAGTCCCACAGGAACATCAGAAAGCCTGTTGCAGCTATATTCGTGGAGCTGAGCAGGAGCCCAGCTATGGCCGCCAGGAGGTGCCCCGGCGCCTTAGCGAAGCCATCATAGACGGCGGGTATGAAGGTCACCAGGAAGGGCACAGTCATCATGAGGCCCCCGGCTATGAGGAGAGGGCTTAGGAGGAGGACGCCGAGCTTGAAGAGGCTCAGGCCCAGGAGCATGAAGCCCAGGGCGGCCACCAGGAGGGCGACCTTGAAGAGCGTTACATCGCAGCCCCTGCCCTCCGAGGCGTCAAGGAGGATAAGCGACATGGCAGCAGCTATGAGCCCTCCGCCCGCTAGGCCCAGCCAGCCCCTCTCATGAAAGCCCCTAAGGCCGCCGCCCAGGCTTCCAAGAGCCACGACAGTGAGCACTAGCAGGACGAGAAGCACATCTGGCATGCAAACGCCTATCTCCCGCGCGGCGCCCGTAGCCATATAGGGCGTGAAGAAGCCGCCCATGAAGAAGTAGAGGGGTATCATCGCGAAGAGGATTATGCTGAACTTAAGCAGGCCTGCGGCCCACGGCTTGGGCTCACGCCTCCCCTCTGCCTTATGCGGCATATGATCCCTACCATGTGTTATAAATGTTGCCGTTCCCCTAATTTATCCTCTACTTTCCTGTGTTTGTTCCTGTGAGCATACTAGATGTATAAAGTCTCTAAATGACGTTAGCAGCATCAGCAGAAACGTGAGAAACGCCAGTGAGCCTAGTCCTATACTAAAGAAAAGCGAGTCTGTTAATATGTAGCTAGCGCTCGTGCTAGAGGTTGGTGGTATAAGTATCGCATAAATTAAAAATACATATATAAAAATTATCATGAAGGTTCCGAATAGCAACGCTCTAACTCCCTTAATCGTCTCAAGCCATATATATGTGCAGCTAGATTCTAGCAAGTTTCTGAACGCCGTGCTCTCGCTCCACTGGCTCAGGCCCAGAAGTATTGATGCAGAGATTGGTACGATCATAGAGAAGGTGCTCAAGAGAGGCTGTAATTGTATGGAGAAACCTAAAACTCTAGTTGTGAAGTCGAATATTATGTTTAAAAATCCCATAAACTCTATTATATAAGAGAATAAAACTATTTCTAAGATCGACTCCAGGTCTCTGATTAGCCTCGCAAGCCAGTTTGATAAAGTGCTACTGGGCTGGCGTGAAGGGGTTAACGTTTGATCGTCGGAGCTCCCTAGGGCTTCTACAGTAACGCCCCTCTTCAGGTTGAGGAGCGCTACGTCGTGAAAAATAGATATCAAACTAAGGTCAACGTGAAGTCCATGTAGAAAGGTGTAGGAAAGTAAGGTTAACGACACCAGTTGTGCAAACCCATTAAGCGCACGGAATGAGGAAAAACTAAATACAGCTGATACTACTAAGCTAACGATCGCTAGTGCCAGCGTTAGAAGGCGCTGTTTTCTAGCCTTCTTTAGCTCGTTTTCCACGCCCTTCTCTGTATTACCGTTAACGTCTGTCACATTTACAGCTAAAGCTAAGCTCCAGCTATTAACATTAATGGAAAGTGCGTGTACTGCTGGCTATAGAAAGCGCCTAAGATAGAGCCCAACTTGAAGACGTGAGAAGGCTGTTAAGAAGCCATTCGTCAGTTCGGTGTTAAGGTCTTACGTGACCGCAGCCTTGATTTAATTGGAAGGGCTGATAACGACATCACCTGAGGTCAGGTCAGCATTGGTTGAGGGAAAGCGCAAAGATCACTATAAGATCCTAGCTAGCTTGTTCTCATTATCAACAGTTAGATCTCAAAAACTAGTGCAACAAGTAAGCTTTTACCTGATGACGTTAATGACGCCTTTGTAGGTGATGATATCGCAATAAACTGGCCTATGGAAAGAGCGTTTTGTAAGGAGGCCTTTAAGGCCATTGAACATAGAAGGTCCAAGTTATCTTGAGTCTACTCATAACGTCATGATCTATAGAGCTGAAAGGTTATGGAGACAACCATTATGAAGATGTCTCATTTGAGAGTACCATTACCATCAGAACTACAATTAATGATACAAGAAGAGTAATGGCATCGCCACCACAAATAGTAGCAGGAGGACAAGGAGCTTCTCATCTTTAAGCTTAGCCAGCTGACACAAATAGTAATTATATGCAGCCGATAATGTATAAGCAAACGGTATCGCGCCAACTATTGAAACAAAAGTCAATAAAATCTCGAAGCTTCTTGCGTTAAATCCAGAAAGACATAAAAGGTTTTGCATGTTAGAGGTCATAGCTATGAACGCTAATAATGAAAACATGCTTACGTAGAAGAGGCCACTATATATTGTATCCCATAAGTTCCTATCATATCTATTTCTATACCTACGGAGCGACCATTCAGTTATAAACGTAAGAAGCGCAGCGGCCTCCTCTACGACTTCCTTGGCCTCGAGGACCCGCGGGCCCCGCTCTTCGGCAGGGCGTTCCAGGAGGTCAGGACGAGGAGGCTGAGCCCGGACGAGGCCCTCGACTTCCTTGAGAGGGGGTTCAGCGAGTCAGGGGTCAGGTGCCCAAGGGACCTCATGGAGAAAGCAGTTGACGCCTTTGACGGCATAATAGGCTGGCTAACCTACTTCGGGCACCTCTACGTCACCGGCGGCCTGAGGGACCTCGATGACGTTGTCAGGGCGGCCTCCTCGCTCGCCCTGGAGGAGCTCAGGAACCTCATATCGTCGCTCAGGAGCCCGAGGTACGCCGTGATCCTGAGGGCCCTCGCGGGGGGCAGGGGCCCCTGGGCGGCCATAAGGAGGAGGCTTGAGGACCACGAGGGCAGGGGCCTGAACCCCGCCACGGTGTCCCAGCTCATAGGGACCCTCGTCAAGCTTGGGGTAGTTGAGGAGGTGAACGGCGAGTACGCAGTAGCTGACCCGGTCTACAGGCTGGCGGCCTCAAGGCTCTAAAGGCAAGGCAGCGGGAGGCCCTCATGTAGCCTTCCTGAGACGAGATCAGGGCCTCACGGCATCTAATAATGGGGGCGTCCTGGAGACTGTCGCAGGTCAACTTGGAACCGTTTTAACGGTGTCCCATATAGCAAACTCTACTAGAGCGGCCTTGGGGGCAGACGTCGACGCCTTAGTTGAGGCCATAAAGAGGGGCGATGCGGCTAAGGCCCTGGCTCTGCTGAAGTCCGTCGACCCCAGCTCCAGGGACGGCCTTGGCAACACGCCGCTCCACTGGGCGGCGGCCTACGGCCCCGAAGAGCTTGTCAAATCGCTCCTGGACATGAAGGCGGACCCAAACATCAGGAACAGCGACGGCGTGACGCCCCTTCACTGGGCGGCCGAGAGGGGCCACGCTGAGGTAGTATGGCTGCTCCTCCAGAGGGGGGCAGACCCCAAAGTCAGGGACAACTATGGCCTTACGCCGCTTGACCGGGCGGCCGCCGGAGGCCATGAGGAGATAGTTAAGATGCTCCTCGACGCGGGCGCCAGCCCCCGGCGCCAAGGAAAGGTCGGGCTTGACCCCGCCGCGCGGGGCCGCGGCTGAGGGCCGTGCAGAGGCCGTTGAGAATTAGCTCAACGCTATCGCTGACCCCAGCTATCGCGGCCACGGTTTTTACGACAGCGCTTGACCTGAGCATCCTACACAGGCTACCATGAAACGTCAACTTAGGCCAGCGTTTAATAAGGCCGCCCTTAACCTTCTGTCAGAGGGTCATCTGTGTTGGGCGGCCAGGCAAGCGGGGCTGACAGGCTGTTAAAGGCCATGTCGTTGGCTCAGGCCGTGCTGCTGAGTGTTCAGTTCATAATAGGCATGTGGATTAACCTCTTCGCGCCCATGAACGTCACCCCGCCTCAAGGCCATTACATGATGGGCTTCATGATGTACTACTTCTCACTTATACCAGCGATCGCGCCCCACATGGCCTTAGGGATGATCATAGGCCTGCTGTTCATAGTGACCCTCGTGCTGTCGCTGCTGTCAAGGGACGTCGTGAAGGCAACGCTTTCAGTCATAGGTGGGGCCATGACGCTGATGGCGGGCCTTGCAGGCATGTACTTCGTGGCCGGAGGGCTTTCAGACAACACCTTCTCAATGATTATGAGCGTCGGCTTCGCAGTGGACATAGTCGTGGTCACCCTGATGATATACCTATCAAGGTAAGGGGTCGTAGAGCTGCGGCGGGGTTCAAGCCCCGCCACGGTACCCCAGATCATAGGGGCCCTCGTCAAGCTTGGGGTAGTTGAGGAGGTGAACGGCGAGTACGCAGTAGCTGACCCCGTCTACAGGCTGGCGGCCTCAAGGCTGTGAGGTTGGCACCGTCTTCTGAAGGCGTTTTAGCTCTCGAAGCTGCCACGCGCTACTGCCTCGTGCTTATACGCGCTCAGCTCAGGACCCTCTTCAGGTCATCGGGGCCCCTTATGACGCCCACAACGCCCTGCCGCTCGCCCTCAAAGCCCTCAACCGTGAGCCTGAAGGTCAGCGTGAAGGCCTCCAGGTCCTCGGCCACCCTGTTAAGGGCCCTGCCGACGCTCACTAGCTCCTCGGGTGACCTGGCCCCAAGGGCAGCCGTGAGGAGGAGGGAAGCGGATAGGTAGGTCACCAGGTACTCATGAGCGTCCTCAGGGTACTCCCGCACGAAATCAGCCATGGCGGAGGCGTACCTCGCTAGGTTCTCCCTGAACTGCTTGAGCTTCCACACGTCGTGCTCCTCTATGACCTCCAGGGACTCAGTTACATCAACCCCTGAACCTCCCCTGGTAAAGCCTAGACTGTTCTGACAGCTCTTCGGGGGTCAGGGCCACGGCCGCCATAGAGGCCACGGACAAGTACAGCATGGCCTCCTCGTCTGTTAGCATCCTCGCGGCAACGTCCCTGGCGCGGTCAGGCTCCATGAGGACCTCATCTACGTACCGCCTGAGAGGGTCAGGCAGCTGGCCCAAGCGGGCCGTCGCTGACTTCAGCTGTGAGAGCGGTGCGGCCAACAGCTGTTAGAGGAGACCACCACGTGTGCCCCCTTCCGCTCTATGCCAGAGCCCTTTTCCCTCAAACCCCCTAACTACCTAAAACCCTAAATACCTAAAGTACTTTGTTCCCTAATATCCATGATATTCAAATGGAGGTTTACAGCTTAGCCAGCTTATTATAACCATTGGGACGCGGGTCGTTCAAGGCAGTAAGTGACCTTACGTTTAAGTCGCGAGACGTGTACAGCTTACGTCAGGCTCCCTCACTAAGCCCACGATCTGTAATGGTTTCCAAAACACTTTTAGCTCCCTAGCCGTCTCAACCTGACGGCGAGAGTAGTGTACACGTTTGAGTACATACTTAGGAGGGCCTCCCTCCTCTTCCCTGACCAGGAGGTAGTTGACGACTACGGGAGGAAGACCTACAGGGAGCTCTACGATGACGTACTGAGGCTGATCCCCTCCCTCCAGTCAAAGGGTATTAGGAAGGGGGACGTGGTGGCCATCATGGGCCTCAACAACATAAAGTACGTGGAGCTGGTGTATGCCCTCACCTCCATGGGTGCCATCGTTTACCCCGTGAACCTCAGGCTGCCCCCGGACCAGGTACTTTACACGCTAGTCAAGTCGCACTCGAAGTTCCTGATCTACGAGGACCAGCTCAGGGAGTACGCGAGGCTGGCCGAGGGCAGGCTCGAGGGCCTGAAGTCCATGTCGTTCAGTGAGGTCAGCTACTCAGACGAGAGGGGGAGGCCAGTTAGCGGCGAGGACGACGCCGTCGTGATGCTATTCACGAGCGGCACGACAGGCCTCCCTAAGGCCGTCCTGCACGTCCAGAAGAAGACCGTAATGGGCGCCATGTTCATAGCTGACCAGCTAGCCTACTACAACACGCCGGCTAAGCTCGGCCAGGGAGACGTCATGCTCCCCCTGGTCCCCCTCTACCACATACTCGCATGGGGCTCGCTGCTGATAGCCCCCATGGTGGGCGCTAAGCTGATCTACATGGAGAAGTTCGACCCAAGGGCAGCCATAGAGAAGATAGAGAGGGAGGGCGTGACCTGGATAAGCGGCGTGCCCACCATACTGCACATGCTCCTCGAGGCAGGCCTCAACAAGAGGGGGCTGAAGGCGCTGATAGCGGGGAGCCCGATACCGGACGGCCTGGCCAAGAGGATGATGGAGAGGGGCATCAGGTTCACGGTGGGCTACGGAAGCACGGAGGTTCTGGTCGCGTCGATGACCATAGAGACCTACCTGGTCAGGAGCGGGTCAGTGGAGCTGCACAAGGTGACCCACCCGGTGCTGGGCGCTGAGATAAAAATAGACGTAAAGGACCCGAAGGACAAGGTAGGGGAGATACTGGTCAGGGCGCCCTGGCTGCCCGACGGCTACTACGAGGACGAGGAGAAGACCAGGGAGTCCTTCACCCCCGACGGCTGGTTCAGGACAGGCGACATAGGCTACATGACGGAGGACGGGGGCCTCGTGATCCTCGACAGGGTCAAGGACGTTATAAAGAGCGGGGGCGAGTGGATATCCTCAAGCATACTTGAGGCCGCCATATCAGAGCTCCCCTGGGTCTCCATAGTGGCAGTGATAGGGGTCAAGAACGAGAAGTGGGGCGAGAGGCCTGTGGCGATCATAAAGCCCTCGAGGCCCATATCGCCTCAGGAGGCGAAGCAGGAGGTCATAGGGCACCTGATGGAGCTGGTGAGGCAGGGGAAGATAAGCAAGTTCTGGGTCCCCGACGACGTAATTATAGTGAGTGACATGCCCCTGACGAGCACCGGTAAGGTGGACAAGAAGGCGCTAAGAGGTATCGTCACTGGAAGCCAATAACGTGAACCCCGCTAACGATAAAGGGCTGAAGGCCTTAGGAGTGAGGTGAACCTGTTGCCCCTCAACGGCCTTGAGGGCGTGTCCTACGCCTACGGCCTGAACCACTACGAGGTTGACAGGCCCCTCAGGGACGTAATGGCGGTGTACACCAAGCTCAGGAACGACCTCTCCCCGCTGGGCAAGTACGTCGGCGCCGAGGTCTACGAGGTGGCCTACAGGGTCGACGCCGAGAGCCTCCCGAGGCTTGTTAACTGGGGAGTTAACGGGGAGAGGGCCGACTACGTGTGGCTCGACCCTCACGAGAGGCAGGTGGTCAGGGCCGTACAAGGTGGAGGGCTAGGGCATAGTTGAGGCCCTTGACCGCCAAGTTGATGCCATAAGGTGACCTCAGTGTTAAGCTTAGGCTGCCCGCGCCCATTAAAGTAAAAAGGAAGGAAAGCGAGAGGCCTGAGAAGGTGCTATTCAAAAAGCCTTCTAAGTCCTGTCCGTCAGCCCTTGACCCACCACCAGTACACGCTGTTGCCGCCTCCCCCTATGCCCGGGTTCTCCTCCCATGATATCATCCCCATGTAGCCGTGCATGTAGGGCTTGATGACCCAGTGGGCCGTGACCTGGTAGGCGTAGACGTACATGTAGAGCTGCACAGCTATGTCCTCGGCCTGCCTGAAGAGCTGGTAGGCGGCGGTCACGTTGTTGGCCAGCTCGGCCTCGTCGGCCTTCAGT
>Ga0315272_10000919_pt1 | contig 14896 bp, 8 predicted proteins | sample C3_middle_MG_FD_203918 | JGI IMG/M metagenome (GOLD analysis project Ga0315272, IMG submission 203918) | Sediment microbial communities from Yellowstone Lake, YNP, Wyoming, USA - C3_middle | ecosystem: Environmental > Aquatic > Freshwater > Lake > Sediment | place: USA: Wyoming | collected...
CTGCGATCTTTGCCGCGAGACCGCACCCCAAAATTTTACACGCAACAATGACGGGGGTTACTCTCTGGTGTCCAAGCAACCCTCCTCTCCCGAAGAAGAGGCGCAATGCAAGGAAGCCAAGGAAGGCTGCCCTGTGGAAGCGATCGGCAACGATGGGGAATAGCGGCTGTTATTTGCAAAACCGCGGGTCTTTCAAGGCCTGCGGTTTTTTCATGTACGGAGAAGGGCCGTCGGCCAATGACAATTGAGACGTGATCGGCGAAGCCCCGTTCTTCCGCTAAAATCCGAATCCTTTATCGATCCGGGCTTTTGCCGGCAACCTCCGCCTCAAGTTTTTCGGGCGCGAGTCTGGCGATTTCAATTTTGGGATTGGTTTGTTGGAAATAGGCGGCCGACCAATCGTTTGCGAATAAAACAACGGTATTGCCATCGCTGTCCGTGGCAATACGGGAGCCTGTGGGCAACTGGAGTTGTTCGCATTGCTCCCCGGTCATGGCGCGGGGCAGCCACCGAATCACGGTCCATGGCGCGGCTTCGAGGCGCGATTCGGCGCCGTATTCAGAGAGGAGACGGAATTGGACCACTTCGAATTGCAGCGGGCCGACTGCGGCGAGCAGCGGGACTTTAACGGTGGCATCCTTCAGGTGAAGGATTTGGATGACGCCTTCCTGGAGTAATTGCTCCAAACCCTGGCGGAATTGCTTGTATTTTCCGGTATTCGGATTGTGCAGGTAGGAAAAACTCTCCGGCGTGAAGCGTGGAATCTCCTTATAAACGATGTTGGGATCTTCGGACAACGTGTCGCCAATTCCAAATTCATCATGGCCGACCAACCCGATAATATCGCCTGGGAAGGCCTCGTCCACGGTTTCGCGGTCGCGGGCAAAAAGTTTATTGGAGTTGGACAGACGCACTTTTTTGCCGGTGCGTGTATGGGTGGCGGTCATGTCGCGCTGAAAACGACCGGAGCAAATGCGCAGGAAGGCGATGCGATCCCGGTGTTTGGGATCCATGTTGGCCTGGATTTTGAAGATGAAACCAGAGAAGACGGGATCCTCGGGGGAGATGATTCCCTGGCTGACTTTACGCGGCCGCGGCGCTGTGCTGTACTTAAGGAAATTGTCCAATAACATTTGAACACCGAAATTATTTGTGGCGCTTCCGAAAAAAACGGGGGTCAACTCGCCCTCCAAAACCGATTCGGCGTTGAATTCCGCGCCGGCCATTTCCAGCATGCCGAGTTCCTCAGTGACTTTCAGAAATAACGCGTCATCCAGACGTCGGCGAACTTCCGGGGCGGTCAGGGAAGTAATGGAGACGGGGGCGCGGTAGGCGCCGCCGGCCGTGCGTTCGAAAAAGTGGGCTTGATGGTGCAACCGGTCATAAACGCCCTTGAAATCGACGCCCGCGCCCAGCGGCCAATTCATGGCGAAGGATTTGATCTGGAGCACGTTTTCCAATTCATCGAGCAGGTTTAACGGTTCCCGGGTCGGCCGGTCGCATTTGTTCATGAACGTGAAGATCGGCACCCGTCGCTGACGGCAGACCTCGAAGAGTTTGAGAGTCTGGCTCTCGATTCCTTTGCCCGCGTCGATGATCATGACAGCCGCGTCCACTGCGGTCAGGACGCGGTAGGTGTCCTCGGAAAAATCCTTATGACCGGGGGTGTCGAGCAGGTTGATGCGGTATCCGTTGTAGTCGAATTGCAAGGCGGTGGAGCTTATGGAGATGCCGCGTTTGCGCTCCAACTCCATCCAGTCGGAGGTGGTGGCGCGTTCTTGTTTGCGCGCGGATACCGAGCCGGCCAACTGCACAGCGCCGCCATACAGGAGCAGTTTCTCGGTCATCGTCGTCTTACCCGCATCCGGGTGCGAGATGATCGCGAAAGTGCGGCGTTTTTCTATTTCGTTTTGAATATTCACAGCAAAACCAATGTATCAAGGAACGGGTATTGTAACCGAGACGCACCGCAGAGCAAGCGGGCATTCCTGCGGACAAAGAAAAGCCCTCGGCGATTGAAAGCCGCAATGATGCAATGTATTAGAGCGGATGCTCGCTTATGCAAGCGGGGGGATGAATGAAAAATTCTTATTTAAAAATAATTGGCTCGCGCATGTAAATTTAGTTGCTCCCCCGCCGGAATGAATTTAGAGAATAGCGAGATACCCTTGAACGGGTGAAGCGGCCGGGTAATAGCGGTTTGTAAAAATGACAAGCAACGAGAAGCAATCTACGGAGCCGGAACAGCGACGGACGAACAAGGCGCCTGGCAAACAGGGGCTGTATGATCCGCAGTTCGAACATGATGCCTGTGGTGTGGGTTTTGTGGTCCATACCCAGGGTGTGAAGTCTCATTCCATTGTCAAACAGGCTTTGACGGTGTTGAACAATTTGCGTCACCGCGGCGCTTGCGGGTGTGAAAACAACACAGGGGATGGCGCGGGTATTTTGATGCAGATGCCCCATGAGTTTTTGAAGGAGGCCTGCGCCGAGGTCGGAATCGCTCTACCCGGGTACAAGCAATATGGGACTGGATTGGTCTTTCTGCCTGTCGAACTGAAGTCGCGGACCAAATGCCGCAAGATGGTGGGGGATATTGTTGCCCAGGAGGGACAAACGCTGGTTGGTTGGCGCACGGTGCCCGTTAATAACGCTTCGTTGGGCCAGACGGCGAAGGATTGCGAACCGGTTTTTGAGCAGGTGTTTATTGGCCGGAATCCAACCATCAAAGACGATCTGGAATTCGAGCGGAAACTTTACCTGATCCGGCGGCGGGCTGAAAATGCCCTTCGTTATGGCGGTATCGAAGGCTGTGAAGAGTTTTACGTCCCCAGTCTTTCGTATAAGACATTGATTTACAAGGGAATGCTAATGGCCGAGCAGCTTGAGGATTATTTTCCAGAGCTGATGGATCCGGCCATGGAGAGCGCGCTGGCGCTGGTGCATTCTCGCTTCAGCACGAACACGTTTCCCAGTTGGGCGCGGGCGCATCCTTATCGGTATTGCGCGCATAACGGAGAAATCAACACCCTGCGGGGCAACATCAACTGGATGCATGCCCGCCAGGCGATGCTTCAATCCGATCTGTTCGGTGCGGATTTGAAGAAGCTTTTGCCGATTGTCTGCCCCGATGGCAGCGATTCGGCCATGTTCGACAACTGTCTTGAGTTCCTTGTGCTTTCGGGCCGGTCGCTGCCGCATGCGATCATGATGATGATCCCCGAGCCGTGGTCCAATCACGAGACCATGAGTGAGGATAAAAAGGCCTTTTACGAATATCACAGTTGTCTGATGGAGCCTTGGGACGGCCCCGCGTCGATTGTGTTCACGGATGGTGTGAAGATCGGCGCGGTGCTGGATCGCAACGGGTTGCGTCCGTCACGATATTATGTGACCAAGGACGATCTGGTGATCATGTCTTCGGAAGTAGGGGTGCTTGACATTCCGGCGGAGCGGATTTTGCTCAAGGGCCGGCTCCAACCGGGGCGCATGTTTTTGGTGGACACGGAGGAGGGCCGGATTGTTGCTGATGAGGAATTGAAGGTCCAGATGGCGGCGGAAAAACCGTACAAGGAATGGTTGAAGCGCCACTTGCTGCCTTTGGAGAAATTGCCGGCGGCTGCCAGTGTGGCGGAACCGGGGCACGAAACGGTGCTCCAGCGGCAGCAGGCCTTTGGATATTCTTACGAGGATCTGCGTATTCTCATGTCGCCGATGGCGCGCACGGGAGTGGAGGCTTTGGGCGCCATGGGTAACGACACGCCGCTGGCTGTGTTGTCCAACCGACCGCGCTCGCTTTACGATTATTTTAAGCAACTATTCGCCCAGGTCACCAATCCGCCGATCGACGCGATTCGGGAGGAACTCGTTACTTCGACGCTGACCACCATTGGTTCGGAGCGGAATTTGGTCGATCCAGTGGCCGAGAGCTGTCATTTGATCAAGCTCAAGTATCCGGTGCTTTCCAATGAGGAATTTGCGCGGCTGGCGCACATTAAGCAGCCCGGGTTCAAATCCGCGACGCTGCCGATTTTATTCAAAGCCTCCGAGGGTGGCGAGGGCATGGCCGGGGCGATGGAGGAGATTTATCTGCAGGCGGATCGCGCCATCAAGGACGGGGCGAATATCCTCATCCTTTCGGATCGGGGGATGAACCGTGAAATGGCCCCGATTCCGGCATTGCTGGCGGTGGCGGGCCTGCATCATCACCTGATACGGAATGAGACACGGACCCGCACGGGGCTTTTACTGGAATCGGGCGAACCGCGGGAGCCGCATCATTTTTCGCTGTTGATCGGTTATGGCGTGGGAGCCATCAATCCGTATCTGGCTTTTGAAACGATTGACGACATGATTCGTGAAGGGATGCTCCCAGGCATCGAGCACGAGGTTGCCGTCAGGAATTACATCAAGGCGGTGGTCAAAGGCGTGATTAAATCGACCTCCAAGATGGGTATTTCCACGATCCAAAGCTATCGTGGCGCGCAAATATTTGAGGCCATCGGCCTGAATCACACGGTGGTGGACAAGTATTTCACGGGAACTCCATCGCGCATCGAAGGGGTCGATCTGGCGACCGTTGCGCGGGAGGTTCTGATGCGTCACGGGCTGGCGTTTCCGGCGCGTCCGATGGAGCACAGTGTTCTGGATTCCGGCGGCCAGTATCAGTGGCGCAGCGATGGCGAATACCATCTTTTCAATCCGGACACGATTTACAAGCTGCAACTGGCCTGTCGGACGAACAGTTTTCAATTGTTCAAGGAATACACGGGTCTGGTGAATGATCAGGCCAAGCATCTATGCACGTTGCGAGGCCTGTTTGGATTTAAATTCGCGCCTCAGGCGGTTCCCCTGGAAGAGGTGGAGCCGGTCGAAGCGATCATGAAACGGTTCAAGACCGGGGCGATGTCGTATGGTTCGATCAGCAAGGAAGCGCACGAAACGCTGGCGATTGCGATGAACCGTGTGGGCGGCAAAAGCAATACCGGCGAAGGAGGTGAAGACCCGAAACGCTACCAGCCGCAGGCGAATGGGGATTCGCTCAACAGCGCCATCAAACAGGTGGCTTCCGGCCGTTTTGGCGTGACCAGTCTGTATCTGGTGAACGCCAGGGAGCTGCAAATCAAAATGGCCCAGGGCGCCAAGCCTGGGGAAGGCGGACAACTGCCCGGCCAAAAGGTTTATCCATGGATTGCCAAGGTCCGGCATTCGACGCCGGGTGTGGGTTTGATTTCGCCACCCCCGCATCACGATATTTATTCAATCGAGGACCTGGCTGAATTAATCCATGACCTCAAGAACGCCAACATGGGCGCGCGCATTAACGTGAAGCTCGTGGCCGAGGTGGGTGTGGGGACGGTGGCCGCGGGTGTGGCCAAGGCGCATGCGGATGTGGTGCTGATCAGCGGGCATGACGGGGGCACGGGCGCGTCTCCCTTGACGAGCATCAAACATGCGGGTATTCCGTGGGAACTGGGTCTGGCGGAAACGCATCAGACCCTGTTATTGAACAATTTGCGCAGCCGCATTGTGGTGGAAACCGACGGCCAACTCAAAACGGGCCGGGATGTGGTGATCGCGTGTTTGTTGGGCGCGGAGGAATTTGGTTTTGCCACGGCTCCGCTGGTGGTGTTGGGATGCATCATGATGCGGGTGTGTCACCTGAACACCTGCCCGGTGGGCGTGGCGACCCAGGACGAGCATTTGCGAAAGAACTTCAGCGGCAAACCCGAGTATGTCGAGAATTTCATGCGTTTTATCGCGCAGGAAATGCGGGAATTGATGGCGCAGCTTGGCTTTAGAACGATCAACGAGATGGTCGGTCATCTGGAATGCCTCGAAGTGAAAAAGGCGGTGGATCACTGGAAGGCCAATGGTCTTGATTTCAGCAAGGTTTTGCACCAACCCAAAGTGGGGCCCGAGGTGGGGACCTACTGCCAGATCGCCCAGGATCATGGTTTGGACAAATCGATGGATCAGCAATTCCTGCTCAAGCTCTGCGCGGCCGCCCTCGAGAAGGGCGAACCAGTGCGCGCGGTTCTGCCCATCCGCAACAGCAACCGGGTGGTGGGCACGATTCTCGGTAGCGAGGTGACGCGCCGGTATGGGGTGGAAGGGTTGCCGGAGGACACGATCCGGCTTCATTTCAAGGGATCGGCCGGACAGAGTTTTGGCGCTTTTGTGCCCAAGGGCGTCACGATGATTCTCGAGGGCGATGGCAACGACTATGTGGGCAAGGGTTTGTCGGGGGGTAAAATCATTCTTTATCCGCCCCAAGGTTCCACGTTTTCGCCGGAAGAGAACATTATTGCCGGCAATGTGGCCCTGTATGGCGCAACGAGCGGCGAGGCGTATATCGGGGGCATGACGGGCGAACGCTTCTGCGTGCGCAACAGCGGTGTCCATGCCGTGGTGGAGGCCGTTGGGGATCATGGCTGCGAGTATATGACCGGCGGCCGCGTGGTGGTGCTCGGGCTGACGGGCCGGAATTTTGCGGCCGGAATGTCGGGGGGTGTCGCTTATGTCCTGGATGAGGCCGGCGATTTCAGCAGCCGCTGCAATAAACAGATGGTGAGTCTGGAGCGCATAGAAACCGCGCAGGAAGCCGAAGAAGTCCGCCACATGGTCCAGCATCACGCCGAATACACGAAGAGTCAGCGGGCCTGGAGGATTCTGGCCCTTTGGGACGAGCATGTGCCGAAATTTGTCAAAGTGATGCCCAACGATTACAAACGGGTTCTTGAGACCCTGCAGAGGGTCAAGGAATCGGGCTTAACCGGCGATGAGGCCGAGATGGAGGCCTTCAAGGCCAACGCCAAAAATCTGGCTCGTGTGGGAGGCGGCTAGAGAGACGCCGGGAAAATCTTATAATTGGAGAATTGAAATGGGCAAGCCGACTGGATTTTTAGAGTATTTCCGGGAGTTACCCGCAGATCGCGCGCCCTTGGAGCGCATCCGGGACTGGAAGGAATATCATCTGCACATGCCAGAGGAGGCTCTGCGCAAGCAGGGCGCGCGGTGCATGGATTGCGGGACACCGTTCTGCCACACCGGCATCATGCTGGCGGGCATGGCGTCGGGCTGCCCCATCAACAATCTCATTCCAGAGTGGAACGATCTTGTGTTTCGGGGCCAGTGGCGGGAAGCCCTGGATCGACTGCACAAAACGAATAACTTCCCTGAATTCACGGGACGGGTGTGTCCGGCCCCGTGCGAGGGCGCCTGCAATCTGGGTTTGATAGAGAAGCCGGTGACGATCAAGAACATCGAGTGTTCGATCATCGACAGGGCTTTTGCCGAAGGCTGGGTGGAGCCGGAGACGCCGGACAAAAGGACGGGCAGGAAAGTGGCGGTGGTGGGTTCCGGTCCTTCGGGGCTGGCGTGCGCCGCGCAATTGAACAAGGCGGGGCATAAGGTCACGGTTTTTGAGCGCGCCGATCGTATTGGGGGTTTGCTCATGTACGGAATTCCGAACATGAAGCTGGATAAATCCGTGGTGCAGCGACGCGTCGATCTGATGGCGAAGGCGGGAATTGAGTTTGTCACAAAGACAGAGGTCGGGAGGGATTTTCCCGCCGGGAATTTGTTGAAGCAATTCGATGCCGCCGTGCTGTGCGGGGGGGCCACCAAACCGCGGGACCTGAATGTCGAGGGGCGGCAACTCAAGGGGATCCATTTCGCGATGGAATTTCTGACGGCCAACACGAGAAGCCTCTTGGATGGAGGAGGATCCGTCACCCCCATTTCCGCGGCGGGCAAGGATGTGGTGGTGATCGGAGGCGGCGACACGGGCACGGATTGTGTGGGAACGTCGCTGCGCCATGGGTGCCGCAGTCTGGTGCAGTTGGAGATCATGCCTCAGCCGGCTTTGGAACGGACGCGCGACAATCCATGGCCGCAATGGCCGAAGGTCTATAAAATGGACTACGGTCAGGAAGAAGCGGCCATGGTCCATGGAGCCGACCCCCGTGTTTATCTCGTTACCACCAGGAAATTCGCGGGAGACGCATCCGGCGCCGTCACTGGGGTTCACACGGTTCATGTGCAATGGACCAAGGATGAAAAGGGCCGGTTCGCGCCCAAAGAGGTGTCTGGAAGCGAGAAGGTGATACCGGCTCAATTGGTGCTTTTGGCGATGGGCTTTCTCGGGCCTGAGGACACGCTGCTTGAACCTTTGGAAATCATCCGCGATGAGCGATCGAACGCGAAAGCGGCTCATGGGAAGTTCGCCACGAATGTGAAGGGCATTTTTGCGGCGGGCGACATGCGGCGTGGTCAGAGTCTTGTGGTCTGGGCGATCAACGAGGGTCGTGGCGCCGCCAGGGAATGCGACCGCTTTCTCATGGGTGGCACCCAGTTGCCATAAGGAGAAGGGGCGGGACTTCGACCCGGATGGCGGCGACCTTGAATTGTGAGCGTCCGGTTGAAAAGATTTGAATTATTTTCGGGCGCTTTTCTTTTGCAAATGGCCATGACATTGGTCGGGCGTCTTCATATTATTGGGACATGCTATTCCATAAAATCACCCTGATAGGAGTTGGTTTGCTGGGCGGTTCCCTGGGACTGGCGGTGAAGCAGAAAGGCCTGGCTGAGAAAATCGACGGGTTTGTGCGCCGCTCGGCCAGTATTGCGGAGTGCATGAATCTGGGGGTGGCGGACCATGTCACGCGGGATTTGCGGCGGGCCGTGGAAAATGCCGATCTGGTCGTTCTTTGCACCCCAATTTCCAGAATGCGGGAACTGCTCGGGCAAATGCTCCCAGCACTGAAACCAGGCGCCATCATAACGGATGTGGGCAGCGTGAAAGAGTCGGTGGCGGATGAGTTGGAGCCGATGACAGCCCGGGTCGGAGCGTTTTTTGTCGGCAGTCACCCAATGGCCGGCGCGGAAAAAACAGGGGTTGGCGCCGCGCGGATGGATTTGTTTGAGGGCTGTTATTGTGTGGTGACGCCCACGCCGAACTCGGATGCCGGGGCGGTGGATAAGGTCGAGTTATTCTGGCAAAGCGTAGGCGCCCGGGTGTTGCGTCTCTCGCCGGGGGCTCATGATGAGTTGGTCGGCCGGTCCAGCCATTTGCCGCATATTGTGGCCGCCGAATTGGCGAATTATGTCTTAAGTCCGGCGCATCCCAGGGAGCAGGCGCTGGTGTGCGCTTCCGGTTTTAGGGACACGACCCGGATTGCCTCCGGGTCACCGGAGATGTGGAAGGATATCGCCCTGTGCAATCGTTCCAATTTGAAGCGCGCGTTGCGGGTGTTTATCGACGATTTGGAGGAATTTCAAATGGCTCTTGAGGACGGGGACGAGGCGTCCATCCTGGAATTTTTCGAGAAGGCAAAGGAGCGTCGTGATCGCTGGCTCGGACGGGGCGTGTCTTCAACAAGAGAGATGGTTTAATCATCATGGGACTTCCGGACATCATTTCGATTCAGCCATCCTTCCATCCGGTGAGATCGAGGATCCGTGTTCCCGGCTCCAAAAGCATTACGAACCGGGCCTTGGTTCTGGCGGCGCTGGCTTCCGGACGCACGGTATTGAGGGGCGCGTTATGGAGCGAGGATACGCAGGTCATGGTGGATTGTCTGCGCCTGCTTGGATTTTGCATTCAGGTCGAGACGGATTCGCAAGTGGCGTGCAATCGCACCATCGCCATCGAGGGGTTGGCGGGAACGGTGCCTCCGGGTGGCACGCGGGAGCGTCCCATGGAATTATTTGTGGGCAACGCGGGCACTGCGGCGCGCTTTCTTACGGCGATGCTTTGCCTGGGATCCGGCGTTTACAGGCTTCATGGCGTGCCGCGGATGCACGAGCGTCCGCAAAAAGCGTTATTCGAGGCGCTGCGCCAGTTGGGGTATCGCATCGAAACAACCGGAGACAAGCTTCCGGCCCTGATTCACGGCGCTGGACCGCGCCCAGGGGATTGTTTGGTGAGTGTGGCGGAAAGTTCGCAATTCGCATCCGCGCTTTTTCTGGGATCGGAACGCGGCGGTTGGCGGGTGCGGACGAACGGGGACAATGCCGAGGAATCGCGCTATGTCACGATGACCACGCGGATGGTGGCGATTTTTCCGCGAACGGGCGGGGATTTTGTGGTGGAACCGGATGCCTCCAGTGGAAGCTATTTTCAGGCGGCCCATATTTTGATGAATTTGGGGGGCAAGGGTGGTGGCATTGGAGAAGCAAACTCTTCGGATATTAAAGTGGCGCAATGGCCGGAATCGGGCTGGCAGATGGACGCGGCCTTTGCCAAATTCTGGCCGCTCCCGGATCGCGTGTCCCGCCGGAGCGATTTGGGAGACAGTATCATGACGGCGATGATACTGGCGCCATTTGGATTTGGATCGCAGGGGGCGCGTTTTGAGGATCTGGGGCGGCTTCGGGTCCAGGAATGCGAGAGGGTGGCCGCCATGCGCGCGGAATTGACGCGTTGCGGCGGGCGCGTGGAGGAGACCGGTGACACGCTGTCCATCTGGCCATCCCGAATGCACGGGGCGCAAATCGAAACTTATGGAGATCATCGCATGGCGATGTGTTTTGCCACGCTCGGATTGGCGGTTCCCGGAATGCGCATCCTCAATCCCGCCTGTGTGAGGAAGACGTTTCCTGATTTTTTTCAGGTTCTCGCCTGCGCTCCGCCGAACGGTCTTGGCGCAACGATCGCGGATGGCCGAACGGGGCGGGTTTTGCCGGAGAAAGATTTATTTGCTCAATGACATGCAAGAACCGATTGTGATTGCCATCGATGGCACCAGCGCCAGCGGCAAGAGCACCAATGCCAGATTGGTGGCCGCGGCCCTGGGTTACACTTATGTGGATACGGGGGCGATGTATCGAACCCTGGCCTGGTATTGTCTGAAGAATAATATCAGCGTCGATGACGGCCAGGCTGTGGCCAACGCCTGTCGGCGCTGGAAAACGAAACTCGTTTGCGAAGCCGGACAGGTTCGACTTTTGGTGAACGGCTATTTTCCATCCGCGGAAATTCGGACCTCGGAAACGAGCGCCGCGGTGGCACGGGTGGCCGCAGTTCCCAAGGTGCGGGAGTGGATGAAGAAAAAGCAGCGACAATGCGCGCTCTTCGGAAATCTGGTCATGGAAGGCCGGGACATCGGCTCCAATGTTTTTCCAGAAACCAATTTTAAATTTTATCTCGACGCCACATTGGGCGAGCGTTCCCGGCGACGCGAGGCGGAGGGTGTGCTTGAAAATCTGGCGGAACGCGATAAACGGGACAGTCAGCGGGCGACCGCCCCATTAATGATCCCGCTGGGGGCCAGGGTGATCAATAACTCCAGCATGACTTCGGAGGAGACGAGTGGTTTGGTCATTGCTGAAATCAAGCGCCGACTGGCCGCCGGGGGAGGCCCGATCCGGTGAGCAGGGGCATGAACTTGAGTTACACGATAGGGTGGCATTGTTTTCGGACCCTGTTGTTCGTGTTTTTTCGATGGAAAATCTTTCACGTGGAACGTGTTCCGCTGATGGGTCCCGTGATCCTCGCCTCCAATCACACAAGTTTTTTGGATCCGCCTCTGGTGGGCGTGGCCATTCCGCGGGTCGTAAATTGTCTGGCGCGCGAGTCGCTTTTTCGATTTCCGATTGTGGGGTGGGTGCTGCGTTCGTGGAGTTGCGTTCCTGTGAATCGGGATGGCGGCGGCGCTGCGGGTCTTAGAGCGATTCTCGATCGCCTCAACCGTGGCGGCGCGATTTTACTCTTTCCCGAGGGCACCCGGTCAAGGGACGGAATGTTGCAGCCCGCTCGCGCCGGTGTGGGATTGACGGTCATCAAATCCAGCGCGACCGTGATTCCAGCGCGTGTGTTTGGCACTTTCGAGGCGTATGGCCGGCACCATCGATTTCCCAGACCCTATCGGGTGTCTGTCAAATACGGCCCTCCCCTGGATTTTACGGCGCTACGGGTTGAGGCGGCGACTTGCGACCGGCCGCGTTTGAAGGCCATTCACCAGCAGGTGGCCGATGAGATCATGGCGGCGATCGCGGATTTGAAACCGGGATTGGATTGAATGGATCGTTTTCGCGAGCCGGTGCGACAGGAAAAACCAGGGATCATTTTCAGCCGGACGTTCCGTCTTCAGGGAGCGTCCTGGTCCAATTCCGAGGTTTTCATTTGCGCGGCCTCCAGCTTGATGTAGTTAAGGAGGACCGGGGCAAGGATCATACCTGTGAGGCCCATGAGTCTTTCCCCAACGATGAGGCCAATGAGGGTGAGCCAAACGGGGTTGTTGATGCGTTCGCCAATGATTTTGCTGTTCAGAAAATATTCAAGTTTGTGAATCGTGATCAGGAAGGCCAAAGCCCAAAGCGCGAGGTGGGGATTCACGGTGAAGGCCACACCCACAATGATTGTGTTGCTGATCAAATTACCCGCAATTGGAATCAATCCGCAAAAGAAGGTGGTGACGATGAGCAATGGGCCGTATGGCAAATGGGCCACCAGAACGAAAATGGAGGTTAATCCAGTATTGATGGTGGAGATGGTCAGTTGGGCGCCCATCACCGTTTCGAAGGAGTCGTAAAAGGCGCGGAAGCGATTGGCGATCTCGCTGGACGAGGCGGTGTAGATATTATTTTTAACCCGGTAATTTCTGCGGTTCAGATCCATGCCCGGGCTCAGAAAAATACTCACGGAACCGACAATGCCAATCAGCAAAAAAACGCATTGTTTTGCGGCGGTTTCCGCAAAGATCCCAAAAAACAGAAGTTTGGTCTTCATGTAGTCCATCGTGAAAGACTTCAGGCTCCCAATATCCGTGAATGGAAGGTCCAACCCGTGATCGCTGGCGAATTGAAGGATCATGGGAATGACCGTGGCCATCACCTTGGGCAGAGTCCGCGCGGCCTGGTCCACAAAATAAACCATGAGCGCGCCAATAACCGTTACGATGGCAATGTATGCGCTGATAGTCAGCCACTTATAGCGCAAAACTGTTAATTTATTCAGAACAAAGTAGCAGAATAGAGTGGTGATCAGTAGGGTGCCCAACCCGCCCCACCCCGCGAGAACGAGGACGGCGCCCAGCAGAAGATAGGAGTTGCGCTTCGACGATGTCATTGTGCGACGACGCTAGCATGGCGAAGCGCCGAAAACAATAAAATGTGGCTGGCTCGGGGCAAAAAGCCCGAGTTCACGCCAGTTGAGGCGCGGATTGACGTTTCCGCGGACTGCCGGGGAGAAACCTACTCTTCGGTTTGGTTCAGACGCGCGAGGACGCTCAGGTCCTCCAGGGTGGTGGTGTCGCCTTTGATTTCCGAACCTGACGCAATTTGTTTAAGCAGGCGGCGCATGATCTTTCCGGAGCGGGTCTTGGGCAGGGATTCGGCAAAACGCACATCATCCGGTTTTGCAAAAGCGCCGATTTCTTTGGCCACATGTTGACGCAATTCCTCCCGCACGTCCTGTGTCGCCTTGACCCCGGTTTTGAGCGTGACGAAAGCCACCAAAGCCTGGCCTTTCAAATCGTCGGGTCTGCCGACAACCGCCGCCTCGGCCACCTTTTGGTTTCCAACCAGGGCGCTCTCGATTTCCGCGGTTCCGATTCTGTGGCCGGCTACGTTGAGGACGTCGTCAATCCGTCCCATGATCCAAAAGTAGCCGTCTTTGTCGCGGTGGGCGCCGTCCCCCGTGCAATAAGCGTGCGCGACCTCATTCCAATAGGTCTCGCGGTATCGTTTGGGATTGCCCCACAAGCCGCGCAACATGCTTGGCCAGGGTTTGCGTATGACCAGTTTTCCACCGGAGCCGGCGGGCACGGTTTGTCCCTTGTCGTTGACAACGTCAGGCAGGATTCCGAAGAAGGGCAGGGTGGCGGTGCCGGGCTTGGTGGGAATGGCTCCGGGCAGCGGAGAGATCATGATACTGCCGGTTTCTGTCTGCCACCATGTATCGACAATGGGACAGCGGCTTTCGCCAATGACGCGATGATACCACATCCAGGCTTCGGGATTAATGGGTTCGCCCACCGAGCCGAGCAGGCGCAGGGAGCTGAGATCATGTTGTTTTGGCCATTGCTCCCCCCATTTCATAAAGGCGCGGATGGCGGTTGGCGCAGTGTAAAGAATCGTGACTCCATATTTTGCTATGATGCGCCAGAAGCGATCGGGTTCGGGGAAAATGGGCGAGCCTTCATACATGACCGTGGTGGCTCCGTTGGCAAACGCCCCATAGACGACATAACTATGACCTGTCACCCACCCGATGTCGGCGGTACACCAGAAGATATCAGTCTCTTTAAGGTCAAACACGTATTTGGAGGTCATTTTTGCCCCCAGGAGATAGCCTGCCGTGGTGTGAAAGACCCCCTTGGGTTTGCCGGTGGAACCGCTGGTATAAAGAATGAAGAGCGGATCTTCGCTGTCCATTTTTTCCGCCGCGCAAACCGCGTTCACGTATTCGAGCTCGCGGTGCCACCAGACATCGCGGCCTTCCTCAATATGGATTTCGTTGTAAGCCCTTCGCAAAACGATGACCTTCTCCACGGATTTTCCGAGGGATTGCCCCCGGTCATCTTTTAATTTGAGGGCGTCATCCACGTTTTTCTTGAGTTGAACAATTGTTCCGCGACGAAAGCCGCCATCCGCGGTAACCACCACGCGGGCTGAACAGTCGTGAACGCGGTCCGCCACGGATTGAGCGCTGAAGCCGGCAAAAACGACCGAGTGAATCGCCCCGATGCGCGCGCAGGCCAGCATGGCAACCGCAGCCTCTGGAACCATGGGCAGATAAATGATGACGCGGTCGCCTTTTTTGACACCGTTGCGTTTGAGAACGTTGGCAAAACGGCAAACTTCGCGATGCAACTGTTTATAGGTTAAAACCCGTTCCTCCCCGGGCTTGCTGACAGAATCGGGTTCGCCTTCCCAGATGATGGCGGCCTTG
>Ga0315272_10000923_pt1 | contig 14868 bp, 14 predicted proteins | sample C3_middle_MG_FD_203918 | JGI IMG/M metagenome (GOLD analysis project Ga0315272, IMG submission 203918) | Sediment microbial communities from Yellowstone Lake, YNP, Wyoming, USA - C3_middle | ecosystem: Environmental > Aquatic > Freshwater > Lake > Sediment | place: USA: Wyoming | collected...
TATATCCCCTCGCGGATCATTGCCTATGACGTGAATGGCGATGGCCAGCAGGACATCGTCATCAACAAGAATCTCTCCACCTCGTCGCGTCTTTTTGAAAACATGAAGAACTACCCCTCCGGCGAGATCCACGCCCTGACCTGGAACGGCTTAGCACTATCCGAGTTGTGGCGCACCAAGAAGATCGACGGCTACATCGTCGACTACCTGCTCCGCCCCGCCGCAGACAAGAAGAGCGCGGAACTGCTGGTCGGCCTGGTTCTGGGCAACAGCGCCACTGATCTGTTCTCCGACCAGACCTCCACCATGCTCATCTATCAGTTGGATTTTACCAAGAAGCAGGAGTAGTAAGTTTGTAGCTGCCAGCTTACAGCTAACAGCTGATTGCTAATCCAGTAAAAAAAATTACACCACGGTAAAAAAAACTTGACATTCCCTCTCTAAATTTGCTCTAAGGAATCTAAGTTGTTTTTTTTATTAAGACTTATCAAAGGAGATAAGAAATGAAAAAAGTATTATCCACAGTAGCAGCACTGGGCCTGGTCGCGGGACTGGCCTCCACCGCAGCAGCCGTTGAGTTCAAGATGAGCGGCAAGTATCTGGTTGAGGGCGCGTCTCTGTCCGACAGCACAGGCCTGGGTGTTGACACGAATGAAACCGCAGCCCTGCCCAATCACTCCGATGCGTATTTCCTGCACACCTTCGAGATCAAGCCCACCATGGTGGTAAATGACAAGGTTTCCATGACCTCTGTTATCCGCTTGGCCGACGACTCCTTCTGGGGCAATCAGGCCGGCGGTGACGTAGCCTCTGTAGGAACAAAGGTAGGCGGTACCTCCGGTGATGTCTACGTCCATCAGTTGTACATGGACTATGCCTCCCCAATCGGCAAGATGCGCTTTGGTCGTACCCCTGCAGGGACCTACGGCACCTCCTTCATGGATTCCGATCTTCGTGGCGACCGGGTCATGTTCTATCCCTCCTTCTTGGCAAGCGGACCGGTGAGCACCCTCTTCTACATCCAGAAGAGCACTGACAACAATGTGAATAATAATGGCGCCGGCGCGGCCACCACCGCTTCCGATCAAGACAAAACCAGCTATGTAGCACGCGTGTACTACAACGACACAAATCTTGATTCCGGCTTACATTACCAGTATACGAACAACATGGCTGCTGCCGCCATAAATGATCGGCAACAGCAGTTGACCGCCTACGCAAAATACAAGATGGACAACTATTTTGTTAATGCCGAGGTAAACCGTTACTTTGGTAGCGCGGAAGCAGATCCTGCCACGAGCGTGGATTATGATTCTTGGGCAGGCATGTTGCAGGTGGGTGGCAAATTTGACGCTCTGACCGCCAACCTCATGTACTTTTACGCAGAAGGCCAGGATTCATCAACCGACGTGACGGCTGCCCTTAACTCCGGTTCTAGCGTGAAGGGAACAGGTGATCAGTTCGAACCTCTGTATATCCTCACCGGTCGTCACACCGGCATGCTGAATCCAGATATCTATGCTGTCAGCACGAACATGGTTAACTCCGGCGTGCATGCCATTGTTGCCGCTGCCGACTACGCAGTTTCCAACCAGTTGACCCTGCATGGAGCTATAGGCTGGGCCAAGGCTGACGAGGCCCGTGTATATGCTGGCCAGGATGACTCGTATGGCTGGGAGTACAACATCGGCGCTGCTTACAAGCTGCTTGACAACCTCACCTACGAGGCCCATTTCGGCTACCTCGCTACAGGCGATTACTTCAAGACCGCCCCCGGCACAACGGATGATACTCAGAACATCTACGTTCTGACCCACTCGCTGACCATGTCCTTCTAATGCTGCTTATGCCTTGCGCATAACTCTTTAGTTGGTTCCTGTTCACATCAAGCCCTGCCGGAAATTCCGGCAGGGCTTTTTTTGTTGTCTTTCCGGGAAATTTTCACTAGACTAGGATCAGGCTATTTATGTAGTAATTTGATTCGGAGTGAAGCCATGGGGATGCCAGTACGCATCGACGACACCTTGTACAATCAGGCGCGAGCCACAGCGCTGGCCGAGCGCCGGACCATTGCCGGGCAGATAGAATTTTGGGCGGTGGTGGGAAGAACTGCCCTGGATAACCCTGATCTGCCCATCGATTTTATTCGCGATCTGCTGGTTGCACGGGGAGAAGGGCCGACTCTTGCCACGCCTTTCGTGCCCGAAGGCAAGCGCGATTGATGGAAGCAGCAGTTCAGATCCAACAAAGCGCCACATTCAAACGAGCGTACAAACGCCTGCATCCCAAACAGAAAGCGGATGTGGATGATGCCGTGGCCGAGATCATGCGCGACCCATCGGTCGGCGAGGCCAAGAAGGGTGATCTGGCGGGAGTGTATGTGTACAAATTTAACTGCTGTGGGCAGCTCACCTTCCTTGCCTGTGAATATGATCCGAAAACCCGGCTGCTCTTGCTCCTGGGCTCGCATGAAAATTTCTACCGGAACTTAAAGCGATAGTCAATCCGCAGGCCCACCGCCCACAGACTTTACCTCCCTTGACTTCTCACGCCAATTCGGATAAGAATACCTGTTTTTCGGCCATTTTTCTTTGATTGGCGCATTTTTCCCCGGCGGAAACGCTCGGGTGTTTTTATCTTCGGTGCAGGTGAGGCAAACGATGAGCATTCAGGCCCTGAAAGGCTTTAAGGATATCCTCCCCGATGAGGTCGGGGCCTGGCAGCATATCGAGGCTACGGCCAGGAATATCTTTCAGCGCTTCGGTTTCACAGAAATTCGGGTGCCGATCCTGGAAAAGACCGAGCTGTTCGCCCGATCCATCGGCGAAGCCACCGACATTGTCGAAAAAGAGATGTACTCCTTTGCCGACCGCAACGGCGATTCAATCACCATGCGGCCGGAGGGCACCGCCTCGGTGCTGCGGGCCTTTATCGAGCATGGCCTCCAGGCAAAGCTTCCGGTGCAGCGCCTCTACACCATCGGCCCGATGTTCCGGCACGAACGGCCACAGAAGGGTCGGTTGCGCCAGTTTCACCAGATGAGCGTCGAGGTATTGGGGTTAGATCATCCCCGGTTGGACGCCGAACTCATCGCCATGGGCTGGCTGATTCTTGAAGAGCTTGGCCTGACCACAAGCCTGCAAATCAACTCCCTGGGTTGCCCTGCCTGTCGCCCCGCTTACAAAGAAGCCCTGGTGGATTTCCTGGCCAGTCGCAAGGAGCATATCTGCGAAGATTGTCAGCGGCGCAGCCAGACTAACCCGCTGAGGGTGCTGGACTGTAAGAGCAGCCATTGCCAGGAGCAATATGTGGCCGCGCCTGCCCTTATCGACCATCTCTGCCCAGGCTGCGGTGAGCATTTCACGCAAACCAAAGCAAGTCTTGATCTCCTGGCGGTTCCCTACACAGTGAACCCCTTCATGGTCCGCGGCCTTGACTACTACACCCGCACCACCTTTGAACTGATCACCGACGCCCTGGGAGCCCAGAGCGCGGTAGGGGCGGGGGGCCGCTACGACGGGTTGGTGGAACAGTTGGGCGGGGCAAAGAACATGCCCGGCATCGGCTTTGCCATGGGCATGGAACGGCTGGTCCTCCTGCTGAGTCAGCAGAACGCGGACGCTTGCCGCGAGGCCAGCACGCACCTGTTTGTCGCCGCCCTGGGCGAGGAGGCCGCAGTTCGGGTCTTCCCCCTGGTGCATCTGTTGCGGCGCAAAGGGCTGCAAGTGGCCATGGATCTTGAGGGCAAGAGCCTGAAAAGCCAGATGAAGCAGGCGGATCGGGCCAAAGCACGCTTTGTCCTCATTTTGGGCGAGGAAGAGCTTGCCAAGGGCGAAGCAGTGCTGCGGGATATGACCAGCAAGGAGCAGCAGCAAGTGCCGTTAGCGGGGACGCAAGAGGCCTTGTGCGCGATGTTGATTGCGGTAGTCGCACATAAAGAAAAATAATCGGGACTTTTGCAAAGGTCTTATTGGTGGTTCGACAGGCTCACCACGAACGGAAAAAACTTAATGATTTTAAAATAACTTCCGTTTGCCCTGAGCCTGTCGAAGGGCTGTACCAATGCCGTCTTGGTGCAAACCCCCCGAAATAAAAAACTACTTTTTTCACTCTTCATTTTTCACTACCTACAAGGAGCAGTCCTATGGAATCCATGGGAGGACTCAAACGCACCCACCATTGCAACGGTTTGACCCAGGCCGATATCGGCAAAGAGATCGTCCTCATGGGTTGGGTGCTGCGGCGCCGGGACCACGGCGGGGTTATTTTCATCGACCTGCGGGACCGCTGGGGCCTCACCCAGGTGGTTTTCAACCCCGAGATCAATGCCGAGGTGCATGCCAAGGCGCATGGTATCAGAAGCGAATGGGTTCTGGCCATCCGGGGCATGGTCGAAGCCCGTCCGGGCGGCATGGTCAACCCCAAACTGGACACCGGCGAAATCGAGATACGGGTCATGGAGCTGCGCATCCTCAACCAGAGCAAGACCCCGCCCTTCCCGCTGGACGAGGAAACCGAAATCTCCGAGGGGTTGCGCCTCAAATACCGCTACATCGACCTGCGGCGTCCCCGTATGGCCGAGAGTCTCATCATGCGGCACAAAGCCTCCCAGGCCATCCGTACCTATCTCAACGGCGAAAACTTTCTTGAAATCGAGACCCCGGTGCTCACCCGCTCCACCCCGGAAGGGGCCAGGGATTATCTGGTGCCGAGCCGTGTCAACCAAGGCAAGTTCTTCGCCCTGCCCCAGTCGCCGCAGCTGTTCAAGCAGCTCCTGATGGTGGCGGGCATGGACCGCTATTACCAGATCGTCCGCTGCTTCCGCGATGAGGACCTGCGCGCCGACCGGCAGCCCGAGTTCACCCAGGTGGATATGGAGCTCTCCTTTGTCGAAGAGGAGGATATTTATACGGTAGGTGAAGGGCTGATGCAGCTCCTGTTTAAGGAAACCATCGGCTTGGAGCTCAGTCTGCCCTTCCCACGCATGACCTACGAAGACGCCATGAACCGCTTCGGTTGCGACAAGCCGGATACCCGTTTCGGCTTTGAGCTGATCAGCCTCACCGAAGAGGTGCGCAATTGCGGCTTCCAGGTATTCCGCACCGTGGTGGAAAAGGGCGGCATGGTCAAGGCCATCAACGCCAAGGGATGCGCCCATTTCTCCCGCAAGGATTTGGACGACCTCACCGCTTACGTGGCCAATTTCGGGGCCAAGGGGCTGGCCTGGGTCAAGGTCAAACCCGACGGCGAATGGCAGTCGCCCATTGCCAAGTTCTTCTCCGACGAGGAGAGGGCAGGGATGGCCAAAACCCTGGGCGCGGAAACCGACGACCTGCTCTTTTTTGTCGCCGACCAGCCCAATGTGGTGCACCAGGCGTTGTCCGAGCTGCGTCTTGAGCTGGGCCGTCGCCTGAACTTGATCGACAAGAAGCAATTCAACTTCCTCTGGGTCTGCGACTTCCCGCTCCTGGAGTACGACCACGAGCAGAAGCGGCATACCGCTGTGCATCACCCCTTTACCGCGCCCAACGAGGAAGACATCCCCCTCATGGACACCGAGCCGGGCAAGATGCGGAGCCGGGCCTACGATCTGGTACTGAATGGCACCGAGATCGGCGGCGGCTCCATTCGTATCCACCAGAAAGAGATGCAGGAAAGGGTCTTTGCTGCGCTGGGTATTTCGGAAGAAGAGGTCACCGACAAATTCGACTTTCTGGTCAAGGCGCTTGAGCTTGGCGCACCACCCCATGGCGGCATGGCCTTTGGTTTGGACCGCTTGATGATGATCCTGCTGGGCCGCGACTCCATCCGCGACGTGATCGCCTTCCCCAAAACCCAAAAGGCGACCTGCCCGCTCACCGACGCCCCTTCCGCAGTGGCGAGAAAGCAGCTGACCGAGCTGGGATTGAGGCCGGACTGGAAGGAATAGAGAGCGGTCAGCTTACAGCGAGAATATCTGCAACCATCTCCCGGATCTGCGGATCCGGGTCATCGGCCAGGGGCTTGATGTGGGCCACCGCCTCGGGGGTGCCGATGATGGCCAGCAGGTTCACGGCCTCGCCACGCATCCACGGGGTTTCTGCGGCAAGGATCGGGAGCAGGGCGGGAATGGCCAGGGCCACTTCCTGCGGTCGAAGACCCTTCAGCTCTTCAAAAAGCACCGCCATGCCCATGCGCACCATGAAACGTTCATCCCGCAACAACTCGCCGCTCAATGCATAGAGCGAAGCGTCCTGCTTGAACATGGCCATGATGTTCTCCACATGGCCCATCTCCAAAAAATCACCAATAACCGTAATCAATTCCGCCTGCTCTTTTTCGTGCATGGGTGTTCCTTTGGTGGCGCAGGTTCGCGACTGAAGCACGGCCTCAACCGGCGGTCTCGGGGATAAGCTCCTTGAAGGTGACAACCGAGGGGAAATTCTCTGAGCGGGCAACCGGCTTGCGGCTGCTGGGGCGGGCGACAAAGATGAGAAAACCCATGCCGTAAAGCCGGGCGGAGACCAGAACTTTTTCGGTATCTTCGGCCAGCATGGTCCTTTTTTTATCATAGCCCAGCATCGCTTCCAGCACTTGCCAGAAGACCGGGTCTTCCTTGGCCATTCCCACCTCTTCCGCGCAAATGATTCGGTCGAAATAGCCTGCCAACGCCGTTTTTTCCATCTTTATAGCCAGGGTCTTACTGTGGGCGTTGGTCACCAGGTAGATCTTCTTGCCCGCCTCGCGGCAGAACCTGAGAAAGGCGACCACATGGGGATGCACGCCGATGAGGTGGTTGATCTTCATCTTAAGCGCCGGGATGTCGAGACCCAACTCGTTTGACCAGAAATCCAGGTCGGTCCAGGCCAGGGTGCCCTCGCGGCCCTTGTACCGGGCCAGCAACTCAAGCCTTGCCTCGTCGATGGAGAGATCGTGCTCCAGGGCATAGTGCTCCGGCACATAATGCTCCCAGAAATAATCGTCGAAATGCCGATCCAGCAGGGTGCCATCCATGTCCAGCAGGACCGTATCGATTGCCTGCCAGTCCAACAGTGGTGTTTCCGTCATATGCTTAATTCATCAGTGGCACCACCCTTCGACAGGCTCAGGGTGAACGAATAATCAAAGGGTCAGTCCGTTCGCCCTGAGCCTGTCGAAGGGCAAGCAAACAGTGTTCAATTCTTACTTATCCAGATCCCGGTGAAACAACTTCACCGGCCATTTGCCCCCGCTCAGATGGCGGTGGATCTCCTCGGCCACTGCCACAGAGCGGTGTTTTCCGCCGGTGCAGCCCACGGCGATGGTAAGGTAGGCTTTGCCGGCCTGCTCAAATTCAGGAAGCAGGAAATCAAGCAGGGCGGAGAGGTGGACAAGAAATTGGCTGCCGCTGGCATTGTCCAGGGCATGGGCGGCCACCGCCGCATCCAGGCCGGTTTTCTCCTTAAGCTCCGCCACATAGTAGGGGTTTGGCAAAAAGCGCACATCAAACAACAGGTCTGCCTCGCTTGGCAACCCGTGCTTATGGCCAAAGGAGAGGATATTGACCCGCATGTCCGCAACCGGGGAGGCATCGTGCAGTAAAAGTTTCTGCCGCAATTCGGTGGGGCTGAGACTGCTGGTGTCAATCACCCGGTCGGCCAATTGGCGAAGCCCGGCCAGCCGTTTCTTCTCCGAGGTGATGCCATCCTGGACCAAGCCGACCTGGGCAAGGGGGTGAGCGCGCCGCAACTGGCTGTAACGCCGGAGCAGGATCGTGTCGTTGGCCTCGAGAAAAATGATCTGGACCAGCGTGGCCCTGATTTTCACCTCTTTCAGGACTCCGGCCAGGGCCGGGGCAAGCTCGGCATCCCTGGCATCCATGACCAGGGCCAACCGGTGCGGGCCGTCTGCCCGCCGGGCCATGCCGTCGAGCAGGGGCAGAAGGAGAAAAACCGGAAGGTTGTCAATGCACAAAAAACCGGCATCCTCAAACACATTGAGGGCCGTGGACTTGCCTGCCCCGGAAAGGCCGGTGATGATGGTCAGGGTCAGTGGCGGGTTGCTGGGTTCATGCATGGCGTTGTGGTATCAAAAAGGGGGACACGGGCATCCGGATCAGCTCAGCTTGGGTTTTTTTCGGAATTTTGAGGGCAGAATCCCTATCTGTTCACGGTACTTGGCCACGGTGCGCCGAGCCAGCTTGATATCCTCCTTGGCGAAGATGTCGGCAATGGCATTGTCGCTTAAGGGAGCCTGGTGATCTTCTCCGGCAATGATGGAGCGGATGCGCTCCTTGATGCTTTCCGAAGCCATGGCGTCCCCACCGTCATGGCGGCTGATGGAGGAGTTGAAGAAGTACTTCAGCTCAAAAGTGCCCTGGGGGGTATGCACATACTTGTTGCTTGTCACCCGGCTGATCGTTGATTCGTGCATGCCGAGATCCTCGGCCACATCGCGGAGGACCAGGGGCTTGAGGTACGCGACCCCCTTTTCAAAAAAATCGTACTGAAACTTGAGCAGCGACTCCACCACCCGGTAGATAGTGCGCTGCCGCTGGTGAATGCTTTTTATCAGCCACAGAGCGGACTTGAGCTTGTCCTGCACATAATTTTTGGTCTCGGCCGGGGCGCCGGAATCCTTTTTCAGGATGTCCTTGTAATAGTTGCTGACCTTGAGACGGGGCAACCCTTCATCGTTTAAAAGAATTACATATTCGCCGCTTATCTTGTGCACGTAGACATCCGGGATGATGTACTGGGGCTCCTCTTCGGAATAGATCCTGCCCGGATGCGGGTCCAGCTCGGTGATCACCTTGATCGCGCTGAGGATTTCCTCGATGGGGCGACCCGTACCTCTGGCAATGGCACCGAAATTTCTGTTCTCCAGGGTATGCAGATGCTCCCGGACTATTGTTGCGGCCAGGGACCCCCCAAGACCCAGGCGGCCAAGCTGCAACAACAGGCAATCTTTAAGATCCCTGGCCCCGACCCCAGCCGGGTCCATCGCCTGAACCACGCCGATCATCCGGTGGGCCAGCTCAGGATCACAGCCCGTGCCATCGACAATTTCCGCCTCCGTCACCACCAAGAACCCGTCCCGGTTCAGGTTGCCGATGACAAAATGCCCGATCTCCTTTTCCTCCTCAGTGAGGTGGGAAAGGGTCAACTGCCAAGAGAGGTGGGAGTGCAGGTCCGGTTTGGTCGTCAGGATGTCAAGGCGGGAGGGCAGGTCGTTATCGTCCTTGCTCCGGTTGGAAAAGCCGCTTTCATAGTCGTTGCTGTAATTTTCCCAATCGATCTCCCGCAAAGAAGAATCGCTTTCCATCTGGACTTCGGTGGTCTTTTCCGGCTCGGGCACCGGGGCGTCCAGCGCTTCATGGCCATGGCCTTCTTGCTCTTGCTCGGTTTCACCTTGGTCCGGGCTGTCTGTCGCTTCTTCCAGCACCGGATTAATCTCTATTTCCTGCTGGATCGTTTCGGCAAGCTCAAGCCGGGAAAGTTGCAGCAACTTGATGGCTTGCTGCAACTGGGGGGTCATCACCAGTTGCTGGCTGAGTTTTAGTTGCTGTCTCAGTTCAAGAGCCATGTTCGCCGAAATCCTTTACTGCAAAAGACACACAGGGTGCAACGCGGGATTGCGCGGCCCTTGTCTGAGTATAATACTCCACGACGGCAAGGTTTTTGCAAGAAGAATTTAAGGGGGCGAAGAAAGAAGGGGTATTTTGTTACGATGCTGACAGGAAGAAACCGTCCAGCAGTGCCGCAGATGCTAGGAAGAGGCCGGCGAAGTGTGCTAGTGCACATGAGCCGACCGATGACAACGCAGATGTGGTGCTGCTGGACGGTTTCTACAGGGTGAAATTTTCTCCGAGGTACATCCGGCGGGCTTCCGCGCTGCCCACAATCTCTTCGGCGTCGCCATGGATCAGAATCTTCCCCTGGCTAACGATATAGGCCTGATCACAGACGGAAAGGGTTTCTCGCACGTTGTGATCGGAGATGAGCACCCCCAGACCGCGGTTTTTCAGATTGCCGATGATCTGCTGGAGATCGGCCACCGAGAGCGGATCGATCCCGGCAAAGGGTTCATCGAGAAGAATGAAATGCGGAGTCGTGGCCAGGGCCCGCATGATCTCCACCCGGCGGCGTTCACCCCCGGAAAGCGAATGCCCCCGATTGCCCGCCAAGTGGCTGATCTTCAGGTCTTCCATGAGCTGGCCAACCCGGTTATTGATCTCTGCCTTGCCAAGGCCCAAAGGCTCAAGCACGATGCGAACATTCTCCTCCACGGTGAGCTTTTTGAAAACCGAAGATTCTTGGGGCAGATAGGACAATCCCTTGACCGCCCGCTGGTGGATGGGCAATCCGGTGATGTCCTCACCATCGAGCAGGATGACGCCTGCATCCGGCCGGACAAACCCGGCAATGGCATAGAAGGTGGTGGTTTTCCCGGCCCCGTTTGGTCCGAGCAGACCGACCACCGTGCCGGTTTCAACCCGCAGGCTGATCCCGTCCACAACCGTCCGGTTTTTATAGCGTTTGACAATGTCTTTTGTTTCAAGAACAGACAAGGGGAACCTCCGTATTCACTGTTGCTGACCGCTCTGCGGACCTTCGCCGCCTGGGTAGAAAAAGGCCTTGACCCGCTCGCCTTTCTTCTCGCCCCGCTCCACGATACTCTTGCCCTGGTCGAGGTACACGATAACGGTTTGGCCGGTAACAAGGTTGTTGTCCTGCCAGACCTTGCTGTTGCCGATGAGGATCATCTTGCGCTCGGCTTCGTAATACTCCATCTTGTCGCCGGTGCCGGTCATGCCTTCGTTCTGGATTTCCACATTGCCCGAGGCAAAGAGCTTCTTGAGGCTGCGCTCCTCGCTCTGGGGCATCTTGGCTTTTTCCTCGTTGGAAAGATAATACACCGTCATCTCCGCCGCACGGATCGTCATCTGGCCCTGCTTGGCATCCACGTTGCCGGTGAAAAGAACCGCGTTGTCAGCTTTCATGGAAACCATCCGGTCTGCCTCGATATGAATCGGCGGCTTGTTGGCGGGGGCAGGGGTGGACGCAGGCGCAGCTAGGCCGGGGCTGGCTGCGAGAAGGGGGCACAGGATTACAATCCGGCAAAAAAAACGGAGCACGGGTTTCATATTTTTTTAGTTTCCTTATGGTGCTGATGAACTTACAGAAAACAAAGATACCAGCATCGGGGGTTCTCGGCAATCGCTTTGCCGGGAGAGACTTCCTGTTTTTTGTAATCGCCTATCTTCTTTACAGATTGCCGCCAGCGGTTTATATCTTGCGTACTATCAACAACAAACGGCTGCCATCAGCCCCAGATCAATCAACCATTACAGACAAACTGCCATGCTCACAGGTATCGAAAAAGCCAAGACCCTCATTGAGTCCTTGCCGTACATCAAAAAATTTTACGGCAAAACCGTGGTCATCAAATATGGCGGCCATGCCATGGTGGATGAGGAGCTGAAAAAAAGCTTCGCTCTGGACATCATCTTGATGAAGTACGTGGGCATCAACCCCGTGGTGGTGCATGGCGGCGGGCCGCAGATCAACAAATTCCTGAACAAGATGAATATCAAGAGCGATTATGTGCAGGGCATGCGGGTCACCGACGGCGAAACCATGGATGTGGTAGAGATGGTTCTTGTGGGCAAGGTGAACAAGGAGATCGTTGGCCTGATCAATTTTCACGGGGGCAAGGCTGTTGGCCTTTCCGGCCGGGATGGCGATCTGATCAAGGCGCGGAAGATGAAGCTCATGAAGGCCCAGGCAGAAAATACCCCGCCGGAAATCATCGATCTCGGCCGGGTAGGGGAGGTGACTGCGGTCAATCCGCAGATTCTCCACACCCTGGACGCCCAGGACTTCATCCCGGTCATCGCTCCGGTGGGCGTGGGGGAAGACGGGCAGGCCTACAACATCAATGCCGATCTCGTGGCCGGAGCCATCGCCACCCAACTCAAGGCGGAAAAACTCATCCTGCTCACCGACGTGGCCGGGGTCCTGGACAAGGCGGGCGCGCTCATCTCCTCCATGAGTTGCGATGCGGCGGACCAATACATCGCGGACGGTATTATTGGCGGAGGCATGATCCCCAAGGTCAAATGCTGCCAGGGCGTGGTTCGAGCCGGGGTCGGCAAGGCACACATCATCGATGGCCGGGTGGAACACGCCATCTTGCTGGAAATGTTTACCCAGCAGGGCGTCGGGACCGAGGTGGTGTAAGCGGTCACAGGGCACCACATTTCCTTTGTCATCGACCTGTCCGCATACTTGATGTATAGCGGACAGGCCTCTTTCGCGGATTTGCAGCACCCTGCAACCGCTTACAACTATGGGGCACAAGCGCGATACGTCAGCGCTTCATCCTGTAATCAGTTATTAGGTGGTATGATGGCGAATGCGGAATGGATTAAAAAAAGCACTGGTGCATTCATGACCACCTATGGCCGGTATCCGGCAGTGATGGTCGAGGGGAATGGCTGCCTGCTCAAGGACGGTGACGGCAGGGAATATCTGGATTGCCTCGCTGGCATCGCGGTCTGCAGCCTGGGCCACTGCCATCCGGCAATCACCGAGGCAATCTGCCGCCAGGCCTCCACCCTGGTGCATGTGTCGAACCTCTACCACACAATCCCGCAAACCGAACTGGCCGAGCTGCTGATCAGCCATTCCTTTGCTGACCGAGTTTTTCTATGTAACTCCGGGGCGGAGGCCAATGAGGCTGCAATCAAGCTGGCACGCAAGGCAAGCCCTGCCGGGAAATACGAGATCATCTCCCTGGCCGGTTCTTTCCATGGCCGCACCCTGGCCACCGTGGCCGCCACGGGTCAGGAAAAATTCCACAAAGGATTTGAACCGCTGCCCCAGGGATTCCGGCATGCGCCCTTCGGCGATATCGCAGCCTTAGAGGCGATGATTGGCCCGGAGACCTGCGCCATTCTCTGCGAGCCCTTGCAGGGAGAAGGCGGGGTCCGGCCCCTGGCCAAGGAGTATCTCGCCGGTATCCGCCAGCTCTGCGACAACCGCGGCCTGCTGTTGATTTTTGATGAAATCCAGGTGGGCATGGGCCGCACCGGCACCCTCTTTGCCTACGAGCAGTGCGGGGTGACCCCCGACATCCTCACCCTGGCCAAGGCCTTGGGCAATGGTCTGCCCATTGGCGCCATGCTGGCCACGGAATCGGTGGCCAAGGCGTTCGAGCCGGGCAGCCACGCCTCGACCTTCGGCGGCAACCCTGTGGTCTGCGCCGCTGCGGTTGCTACCTTGCAAATCATGCTGGGTGACGGCTTTTTCGCCGAGGTCCGGGCAAAAGGGGAGTATCTCGCCGAGCGCCTCAACACCCTGGCCGTCAAATATCCTGCCATCGCAACCCCTGCCCGGGGGCTTGGGTTGATCCAAGGGTTGCCCCTGACCGAGGATTGGATTGACAAAGGCCCCGCCATGGTCAACCTCCTCTTTGAAAAAGGGGTGCTCCTAAACTTTGCCGGGAACAAGGTGCTGCGCTGTCTGCCGCCGCTTATCATCAGCCGCGGCGAGATAGACCAGCTGATCCAGGCCCTGGATGAGGTTTTTGCCGAGCTGAGCCAATAGCCCCCCATACATTTTCCGCGAAAAATCCCTTTGCAAAAAAAAGTTTTTTTGTATGAATTGTAGTTTGGCCCAACCTGAGGGGTGACATTGTCCGTCATTCGCTGGCATTGCTTGGGCTAACATTTTTTGAGCCGGTCTTCTGAATCCTGCCGTGCGCCGTGGTGCCGACAGGACGCCCTGAACAGAGAGAGTCTTCTTTCCGCAATACCGTGTGGGGGAGGCTGGCAGAGAGAACAAACAATGACAAAGCACCTACTGGCATTACAGGATTTCAGCAAAGAGCAGCTGGCCGCCTACATCGAGCAGGCCTTGCTGCTTAAAAAAGAAGCCAAGGCCGGGGTTCGCCATCAGCAGCTGGCCGGAAAAACCGTGGCCCTCATTTTCGAAAAGCCCTCCACCCGGACCAGGGTCTCCTTTGAGTCGGCCATGTATGGCCTCGGCGGCCAGGTAATCTATCTCTCCGGCCGGGACACCCAATTGGCCCGCAACGAGCCCCTCAAGGACATGGCCCGGGTCATGGCCCGCTATGTGGACGGCATGGTGGTCCGCACCTACGGCCAGGCCATTGTCGATGAGCTGGCCGGATATTCCTCGGTGCCAGTGATCAACGCCCTCACCGATCTGCACCATCCCTGCCAGGTCTTGAGCGACATCATGACCGTGATCGAGCACAAGGGGCCGGTGGAGAAACTCCACATCGCCTGGCTGGGCGACGGCAACAACATGGCCAACTCCTGGATTCAGGCGGCCGCCCGTTTCGGCTTTGCCCTGACCCTGGCCTGCCCGGAGGGCTACGATCCAAACCCTGCTATTCTCGCAGCAGCTCAGGCAGTGGCAAGTCAGCCCATCCGGGTGGTGCGCGATCCGGTCGAGGCGGTCCGGCAGGCGGATGTGATCAACACCGACGTCTGGGCCAGCATGGGCCAGGAAAGCGAACAAGAGGAACGGATTGCCGTATTCAAGGCGTATCAGGTGAACAGTGCCCTGGTGGCGCAAGCCAGGCCGGGGGCCATTGTCCTCCATTGCCTGCCAGCCCACCGCGACGAGGAGATCTCTGAGGAGGTCCTGGAAGGGCCGCAATGCGTGGCCTTTGACCAGGCGGAGAACAAGCTCCATATCCACAAGGCCATTTTGGCCATGCATCTGGCCTGAGAACAGGCCAAAAGATTACAAGCACTCTGGGAGAACACGGCCAATGGCTGCCAATATAAACAAGATCGTTCTCGCCTATTCCGGCGGGCTGGACACCTCGGTTATCCTCAAGTGGCTCCGGGAAGAATATCAGGTTCCCGTGGTGGCG
>Ga0315272_10000924_pt1 | contig 14859 bp, 8 predicted proteins | sample C3_middle_MG_FD_203918 | JGI IMG/M metagenome (GOLD analysis project Ga0315272, IMG submission 203918) | Sediment microbial communities from Yellowstone Lake, YNP, Wyoming, USA - C3_middle | ecosystem: Environmental > Aquatic > Freshwater > Lake > Sediment | place: USA: Wyoming | collected...
CTACGCTACGCGCAGGAGAACTTCGGCGACGCTGTGGCGAAGGCCGTCAAGGCCGGATACGTCAAGCTCGACGCGCTCACCATGTCGCTCAGGCTGACGGAGCTGGGGATGTCCGCGTTGGCGTGATGGCCGGCCAGCTCCACACGGCGCTCTTCTGGCTGGCGGCGGCCGCCGAGGGCAACGTGCTGGTGACGGGGCTTCCCGGCTCGGGGAAGACGTCGCTGGTGAAGTGGTCCCTCCGCAACGTACCGCCGCAGTACGCCGTGGTGGTGTACGACACGGCCGGCGAGTTCAAGGAGTGCGGCTTCGCCGGGCCCTACTCCGTGAACCCCCTCGACCTCCCGCCTCAGCGCGTCGTGGAGATCCTGGAGGAGGCCCTCGCGGCGACGTACGGGGAGTATCCGTATCTGATGACGCCTGCCATGGCGGAGCTACTGCTGCGCGCCATAGAGGGCGGGCACAAGACGCTGTCGGAGATAAGGGCCAACGTGCTGAAAATCGCGGAGCCCCACGAGGTGGATACGGCCTACGCCCTGCGCAGGCGTTTGGCGCATCTCGACGGGCCGCAGTTCGGCAAGACCGACGTCCCGCTTCAGCCGGGGAAATCGACGTGCGTCGACCTCTCCCAGCTGGACAGAGTGGGGAGGATAGCCTACGTCCTCGCACACCTAGAGCTTACCCGCGGCGGCAGAAACCTCATATACGTCATAGACGAGGCCCACAGGTTCCTCTCGTTCACCGGCCGCTACAGCCTCCTCACGGACCACCTGAGGACTGGAAGGGCCTCTAGGCGGTTCTTCGTGTTGATCTCCCATTCATACCGCGAGTTCCTGCGGCATCTGGGCTACGTCAAGGTTGTAATTAGGTTCCCCGACTGGGACATGGACGAGTCCAAGACGGCGCCCCTCAATCCCTCGGAGGCCCTCGTCACAATTAGAGCCGCCTCAGTCAAGGCCCAGCAGGAGCTGTCCCGCGTGATTCCGTTGCGCGGCACCTGGGGCCAGCTGAGGATGGCGGTGCCGCCCTATGCCCAGAGAGGACCCGCTTAGGCGGGCCGTGGAGTCGCTTAGGGAGGACTTCCCCGGCAAGTCCTACTCGTGGGTCAAGAGGGCCTTGCTGAGGCTGGGGGACGTGAGGGAGGTGAGGGAGAACCTCTATACGGTGGGCGGGAGGAGGGAGCTGGGGGACTGGAAGCCCCTCTATCAAGTCTGGTTCTCGGAGAGGGAGGGGCGGTGGTTCTGCACCTGCTACGCCTCGGCCTTCGGCTACAGGCGTAGCAGGGAGATATGCACCCACATAGCCGCCGTCATGCTCTACCGGCGCTACAGGAGGGCCCTCCAGAGGCTGGAAAATAAGCGCGTATACGTCGCGGAGGCGGACGTGGAGTGCCGCGAGAGGCTGGAGGCCAACGGGGAGATCCACGCCAGGCCCCTCGCGCCGAGGGGAGGCGCGGTGGATCTGACCTTCTTCATCTCGCCGAGGTACCGCGTCTTGGTCATCTCCGACACGCGGCGCATCGCGATCAGGTGCGGCGGCCGCGTCCTATACGAGGTAGACGGCGAGGAGGTGCCCATGGCCGTCGCCAAGGTTCTCGTGGAGAGGCTGTATGAAGGTAAAGAATAGGAAGGGACGCTTCGACCTGAGGCCCGACTCCCCCCACAACTACCGCAGGGTCTACGTGGACGTCTTCTCCATCGCGGCCTCGCTTTCGCATGAGGAGGAGCTCTTCGCCTCTGCGGCGGAGGCCGGGATACGCGCGGTCTTCGTGATAGACGCCTGGCACGAGTCGCACCTGCCTCTGGCGAGGCGCTACCTCGACCTATGCCGCCGCTACGGCCTGGACTGCCGCCTCTCGGAGAGCAAGCCGGCCGAGGCCTATGCCGCCGAGCTATGCGATGCCGAGTGCGGGGAGGGATGCGCGGTCTTGACACGGGACTACGACGCCGTGTTGAGGGCGGAGAGGTGCGCCGTGTTGATCTTTCGGCAGGGAAGGTTCTGGAGGGCTATGCGGGCCTAGGGTTTATCCAAACGCCGATAGGGAGGCGTATGGCCAGATCTGAGCGCTTCAACCTCTACGCGCCGGACGGGTCCCTCTTGGGCGAGCTCAGGCTCTACACCGAGTACTCAAGGTGGGGGAGGCGGCAATGGGCGACGATCGACATCTACGGCGGGCCGCTGGTGACCATCTGGGAGCCGGCCCTCCCCCTGTTCCTCGACGTCCTTGCCGGGAGGAGGCCGCTGAAGGATTTCGACAGCTCCCTCTGCTGGTGCGTACCCAGCTGCCGCGCCGAGCTCGTGGAGGTGGCGAGGGAGCCGTGGGGCGTCGCGATGAAGATAGAGGCTGAGCTCCGCGGCGAGCTCGGCGTCATGCGCCGGCTCTACGAGGCGGTCCTGGCCGAGAGGGACTTGGGCCGTATCGAGCGGAGGGTTTATCCGCCCCCGCCGGTTTTGAGCCGTGCCCCCCAAGAAGAGGGCTGAGGAGGCCGAGGAGGTCAAGGCGCCCGAGGAGTGCAGAGGATACGGCGGGCCGTGGAGGGAGGACGTGGCCAAGCTATGCGGCGAGTACGGCTTGAAGGCCCTCGCCGCCATGAACGTGGTGGAGCTGGCGCAGCTGCTGGGCAGGGAGGAGGAGCTGGAGAGGGCTGAGGAGGCCCTTGCGAGGATCAGGCAGCTGGCGGGCGTGGCGCCGAGGCCCGTGAACGTGCTGGAGGCCCTCAAGGCCCAGCAAGCCCTCCCCGTCCTCAAGACCGGCGTGGCCGAGTTCGACGGGAAGACCCCCTGGGGAGGGATCAGGAGGGGGCTGATATACGGCTTCGCCGGCGAGTTCGGGGCCGGCAAGTCCATGTTCGCCATACAGTGCGCGACCAAGGCGGCGGCGGAGGGCTGGCGCGCGGTCTACATCGAGACCGAGGGGGCGCTGAACGTCCAGCTGTTCGAGAGGGTGGCCAAGAGGTTCGGGGCGGACCTCAGCTCGCTGGTGGACAGGCTGACCATAACCCAGGCCACGGACGTCCTCGACGTGAAGGAGATCCTGCTCCAGCTCCTCAAACAGCCCGCGGACCTAGTCGTGATAGACTCCTTCGTATCGCATGCACTTAGGGCGCAGTTCCGCGGGAGGGAGAGGCTCGCGGCGCGGCAGCAGTTCCTGGCCTACCTACTCGACATACTGCGCCGCCTGGCCAGGGTCTACGGCACGGCGTCCATCCTCACGGACCAGGTCATAGACGTGCCGAGCTTCTTCTCCGACAAGAGGCCGGCCGGAGGCAACGTGGTCACGCACGGGGCCAACGCCCTGTTCCTCATGTCCAGGCTCAACAAGAGGGAGAGCAGGGGCGAGATGCGCCCCCTGGACGTCCCCGGCATGGCGCCGGACGTGAGGATAGGCTACACCATAGAGGACGACGGGCTCCACTGAGGCCGCGCGTTTCGGCAGACGCCACATATCCTACATAGCGCCGAGCGGCCGATCCCCCGCCCCAACCCCCCGTCCTAAACCGCATAAGATCCGCCCGCGCACAGACCCCCGCCGCGGCGTCGGCCGGCCTCATGACGGATAAACAACTAGCGCGGAGCCCGCCCGACCGATCCTCCGACTTAAACCGCGTATTTCTAAGGCGCGCCGTCTTAAACTGTGTTTCTGGCAGGGCCCAGGCGAGCCGCTTTACTTGAGGGGCATGCGCCGTCTTAAACCGCGTCCTTTCCCCGGGCAGATCGCCGTCTTAAACTGGGAGGAGAGTTATATACCCCCTCTACGGCTGTTATCGTGTACTTCACCGCGGGGGGAGCGCGGTATTGGGTCATGCGGGGGCCCTCCGGATTCCTAGTCTACAGGAAGGAGGGCTCGAAGACCGTCTATCTCGGCCGCAGATCGCTGGAGGAGATCAAGCGGATGTTAGCCGAGGCGGGCGCCGAGGCGATACAGAGGATCAGATCCGACGTGGAGGCCGTGAGGCAGGCCTTGGAGAAGGCCGCACAGATACAAACCGCACAAGCCCCCTCCCTGACGTGGAGGAAGGACGGACACACCTACTGGCTCCTCCAGTACGGCCGGACGTTCTACGTCTACGTGAAGGGGCCTTCGACGCGCCACAGGCCCAAGCTCGTCGAGAAGACCGACGTGGACGGCGTCATCGGGCGCGTGCTGGCGGCCGGGGCGGCGCACGTGGTGGAGGCCCTGCGGCTCTTGATCAACGGCCTGCACGCCGCCGTGGCCGACCTGCTGAAGCCCCAGAGGCCCGCGGCGGAGGCGCAGAGGCCGTATTCCGAGCCCGCCGCCTCGCGCAGGGAGGCCGAGGAGGCCCTGGAGGAGCTCAGGCGGGAGCTGGCGAGGGCCGTCAGGAGGTGGGGCGAGAGGTGGGGCGGGGAGGGCTTGTGGGGAGGGCCCGACCCCGGCTGGCTCAGGGAGAGGCTGTCGGAGTTCCTCGACGAGAATATGCGCCTAGTGGAGAAGGTACTGCCCCACCCGGATCTGCTCGGCAAGCTCGCGGACGCCGTGGAGGAGGAGACCCGGGGCTACATCCTCGGCGGCGACGTGCTGAGGATGCTCCGGGAGCTGGGGCGCTAGGGCGCGCGGCCGCGCTCGGGGCGGAGGCCCCCGGGTCCGGGCTCGGCCTATCGGGCAGCTGGCAGAGGGCTGCGGACATCGAGGCGGGATCGGCGTATGTAGGGTTTTTCCGGCCGGCCGTATTCGACGACATGCCGCCCACGAACAAGCCGGTGGCCAAGGGCAAGGGGGGCGGGGAGCCCAAGGCGAAGAAGGCAATCGGGGAGCCTAAGAAGGCCGCCGTCGCGGCGGCCCTTGCGCTGGCTCTGGCCGCGGCGCTCGCGCACGCGCAGACCTCCAACGCCACCGCGGGCAACGCGACGAAGATAGTCGGCCAGCTCGAGAGCTGGACCGTGGGCGGGCTGGGGCTGGTTGTGGACGTGTTCGGCATTATGTTCTGGGCCGCCGTGGGGATAGCCATATTCCACATAGCCGTGGCCTACATAGCGCCCACCAGATTCCAGCGCCTCGGCTCCATGTGGGACGCGGTGGAGAGGGCCAAGGACATAGCGATAGGGCTGGCCGTGCTGTTCTTCATCTTCTACGTCATCATGGCCGCCGCCGCGATCATCTCCGGGAACTTCAGCACCCAGACCGCCTGGACCCTCTTCGCCAAGATAGTGTCGAAGCCCCTCGTGGACATGTTCAACACAATAATGAAGTCCATCTAATGCCCCAGCCCCCAGTTTTTCCCGATTTTCCCCTGGACCCCCTAACCCTCTCCGGCGTGGCCGTCCTCTCGGCGCAGGCGCTCTACCACGCGGGGCGCTGGTTCCTCGGGGATAGGGCCCAGAAGGAGAGGGCCGCGGAGGGCTTCGAGCAGGTGATCCTCTCGGGCGTCCTCTTCGGCCTCGCGCTCCTCCTGGTCAGCCTGTCGATATGGGGCCTGGACGTGTTTATGGCTACGGCGGGCGTCAAGCCTCCCCCCGACGGCGCTGTCGCGGCGCTCAACAGGACCAAGGGCTGGTGGGACTTCGCCGGCAACGTGCAGGCGGCGCTCGGAATCGCTGGGGGGACGTATCGGGCGTACATGGGGGCCGCCCAGTCCATTCTGGCCGGCTACGCGGGGGCCGTCGCAGTCACCGGGATGCTGCCGTGGACGAGCGCCATCTCCATGGCCGTAATGAACGGGCTGGCCTACGTCGCGACGGCGGCCACTACCGTCCTCATATCGGCCGCGGTCTACGCGGTAGCGGCCGTCCTGGCCAAGGCGTGGCCCGCCCTCCTGCCGGTGGGGGCGGTCCTCGTGACGTATGAGAGGACCAGGTTCCTGGGCGCGTGGCTCCTCGCCGTGTCGGTGGTGGCGCCCGTGGTGCTTGCGGCGGGGGCGGACGCGCTCAGATCACTCGTGAACCCCGCCGCGCTCCTCGCCTTGGCGGTCGCGCTGGGCCCCACCGCCGCGCTCATCGACGCCATGCCGCTGATAGAGGCCATGGTCCTGCTGGGGCTCATAGGGCTGACGCTGGGCGTCCTGACCTACGCCGCGTCGAGGCTCTTCGACCACGCAGGCGCCTCCCTCTCGCTGGAGTGATGCTGGACGTAGGGCTGGCCATACTGATAGTCCTCGCCGCGTCGGCGATGCTGATCAGGGGCGACCCCAAGTGGATATACCCCGTGGTAGCAGGCGCGCTGGCCCTCTTCTTGATACCGATCGCGACGCAGCTGGTGATAGCGGCCTTCACGCCGAAAGGGGCGCCTGTGCCGACGTTGTTCGAGTGGAGGCAGGGCCAGCTCTTCCCCTACCCCTATCCCGCCGCCTCCCTAGGGGCCGAGCTGGAGAGGAACTACGAGGCGATACACCGAACCTACGAGGCCCTTCTGACGGCCCAGAGGGCCTCCCTGGCGGCCCTCTTCGCGGTGGCCTACACGGAGACCTTCATCGCCATCGCTTCGTCGTTTACCCCCTACGGCGCTATTATTCAAGCGTCGAAGTTCGTCGCGTACCTGGCCCAGATAGGCGACCCCCTCCTCCAGATCTCCCTCACCACCTTCAACGCCGCGACCGCCGGCGTCATGATATTCCACTTCCTCGACTTCATGGCGAGGCTCGCCGTGAGGATGGCCGCGCCCCTACTGGCGCTGGCCCTCCTGGCCATGATCTTCAAGCCCACGAGGGCGCTGGGAGGCGCCCTCTACTTCTTCGCCCTGGCGATGGTCGTGTCGTCGTACATAGGGTACTACCTATCCCCCACAGCCGAGGCGTTCACGGCGTGGGGCCTTGAGACTGCCAAGTGGCTCAACGCCACCGCCGCAAACGCCACGGGCACCGCCCCCGTCCCGCTCCTGTTCGTCGGGGGGACGCCCAACGTCCTATACCTGGCCACATACAACAACACGTTCGTAGCGCCGAGCCCCGAGGAGATCGCCGCCAAGATCAACGAGACGCTGGGCCCCTACAACCTAACGGTGCCGGAAAGCGCCGTCGCCGGGGCGGTGGATCTGGCCAAGAGGTACAGGTTCTTCGACAAGGCGGCATTCAACGGCACCGACTGGGTCGCCGCAACGGCCGGCTCCATAACGCCCGTGGCGTATGGAAACAAGACGTGGAACGCCACCGCCGTCCTAGACTGGCTGGACTTCCCCGCCCCCGCCCCCGAGGAGGGGGGATGCGTCTTGTATGGGGACTTCAGGGAGTTTTTGGACTACCTGATGCCGCCGCAGGAGGCCCAGAGGGAGAAGGCCTGGGTGGGCAATTTGTCGAGCGCCATCTGCAGATTCCACCAATGGCTGGGTTTCAGGAGCTATCTAGTCTACGTAAGGCCGCCGGAGTTCTGGCGGCTCCTCTCCGTCTCGATAGACTACACGGCCCTAGGCGAGCACGATGCCGTCGTGGGGAGGGGCAAGGCCCGCGCGTGGGACGGGGTGTGGGGCTGGCTGCCGGGGTCCGGGCCGGACGGCGAGAGGTGCGTGGACGCCCTGGGGAATAGGTCGGGCTGCGCCGTCCTCGACACGACGATCAGGGCAGGCCTCTACAACTTCTCCCTCTGGAGCCTCCGAGGCATAGGGGCCAAGGCCGCCGTGGATCCCGTCGCGGGCGGCGTCGCCGACTACTTCAACTTCTCCCTCCCCAAGGCCTCCCTACATCTAAACAGGACGATACCCCTCTACACGTGGAGGGAGGTCTGTACGTGGCGCCAGGGGAATAAGACATATACCTCAAGCAGGCGGTGGTGGGACGCCTACAGTGCCCAGGAGGCGGACACGAACGCCCTATACAACGTATCCGCCGTGATATACGGAAGGCCCTGGGTCGTGAAGGAGCCCGAGAACTACACGGCGCAGATCCCCGTCGTGGAGCGGAGCTGGGACATCTCCGTCTGGAGCGAGCACGGGCCTTGGGACGGGCCGACGCCGCCGAACAACGCCACATGCACGACTGAGGACAAGCACGTCTACAAGACCCTCTACGTCTACTCGACAGCGCCGAGGACCCGCATTCTTTATGGGTTCTGGTGGATGCAGAGCGGCCTCCTCTACGTGGAGCCGAGGGGGAGCGCCCTCCCCGGCGTCCTCTGGGACAACTCGACGTCGGCGGCCTACGTTGAGGGGGCCGAGAGCCAGTTCTACTGCTCTACCTTCACCGTACCCGCCTCAACTCCGGAGGCGGCGTCCACATCCTCGCCGATACCCGGCGTTAGGGACGCGCTCGACCGGCTCACCAGCCAGGACTACCTGGAGCTGGTAGTGATCAGGAACGTGTCCCTGGCCTATCTGAACAGATCCGGCTTCTTCGGCCTTGCGCAGGCCGCCGGGAGGATCAACTCATCCCTCGTGAGGGCCGCCGTAGAGTCGGGCGAGGAGTTCCTGGCCTTCATCAACGAAAGCCCGGCGGCCCTCCCCATGTACTACGCGGTGCCGTCCTCCTACCGGGCGGAGAACTTCTTGATAGCGTGCGTAATGTACGACTGGCGCAACTCGACGGTCGTCAACGGCTCCCTGGAGCTGGCGCCGGGCAAAGAGTGGTGGGCCGCGGCGTACCCCATGGGCGACTCCAAGGTGGCCGAGGCCGTCGTCGCGGCGAAGGCCGACATGTTCAGGTACGTCTTCGGGGCGCCACCGCCGCCTCTCCCCGCCAATCTGTCGGGCTTCGTGAGGCGGTGGAGGATCCCCTGGAACAACAGAACTCTTCCCTATACGCCCTACTACCACCCCGGAATGAGGATGCCTCCCCGCGACAACTCCACCGGCATTCCGCTGTGGAGCATCCAGAACCTGGAGGACGTCCAGACGGCTCAAGGCAACATAGTGGGCTGGCTCTTCACCGTCCTCTTCGTGACGATCCTCTCCATCGCGGCCGTCTTCGAGTTCCTGGGGGCCCTCTTCGACTTCCCGACGCCCGTTAGGGAGGTCTGGGGCTTCGTGACCGGCGTGATTCAGGACTGGACGTACTGGCTCCCCTTCCGCGTGGCCGTCAGGGGGAGGATCCTCGCGAGGATGTGGCGCGCGGTCAAGAGGCCCGTCATGAGGCAGACCGTCCGCATGGCCGCGCGGGTCCACGCCCTCGCGGCTTCGAGGATACCCGGCCTCAGGTACATCCGGAGCTCCGACCTCAAGGAGTACTATAGGGAGTACGTCAAGAGGAGGCGCGACATAGCCGTGAAGGACCCGGCGGAGCAGATACGGGAGGAGATCAACGTCAAGTGGAGGAGGGAGGCCCTGGAGCGCGTTCTGCGGGCCATGGAGGAGAGGGCGGACGTGGAGTGGATGCGGAACCTGGAGCGCAGGAGGGAGGAGGAGAGGCGGAGGATGCTGGAGGCGGCGAGGCGCATCTGGAACGCCATCAAGGCGGACAACATGGTCGAAGTTCTTAGGGAGCTTTCGCCTAGGTTCGACGCGTGGCTGCAGGAGAGGGTGGAGATGAGCCGCGGCTCGCTGTCCTACCACCTCTTCTGGTGGAGGCTGGACAGGTTGCCGTTCGCGTGGCGGGCCCTCCTCCGCCTGGACCCCCACGTGGTCGCCAGGCTCGAGGCGGAGGGCAGGATCAAGCCGGAGGAGGCGGAGGCTTTGCTCAACTTGAGGGCGGCGGTGCAGTCCTACGCGGCCGAGCTGAGGTGGGGCTGGGCGAGGCTCCACTCCGTGCCCCAGTACGTCAAGGCGGCGGAGGAGGAGTTCGAGAAGGCCCGCCAGAGGATGACCCAGGAGGCCGAGAAGGGGCTGGAGGACTTCCGCCGGTTTATCGACGAGTTCCAAAGGCGGTACGAGGCCCTTAGGAGGTACTTCTCAAGCGACGAGGGGGAGAGGGCCGAAATCGCCGAGGAGGCCAAAAAGGCCGTGGAGCGCCTGGAGGAGGCGCTGAGGCACTTCGCCGTGATCGACAAGGCGCCTAGGGCCCGCGTAGTCGCGGCCCTCAACGAGGCCCTCCGGCACATAGCCGAGGGGAGGTCTCCCCAGATCCCCAGGGACGCCTCCGTCGAGGATATAGTCAAGGGCCTGGCGCTGATGGACCTCGGCCTGGCCGTGAAGGCCCTTAGGAGCGCCGAGAGGTACCTGGAGGCGCACTACGCCGTGGCGCCGACCCGCTACTACGCTAGGCAGATAGCGGCGGAGATAGTCAGGTGGCGGATAGAGGAGAGGATTCCGACCTTGAGGATAGCCGGCCTCGCCAGAGGCATAGCGCTGGGGGCCAGGGGCGCCGAGGAGGGCGAGGTGGCGCTCAGGTCCTGGGCCGAGAGGACCGCCGCGAGGCGCGTCGAGGACGCCCCATGGGAGGCGGTGACGCATAGGGCGTCGCTCCTCAGGGAGCAGCGGGCCAACGCCGCGGAGGCCGTCAGGATCAAGCCGGACGTGGTCCTCGCGGCAGACTACGCCAGATATCTGGCTGGATTCCGCGTCGAGGGCGAGGCGCTGGACGCTCTGCGCAAGGCCGTCGAGTACCGCCGCATCTTGCACATGCTGGAGAGGGCGGAGGAGCTCCGCATGCCCCCGACGGCGGTCGAGAGGCTCGCGGCGGAGGCCGAGAGGCTGAAGCGGGAGGTCCTGCAGGAAACTGCAAACATCTATAGGAGATTTCAAGAGGAATTCTTCTTCGTCAGGGACCTCCTGGAGGGACGCCGCGTCGTCAGGCGGGAGGTGCCTGAGGTGAGGGAGGTGGTTAGGGCCTTCGAGGAGTCTCTGGCGCAGGCGCTTAGGGAGCCGGAGAGGAGGGAGAGGGCGTTCCGCGAGCTCTTCACGGAGAGGGTGGAGAGACTGGCTGAGGAGCTCAACAAGCGGGGAGATGTGGAGGGAGCCGAGAGGGTTAGGAGGGCCGCGGCCGAGCTGGCCAAGATCTCCGAGAGGGCGGGCTGGAGGGCAGTGGAGGACGTGTCCGTCGTTCTGCCGGCAGTCGCGAGGGCCTTCGAGGAGGCCTACTCGGAGGCCAGGAGCCCCTCCGAGTTCGTGAAGGCCTTCAAGGTGAGGGCGGAGGAGGCCGCGAGGAGGCTTGAGGGGCAGGGCATGGGGAACGTCGCGGCCCGCATCAGGAGGGCCGCGGAGAGGATCGCCGGGGAGGTCGGGGACAGGGCCTCCGTCGAGAGGATGCGCGCCCTACTGTCGCCGGAGCATACGGGCCGGGCCGTGGAGGGCCTTGAGCTCCTCCACCGCCTCCTCTCGAACAGAGCGACCCTCGACGCGTACCGGAAGCTCCAGAAGGGCGAGAGGGAGGCCGGGAAGGCGGCCGCGGAGAGGCCGGCCGAGGGGCTGGAGGGGGCCAGGAGGGTGGCCGAGGAGCTGGGCCTCAAAAACGTGGTCAAGGCCCTAGAGAGGCCGGACGACAGGCGCGTGGCCAAGGCCCTTGGCGAGCTGGAGCGCGAGCTGGCCAGGCTGTACGGCGCCCTAGAGCTGGCGGAGTACGTCAGAAGGCCTAGGGCGGACGCCGAGTTCGGATGGGCCTGGGCTGTGGCGCGCGTACTGGGCCTTGAGGAGGCGGACAGGCTGTTCAGCGCGCTCTCCAGGGCCTCGCTCTTCGAGCTGAGGGAGGGGAGGGAGGCCTTCCGCAACCCGCTTTACGACGAGGTGAAGCACCTGATCGACGAGGAGAGGGTCAGGGCCCTCGTCAGGGCTCCTCTGTACTCGTACGTCGTGGACAGGCTGGGTCCCGACGTTCTCCGGCCGACGTACGCGAGGTGGTACGGCCTCTTCGCCGACTACGGCCCGTACCTAAGCACGGCCTACGAGCACGCCAAGACGAGCGCGGCCAAGGCCGGGGCGCCTCTGGGCTTGACCGGCGGCTTCAGCTACGCCCGGAAGATGATGGGGTGGCTCGGCGACTTCAGCCGTGAGGCGGTGATGCGCGGGCTGAAGGCGTATTACAGGGGAGAGGGGAGGCCCTTCAGGGAGCTGGGCGAGATGACCATAAGGGGCGCCAAGGTCCAGCTGTACGAGAAGGCGGCCGAGCTGGCGAGGGCCCGCTCGGACCACCTCCTCTCCGAGTCCAAAGCCGCGGGCGGTGAGGCGGCGGAGGGGCTTAGGGCGGAGGCGGAGGGGCTGAGGATCCTCGCGGCGGCCCTCAGGGCTAAGGCGGCCTACGAGGAGGTGAGGCTGGTCCAGACGTATCTAAGGGGCGCCGAGAGGAGGGCCGAGGCCCTCCTGAGGGAGGCCAAGTCGGCGTGCTGTATAGAGGCCCAGCTGGAGCTGGAGAGGAGGGCGAGGGAGGGGCTGGAGGCGGCCCGCGAGAGGGCCGAGCGGTATCTGGCGGACGCGAGGGCGCGCTATAGGGCGCACGTGGCGGAGGTGAGGGACTTCGTGAGGGAGCGCGGCGACGGCCGCGAGGTGGCCGAGAGGTACTTCGGCCTGACGGCCAGGGCATTCACAGGCGACCCGCAGGAGGTGGCGGAGAGGATGGCGAGGGCCGTGGACGTTAGGCGCGTCATAAGCTGGGCGGACGAGCTCGGCCTTCCGAGGGAGCTGGGCGAGGCGGCGGTGAGGGACGTGGACGCCGAGCGGGTATACGCGAGGTTCGAGAAGGTGCTTAGGGCCAAGGCGGAGCCGATACCGCCCGCCTACGACCTGGAGAAGGCCCAGCACTTCTTCGCGGAGGGCGCCAGGCCTCAGCCGCCTCCGAGGAGTCGGCTGGAGGAGGCGGTGCCGAAGGCGGTTAGGGACGTCTTCGCGACCTACTATACCAAGTTGAGGGAGGCGGCGGAGAGGGCGGCCGTCTATCTTGCGCTGATGAAAGGAGATGGGCGGTTCGCCAAGAAAGAAGTCGAGAGGGCTAGGCAAGCCCTCCTGAAGGCCCTCAGGGCCGGCAGCAGGGAGGAGGCGCTAGCGGCCCTCGAAGAGCTGAAGAAGGCCCTCAAGGCCCTCGGCATAGACGTCGAGGGCAATTCCCCCGAGGCCTTCATGAAGGCCGTGGAGGAGAGGGCTAGGCCCGCCTACGAGGAGTACCTCGACACGAGGAGGGAGTACTTATCCGCCGTAGACGCAATCGCCAAGTTCTCCCCCGAGGCTGCCCTCGCTCTGGGCGATATGGCAAGGGAGGCCGGCCCCGACCCCATATCCAGATGGATGGCCCTTACGGCGTATGAGGCCAGGGAGCGGGCTTTGAGGGAGTACGCTCAGCATTGGGCCAAGCCTCTTGAGGAGCGCTGGGACTCCCTGCCCCAGCCCGTGAGGGAGATCATCGCCAGGAGGGAGGACGAGGCGGCGGGGGAGGTTCTGCGCAGGGCCCTGAGGAGCGCCGGCATCATCGTGAAGAGGGACGCCGCCGCGGACCTGGCGGCCCTTGAGGGGGCCTTGGCCAAGGTATTCACGGCGAATGGGGAGTGGGAAGACCTCGGGGAGCACGTAAGGCAGGCGGTCGAGGCGGCCAGGAGGGTTCAGAGGGGGGAGGCGTCTACGGACGAGCTGGCAAGGGCGGTGGACGGCCTTCTGGCGGCGTATGGAGCTAGGGCGGCGGAGCGCTTTGTCGAGAGCGACAAGCTCGAGGACGCGGTGGGCGAGCTCCACGAGGCCATGAGGCGCTACGCCCGCGGCTCCGGCCTCAGGATGGGCAGGGAGGCGGCGGAGAGGGCCCTCCTCCTGGCCCTCTCGACGGTGCCGGGAGAGCACATCGAGGCCTATATGCGGGGCGGCTGGCGCGGAAGGATAGAGCCGTACGTGGCCTACTGGACGGAGGACGAGGGGCTGGCCAGAAGGGCGGGCGAGGCGGGGTGGGAGGTGAGGCAGATCAAGCGGCCCGCCTCCTTCGAGGAGGGCGTCCCCAAGGAGTGGAGGACGGCATACGTCGTTGCCCCCCGCGGCTTCGACCTCTCGGCGGTTGAGAGAGCTATAACCGAGCTCGTTGACGGAGCGCCCGAGGGCTTCGCCTACATTAGGCCGGCGGAGTGGGCTGTGCCGGAGCCCTTCATCTGGTTCGTCCTTAAGGACAGACTGCCGGCCAGGGACGGCGACCAGATTGTGGCCTACTCCATAGACAGGCTCTCGATCGAGGAGCCCCTGTCTAAATTCGGGGAGGCCCTTAGGGCCAGGGACTACGGCGGGGCGAGGAGGGCCGTGGGCGAGCTGTACGACGCCCGCCTCAACAGGACGGCGTGGCAGATCGTCCACGAGTTCGACCGGCCTAGGGCTAGGGACGCCCTTGAGTACCTTAGGAGGAGGTACGGCGAGCCCTACGAGAGGCTTTGGGAGAGGCATGACGAGCTCTACCTCACCTGGCTGGCGTTTAGGCTTGCGGACGAGTTCGAGTCGTATCTGAGGAGCGGGGCTGGCAGGGAGCTCAGGACCAAGGAGGAGGCGGCCGACCTTCTGGCTTTGGGCAGGTGGCTGCCCGTGGACATGGCCCCGCTGTTCTGGCTGAGGCTGGCGGGCGACCCGGAGGGAGGGCCCGAGTTCAAGGCCGTCTGGATAACCGCCCTCAACACGTGGTTCGAGGGGATGGCCGAGCCGTATACGCCTAAAAAGCCCGCCGTCGCGAGGAGGACGCTGGAGCTCTTCAACGCCTTCATGGGCGCCGGCCTCAAGTACGAGGAGCTCTTCCCGCCTCCTCCCCAGAGGGCCGAGGCGGCCGGGGCGGCCAAGCCGGCCAAGGCCGAGGCGCCGGCCGAAGCGGCGAAGCCAGCCGAAGTGGCAAAGCCGGCTAAACCCGAGCAGGCCGAGGCCCTCAAGCCGGAGGCCCGGAGGCCGGCCGAGGCTGTCGTACGCGGCTTAAGACCGGAGGCCGTCGAGCCCGAGGCCAAGCCGGCCGCGGAGGTCCAGAGGCCCGCCGCCGAGGAGCGCGGCTTGAGGCGGGAGGCCGCTGAGAAGCCCGCCGCCGGGCCGGAGCTCGCTAGGCCGGAGGTCAGGCCCCGGCCGGCCGTGAAGGCGGCTGAAGGGCTCGACCGCGGCTTAAGACGGCTGGGGGA
>Ga0315272_10000926_pt1 | contig 14846 bp, 12 predicted proteins | sample C3_middle_MG_FD_203918 | JGI IMG/M metagenome (GOLD analysis project Ga0315272, IMG submission 203918) | Sediment microbial communities from Yellowstone Lake, YNP, Wyoming, USA - C3_middle | ecosystem: Environmental > Aquatic > Freshwater > Lake > Sediment | place: USA: Wyoming | collected...
GCGATGTGAAAACGGCAGGTGAGGGGTAATACGATCTGTCGTGGGTTGTGCGGCGGGGTCGGCATCAAAGCACGCCGACGAGTCGGGAAAACTATGTTTTCGTGCAAGATTCAGGTATTAACACTATGCGTGAATTGATAAAAACGCGGGACCTGAAGCCCGGTATGTATGTCATCCTTCCGGGTTCCTGGTTCAAGCATCCCTTTCTGACCAACGAGTTCGTCATCAAGACCCGCGACCAGATCGACAAGATCATCGATTACGGAATCCGGGAGATCATCATCGATACGTCAAAAGGGATCGGGCCCGCGAACGCAGCATCGGGCTCCGGCGCAGAAGACCCCCTCAGCACTCCTCCCGTGACATGGACGCCCGAGAACCTCGTCCCTCCCAGCCTGAGAGAAGCGATCCACGACCGGTCGCTGCCACCCGATCAAAAGTCCAGGATCGTCTACGAGTCCTCCCTGGTCCTGGTCGAACGGCTCTTCGAGGACCCGAAGGCGGAGAACATCCACGAGGCTAAAAAAGGCATCGCCGAGGTCGTTGATCTGATCATCTCCGACGATGCAACGGCAAAGGAACTGCTCAAGATAACCGCCTATGACTTTTATACGTATACCCATTCGGTAAACGTGGGCGTTTTTGGCGTCATGCTGTCCAAAACCCTCTTCAAGGGTTCTGACGCGCACAACATGCATGAACTGGGCGCCGGCTTTTTCCTGCACGACATCGGCAAGGTCCGCATCGACCCGGCGATCCTGAACAAGCCGGGCAAATTCACTGATGAGGAAATGGAGAAGATGAGGTCGCACCCCTACCAGGGATATAAAATATTAAAGGAAGCCAACCAACTGACCGAAGAATGCATGGTCATCGCGATGCAGCATCACGAGCGGGAGGACGGGACCGGGTATCCGCGCAATCTCAAGCGCGATGCGATCCATACCTACGCCCGCATCTGCTCCATCGCCGACGTGTATGATGCGCTGACGGCGGAACGTTCATACAAAAAACGAATGGACACCTTTCCTGCGTTACGATTCATGAAAGAAAACATGCTGAACCATTTCCATCAGGAGATCTTCGAAACCTTCGTCATGCTCTTCACCTGACCGCGAACCCTCACCCCTGTTTCATGGTTTTTTGATATACGCCGGGCAAACCACATCCCCTTCTCCATCTTCGCACAGGTTTTTTCGTGAGCCGTTCCACTATAACGACGTTCCTTTGCATCCCTACTAATTTTTCTCATCCATTCTCACCTTTGCAAATGATTCCCCTGACGGGATCATTGTTAATTCAATCAGTTAGGTTTTGGCACGCCTGATGCAATAAGACAGGCAAGAACGAACGAAAGAGAGGGAACACAAAATGAAAAATACATTCTCAAGAAACGCGACATTCGTAGGGGCAGGCGCAGGCCTGGTGTTGTTCGTCATGTTCGGGCTTCTGCCGGGCAGCCTCTTAGGCGGTGCAGCAGGACTCAAATTCGCAGGACTGTTCTTCGGGCTTCCCCTTGAACCGGGCATCATCTCGCGGGCCATCGTGCTCGCCTCCATGCTCGTGGGCGTAATGGTCTCGGGGATCATAATTGTCACGGCCACTTCCACGACAGCGTGGATTCTCAGCAGAGTGATCACGGTATCGGCACAGGATAAAGCGTCGGAAGCAGCATAATACGTAACAGGTAGTTCACGCTCCAGAAGCACAGAGACATACTAAATTTCGGCTACGGCCAAAAGGAGATACGACCATGAAGAACGAAACAGTAAAATCGGGAATGAAGATCGGTGCAACAATCGGCGGGCTGGTGTTTGTGGTGGCGGGGATCGTACCGGGATTCTACTTCGGCAGCTTCGGGACACTGATACTGCTCCAGAAAATCATGGGCGGCGCAGTTGAACCAACGCTCTTCGTAAGGACTGCGATCGTGATGGGCATCGGCGTCGGGATCGCCTGTGCAGCCACGGTAAGCATCGTGGTCGGTGGACTGCTCGGCACGGTGGCAGGGTTCGTCGTATCTGCCCCTGCAGCGCTCCGGAATCGAAAAGAAGCAACCCAGACAGTATAAGATAAAACCAAATCTAGAGAAAAAGGGCGGTGAGCGATCACCGTCCTTTTTTTACTCCAAAACTGCTCATAAAAAAGACCTCTGCTTTTTATTTCCGTTCCCTCGTCTCCCGCATTTCCCGCATCAGATGCCTTGGCTATATCGGCACCTGCTAAGAAAGAGCCACGTCAGGTCAGGAGGAAAACAGGGGCATCTGGTTCCGGCTCGCTTCCTCTTTGTCCGCATGCCGTCCGTACCGTTCGGCGATCTTATAGATCCTGTCGTGGAACGTACTCTCGTCGATGGATCCTGCCTTGTATTCCTCCACGATCAGGTAGAACGTCTCAAGGAGCTCTTTTTCGACCCATCCTGAACCAGTACTCATAATTCTGTAATTCTCCTTCTTGATCCGATACAGCATTATTGCAAGTACGGTAGAATACAAAAAAGCACATTAAATTGCAAGTAATTTTGGGTCAACGTAAAAAATAAATACTGACTGAATGCCTGGTGACAGAGAGCGGGTAGCACCATTCCGGGCTCTCCGACCCGGACAGGCCGAGAATGAAGGACTTATTTTGTCCTCTATTTGACCGCAGGACGTCCCGGAAGATGTATAATAAGAGTAAGAAAGAGAGGATGCAAACATGATTACAAAAATACTGATAGGTTCGTTGATGCTTTTGCCGTTGCTTGTCACGCATATTCAGGCCGCCGATGCCGCTTCCCTGCAAAAAGCGACCTTTGCAGGCGGCTGCTTCTGGTGCATGGAGCCGCCCTTCGAGAAATTAGACGGTGTGAAAAAGGTCGTCGCAGGTTATACCGGAGGAACAACCGTTAATCCGACCTACGAGGAAGTGTCGGGTGGTCAAACGGGGCACCTGGAGTCCATTGAGGTTACCTACGACCCGGCGAAAGTGTCCTACGAAAAACTTCTTGATGTCTTCTGGAGACAAATCAACCCCACCGACGCCGGGGGTTCCTTCGTGGACCGCGGCAGTTCGTACAAATCTGCCATCTTTTACCATACCGATGAACAGAAGAAACTTGCCGAGGCATCGAAGAATAAACTCCAGAAATCGGGGCGTTTCGATAAACCGATCGCGACCGAGATCCGTGCTGCCGGACCTTTTTACCGGGCCGAGGATTATCACCAGGATTACTGGAAAAAGAACCCGGTTCGGTATAAGTTCTATCGCTACAATTCCGGCCGGGACCAGTACATTGAAAAGGTCTGGGGAAAGGATAAAGCTATGCAGAGCAACAACACTGCTGCCGGCGCTTTTGTGAAGCCTTCCAAGGAGGAGTTGAAGAAAAAGCTGACCGTTCTGCAGTTCAAAGTATCTCAGGAGAATGGCACGGAGCCTGCCTTCAACAATGAATACTGGAACAACCACCAGGAAGGCATCTATGTGGACATCGTATCCGGAGTGCCCCTGTTCAGTTCCCTGGACAAATACGAGTCCGGCACGGGCTGGCCGAGCTTTACCAAACCGCTTGAACCGGGGAACATCGTGGAGAAAGAGGACCGGAGCTGGTTCTCGGTCCGTACTGAGGTCCGGAGCAGGGCGGGCGACTCGCATCTGGGCCACGTGTTCAAAGACGGCCCCAAACCCACGGGCCTCCGTTATTGCATGAACTCGGCAGCGCTCCGCTTCATTGCAAAGGAAGACCTGCTCAAGGAAGGCTATGGAAAGTATGGGAAGCTGTTCGAAAAATAATACAGAAGAAAAAGAGCGAATAAAAGAATAAGGCGGTGAGCGATCACCGCCTTATTTGTTGGAAACGAGTATGGTCGTTCTGCACGGTCACTCTATAATAGAGCTAACCGTAATCAGGCAACGATCTAGCGACCCGGACCGGGCCTCGGGCTGCGCGGCTTGAACGTGCGCGCGCCTGAAGAATGCGGACCTGCGGCTGAACCACGCGGAGCAGCGCCTCGTGGCGCATTAGCGGCATGCGTCTTCGGCCGGGCTCCTGCACCGTGCGATCCGCCATGCTCAGCTTTCGGCTGGGTCCTGCGGCGCTGGGGCTCCCGCGGCGGGCGGGCGAACTCTGCATCGCGCGAAGGGGCTGATTTGGTGTAATCGAAATCCTTCAGCGTGCGCCGCTCGATCTTCTCGCCCAGCACCCGCTCGATAGCCCGGACCAGCGGCTCGTCCTCGCGGCTGACGAAGGTAAAAGCGTCGCCCGTCTTGGCTGCGCGGCCCGTGCGGCCGATGCGGTGCGTGTAGGCATCGGTCGTGTCCGGGATATCGTAGTTGATGACATGAGAAATAGAAGAAACGTCGATGCCGCGTGCAGCGATGTCCGTTGCCACCAGAATCTGGTAGGCACCGCTCCTGAACCCGTCAAGCGCTTCCTGGCGCTTGTTCTGGGACAGGTTCCCCTGGAGCGAGGCGGCCTTGTACCCTGCCTTCTCGAGCTGCTGTCCGATGCGCTTGGCGCGGTGCTTGGTGCGCGTGAAGATCAGGATCGATTCCGTATCCGTATGCTTCAGAAGCTCCATCAAAAGCCCGGTCTTTAAATGCTGTTCTACCGGATAGAGCGCGTGCGACACGGTATTGGCCGGGGCCGTATGACCCACCTGGACCGTCACCGGGTTATGCAGCACCTCATGCGCCAGCTTGCGGATGTCGTCAGCCATGGTGGCCGAGAACATGAGCGTCTGGCGCTTCACCGGCAACTGCTTGATGATCCTGCGGATATCGGGCAGGAAACCCATGTCGAACATGCGGTCCGCCTCGTCAAGCACGAGGACCTCAAGGTGCGAAAGATCGATCGTTCTCTGATTGATGTGGTCCAGCAAACGGCCCGGGCAGGCGACAACGATGTCGACACCTTCGCGCAGCCGCTGGATCTGCGGGTTCACGCCCACGCCGCCGTAAATGGTGCAGCTGCGCAGCTTCGTGTCGCGGCCGAGCGCCACGATCGCGACGTGGGTCTGCTCCGCCAGTTCGCGCGTGGGAGCGATGATCAGTGTGCGGACCCTGCCGCGCGTGCCCGGGAGCAGACGCTGCAGGATCGGCAGCACAAAGGCCGCGGTCTTGCCGGTCCCGGTCTGGGCAAGGCCCATAACGTCTTTCCCTTCAAGCACCGGCGGGATCGCCTGAAGTTGGATGGGGGTAGGAATGGTGTAGCCGAGCGCCTTGACGCCGGCCGCTATCTGCGGATGAAACTTGAACGAATTGAAACCCATGGTACCTACTTTCTTTACGACAACAGGTGAAAAGCAGCACAGACCCCTGTCGCTGGGGGAATGGCCGCTTGGACATAACGGCGGACAGGAAAAAGCTCCTGGCAGTCCTTAGCCCTATCGAAATAACAGGTGGAACAATAATAGCTGAAGCAGAATTTGACCGATGTTCTTCGTGTTAGGAGGACGTTTTGAGCGGATTGCTGCAGAGAGTCTCTAACTACGGTTTTGGCAGTCACTTCAATGAACACACTATAACCTTATGCCCGCATACTGTCAATGTATTTGTGGGACTGATGGTAGCTTACACTGAATCCATAAAAAAGAGGCTACAGCGGATGCTGTAACCTCTTGATTAGTTTGGTAGCGGGGGCCGGATTTGAACCGACGACCTTCGGGTTATGAGCTCTACCATAAGCACCAATATATGTTTTATTTTTCAAATAGTTATATGGAAATTTAATTTTACAGGCATTCTTATAAAACCATTCTAAAGCACACTTCATACCGAATTTTTCATTTCACACAGGTTTCACACATTCACGAACTTTCTACTAAAACGGCATTTCACACAGCATGTGTGAAATGCCGTTACGCGTGTGAAATGAGGTGTGAAATGCTTTTAAACCAGCTGAAGTTCGGTGCACTCGATACGCAAAAAAAATCGAGGCTCGACCAAGTCTTCAGCAAGCACCTTTGATCTACTTGACATAAAACTTGACTCATACTTGACTTATTGATAAACTTACCACATGACTTATATCCCTCAATTCACTATCACTCCGGTACTGCTTTCTGAAGTCGAGCAGGTGGCGGTTTTACGAGAGCGGATTCAGAACTCAGTGGTTGATCTTGCGTGGATTCCCGCACTCCAGAAAGATACCCGATCCCGCAACGTCCATGCTTCCACTGCTATCGAGGGGAACCCACTGACCCTTGAGCAGGTCCGTGTCCTGGAGGAAGGACGCGAACTCTCGGCTTCCGACATGCGGCATAAGCGGGAGGTTCTTAATTATTTCGCCGGCCTTCGCTACGTGGAAAAAAATGCTGCCAAAAAAGTCATCCGACAGGCAGATATTCTGAAGCTTCACCACATTTTGGCCGGAGAGGTGATGGACCAGGGCGAGGCCGGAAAATACCGGATGATCGCGGTCCGGGTCGGGCAGTATCGTCCTCCTGCGGCGGAAGCGGTTTCGGGGCTGATGTTCGAGTTGCTGGAGTGGTGGAATACGACGTCGACAGAGCTCTCGCCGGTCCTCAGTTCGGCCATCCTGCATTACCGGTTCGAGGCCATCCACCCCTTTGCCGATGGCAACGGACGCACAGGCAGGGCAATTTCTTTGTGGGAGCTCTATCGGCGAGGATTCGATACCCATCATATCTTTTCGGTCGACGAGTATTACTGGGAAAATCGTCCAAAATACTATGCTGCGCTGGATAGTGTGCGGAAGGCCGGAGAAGACCTGACCATTTGGCTGGAGTATTGCGCGGTGGGTCTCAAACAAACGCTTGAAAGGGCGTGGTTGCGGATTCAAACCTTCCAAGTAAAATCCACTGAAAGGTTGATCTTACGCCCGCGACAGGAACAGCTTCTTTACCTGCTCCATGATCACGGAGGAATGGCTCCGGGAGAAATATGGAAGGCAATGGGCGTATCCCGACAGGGTGCGATGGATTTATTACGACCGCTTATTGAGGCGGGGTTGGTCGAGAAGATTGGCGGAAAAAAAACAGGGCGCTACGTTTTACGAAAACCATGATCGAATCGGAAAGCGGAGCTTAACACATTGCCCCTGCCCTGAAAGCCGCTGGCAGGAATGTTGTCAAAGGAAGCCGCACTCGCTTTGATTATCCCATCACTCTCGATCGTATCGCAGGACATAGCAAACGGAGCAAGGCACTGATAGCTGACTATGTTGCTGGAGTATAGCGAAACCAATCTTGCCGTGGTAGAGGCCAAAGCGTAGGACGGACCGAGGACTATGGTTATCTGACCAGCATTCTCCCATACCATATCACTTTTCCGTTTATCGTAACTTGATCGGTATTAGCGCTAATTGTTTCATAACTCGGATTGTCACTAATGATTTTGATCTGTCCCTGGGGATTAACAACTTGTACCCGTTTAATCATGACATCATTGTTCCAAACAAGCGTGTAAATACCACCCTGAGGATCGATAGCAGTTTTGCTATTATCTATGAGTACGAGATCACCAGACAGGATTGTAGGCTCCATGCTATCGCCTTTAACGCGCATCAATGATAGTTCCGCAGGATCTCCTATGCGACTCACCCAGTCGCGACGGAATAATAGGCGCATCTCAATTGTATTGTCCGCAACAGGATTTCCGTTGGCTGCGATCTCTCCGGTTACCTTACGAATCGAAACGTAATCTTCGTTTATATCCGGAACTTTCCTGATATCCGATTGAGCCATAGGAAGCTTCATATCATGATAACCTGCAGCAAGCCACCGTTCCGCAACTCCGAGTGCGGCACTTAGCTTTAATAGCTCTTCATAAGTTGGAGTGATTGCCCCCTGAATAAATCCATCAATTTTATCGATCTTAATTCCTAAATCGGTTGAAAGCATTTCTGCCGATGTTTTTTTAACATGCATCTGACTTTTAAGCCTATTAGGCCAGTCCGGGTATAATGGAATTGAAAATTCCCGTTCCCCCCTGAGATCCTTGGTTGTCGACTTGATTTGTTTTATTGGCTCGCGCCATGTAGCTCCCTTCCCAAGTATCAGCCAGTCAAGAGAAATTCCCGACCGCTCGGCGAAAACAATGAATTCTTCATAAGGGACACTGCCTTTTCTTTTTCTTTCAGCCAAGGCAGACTGGCTGACCCCAAGTAGCTCCGCGACAGAGGAGTCTGTCTCTGTGCCAGAAAACTGCTTAAATCGTTCAATTATACTGATTATATTATTCATTTTTTATGATTGACAATGTGTCAAAATATGATACAATGCTCGCTAAATAAACTGCTATTCATAATTATTGATTGATTTAAAAATTATACGCGATATCCATTTTGGATGCAATTATTAACTTATTCCGATTAAATTATTCTATTTAGCCACGAGGTTAGATAAAGTAATGTCCAAAAAGAATATATACAACATCTATCCTTTTCAAGATATTTATTTAAACCCTCAAAACAAAAATATCGTTTTCCAATTCGACATTAATCTATTCAAATCCGATTACGATATTGAAAATTTCAAGAAAATCCCAGATACGGCAAAAAAATATCTATTATATCGACATGCTCCAATAGTTACGTCCAGTGAGAACGATGTCTATGTTTTGATCGCAGGCCACATGCTTTATAAAAGCTTAAGTTACTACAAAAATGATAAACATCGTTTTCTCCTGCTTTCCGATGCCAGTTGGGCCGACGTCATCCAGAGGGCTGACAAATACGAACATGAGCAAATAGAATCGTTTCTCGATAAAATATTAGGTCCCAGTAAACACAGTGCCTCTACAAATTCTCGTCATGATGCAATTTACGCAAAACAGACCTGCCCTAAATGTGGAGAGGCGATTCTGGGACCCATGAATGGTAAACCGCTTAATCCAAATGATGAAGTGAAATATTATCGGGTATCGTGTTACAACGCGCATCAACACCATCGCGATGGTAGATTCCGTTGCGATTTTTATGCGGACTTAAATGAATATGAATTCTGCAGATTTGATAATTTGGACTTTGCTACCGGCTTGTATCTTGCGATAGTTGAAAATGGCAACTGCAATAAACCGAACTGCGACGGCCTTCTGTATATTCGTACCTTCTATCAAAACGACAAGGACTCTTTTAAAATCGTTGAGTGCCATAATCACAATCACTCATTCCAAAACACATGTGACTTTTCGGAAAGTTACGAATTATGGCAACCGATGCTCAAACTATTTTAAAACAGTTGCACTACGTTTCTGCAACTCCACCCATATCCGCCCATGCTTTCCCCAAGTTGGGAAACATCATTGCAAATGTCTGCAAAAATCCATCAAAACTACAAAAATACTCGTCATGGTCTGACATAGAAATACAAGATCTTATACTTTTCCTCGCGAAGGTAATTGATGCCCCTTCCTCTCTCCGCGGTTTGTTAAAAATCACAAAAGCATTAACAATCCTAGTGGCTGCGTTTCTCGATCAGATAGAAGCCGACCTAGCTATCACCAAGGAAACCATGGCGGTTCTCGATGCCTTTGTTGAGGCCCTTAATTCCGCACCCGACAGCGACTCCTATATTTATAATCGGCCGCCACTCATGTTTGAATCTCCTTTGTTTTATTTTCATTATCGTGCCCACGAATTTTCCATAATTGATGAAAGCGCAGGTGCATGCCCTCTTTACGTAGCGTATGGTATCACCTTTCACGTGGCAATCCGATTACACGAAGCACAGCAACCAAACAAACACGCGCATGAGCGAAAGCTTATGGTATCGCGCGATTTTTTTGAGCATCTTTCCACGAGATTCAAAATTTTGCCATCTCACTCGCATCCAGATGAAGTACCAACAGAATACGTCAATGATGCAATGATCAATTTCAGCCGGAGTAATTACGGCACTGTCGACACGCTTTCAAACACAGCAACAATATACAAAGCGAATCTAAAATCTCTGCTGAATGGATATCCTCTGAGACGACGAAGATCGCCCACCGGATATACTCGTCGGATTGATCCGGGAGAGGATTGCATGATCTATCCGAATGGGTTGCAGGGCGGACTATTGATCTCTCATGAAGAGACAAAGTCTGGTGAAAGTGATGATGACTATCCTCTGTCGAAAACATTAGTCGACATGCCAGGTGCAGAGCTTATCAGCAACCACAAACCATATTTGTACTCAGGATGGGCTGACCTTGTTCACTTGAGAAATTTTGTATTCTTTTTCGACTCCGACTATCTTAATCTTTTTCACTATTCCGTATTGTATTCAGTACTCGCAAGTTGTGAAGGTGTTTCACCCCACACAAATTTAATCTCGCTATTTATATATATGCTGATCCACACAGGGATAACGCCTAAATTGTTGATCAATTTAACAAACGAAATTCAGGATCCAGGAAGCAGCCTGCCTGTTTTGCGTCTGATCAACGGCCGTTATTTTATTATGATGCCTCTGATTGTCAAGAGTAAAAAATATGATTCAAATGTTAATTGTCACGAAAGTTTAAGGCATATCCTAATTCCCCTGCCAAATAAAATCTGCGAATTAATAGTCGAATGCCTCGTACCACAAGAGGGATCGGTATTCGTTTTTTTTCATAACGGTAAGCACCATAAATTGAATCTCGATATCATAGATGATTTTTTAAAGAAGAAAATTAACCATTCCAAACAATTTTCGAAATATGACCTTCGCATCACAGTCACAAAGATTGCTCGATCCTTCCCCGCGCTTTATGTGAGCAGATATGGATTCGACCCGATCATGTGCGCGATCCTCAAAGCTGACAGAAGAGAACGGCTTTACAAATCTCAAGCCCACTATGTCTACATCAACAGATATGATCTCGAAACCCAATATATTAACACTTTCAAACTAGCGGACAACGCCATTCTTGCCAATTTAGAGCGCTGTATCGAACAGAATTCTATTTCGTCTACATCCAAATCAGCAATCATACTGACCACTGACTATACAGCTTTAATTAATGACTATAAAGATCAAGGATACGGCTCCTCAATTTTACCGTTTGACGATTATTTGCCTAAAACGATCGAAAAACTTGCAAACGCAATTCGGATTAACAATGATACGATTTTCCGATTCAACTTGTTTTCCATCTATGTGTATTTATGCTGTCAATTCTCTTTTGGCTTGAGACCGAATAAAATTTCTGAGATTTCCTGGTCTGATTACAGCTTTCACAAATCTCTCATGGTGGTGAGAGACAAGGATTCTAAAGACTACTTTGAAGAACGATTTCTACCTGCGCCACCTGTGCTTCATGAGTTATTAGTGACATTAAAACGGGCTGTTGACACCACGTGCAGACATATAGCATTGAACATTAGACCCGAAATCAGTAAAGAAGAAAACGATTCAATGTTCAGATTCTTTAGCGATAAAGGCTATGCAGAGCAGTTCAGTATAAAATCTGTCATTAAGTATCTTAATAGAATTGATATCGCTTACGATGTGCGTCCTAACATGCCGAGACACTTCTTGCGGGATACCCTTTACCAAGCTGGTATTAGCAATGATCTCATAGATGTTTATTTGGGACACACCCATGCAGGCAGAGAGTTACTAAATATTGCGTCATCATCCCACCTGGAGCACATTTCCAAGCATTGCATGCCAGTAATAATTGACATGCTTGACAAACTGGATTTTAAGGCTGTTAATTTCTGGAGGAAGGCGGACAGCAGATGAATATTGATCAATTTATTGAAGACGCAGGCAATAAGCTTCACTCAGATTACCCTAAATTCACGGGGAGCATTATGCGGCGAGTTTCCCGTCTCATTCGTGAGAATGTTGAGTTTTCCACCGGCGTGCCTAAGATTTCCGATGATGTGCTCCTGCGGATCAGAGAATCCCTTATTGTTGCGAATAATGTCCGTTCGCAACAGACAATCCTGTTGTGGGATTGTTATAACCAGTTGAACTTGCTTCTATCCACATCGTGTCAATTTACAAGTGGCTATATAAAAACACCCAGGCAAACCCAGCGACTTTTACTCGTCCATTCCAACAAAATCATCATGTCCCATATAGAATATATAGATAAATTGACGTATGACTTGTTGTCTTTTTCTCCCCCATCATCGAAGGATCCACATGCGCGAGAGATCCACTACGCCTGTACATATGTATCTGCTGCGGCTATTTACGGTAAAATTCTCTTTCCCAGCTTTTATAAGTTTCTCTTGTCACTAAGAATCGGCCAGATATACTACGATCCCGACTATATCATAAAGACGGTTGAGGATTCGAACGCAATTACGCGATATTTCTTGCCTTATCCGGTTAATCTTCTATTAAACAGACTCATTTTATTCTGTCGCGATCAACGAAGCACTAAACACAAATCACCAGAAACCTACCTGGAAATGCCTGCCTTTCATTTCTCCGCTTTCACAATTGAGACCTTCCCTTCTGTATATCGAGCATGGTTGACTGAGCGACTCCAAATTGATCCCTCCAAAGCGATGAGTATCTCCGATTTTCGAAGAGCTGTTATCGCTTCATCGATACTCGGAAAACATGACCACCACTCCGGGACTGGTCCTTATCCTCCGTTTATTATCACTGCAATGTCTGAAACAATACCGAGTTATTCATTCGGCAATAATAGTCTTTCATACTTGATACCGGGATACGAGCCGGAAAGAGTAGATTACGGAACAAAACCAGTTAAGCGTTCATTTGTAGAATTTCAGAGCATATCTCTCTATCATGCAATTAAGGAACTTACTTCACGTAGAGAATCTCTTGAAAAGGACGATAACTGGAAAAAACAGCGGCCCGCGGTTGAAAGCAAGTACCTCTCGATCCTCAGTGAATACAAGACACATCTTGGGTCATTTGACTTCATAAACCTGGAACTATATGCAAAATGGATTCTGTCGATGATGCACGGGCGAAATAAGATATCCTCAACAAATACTGACGCTTCCCTGCTTAGTAGTTTTTTATCAGAGCTTTCAAATATGGGCAAGATAGTTTACGAACTTGTCGACGATGATTATCCTCCCATACTGACCCGCATGGCAAAGAGGTATGCGACCACTAAAATCATACAAGTTATGATAGCGTTTCTCGAATTTGTATCAATCGAGCGGGATAACCAATTTACGTTTTCTGATTTATATAAACTCGTACGAACTCTGAAGCTAAACCTTAAGAATCGCCCTACCCTTAAGCAGTTTATTAGCTTTGATGAGCTTTATTGCTCACTCCATGAGTTGATGTTCCATAATCATGGTTTCTCTGATAAAGATCAACCCCTGCTCAGTTCCTACAATAACCAACACTTGCCATTTACGCGTAGACACGTTGCTCAGTTGGTATATCATAGCGGTTTGCGAATTGACGAGGTCTGTAATCTGCAGTTAACGGATGTTTTTGAGGACGATGGAATAACATTGTTTGTGCGGGACAGCAAAACCAACAACGGCAGGCGCAATCTCCCACTATCACTGCTGGCGCCTGATTCGTATCTTTCCGAGTTTCATGAATATATTGTCTATCGCAAGTCGCTCCCCACGAGCAATACCTACCTGTTTGTGAACAGCTTCTACAATCGATTTGAGAATAATTCACTCACAGAACCTATATGCGCTTGTCTTGAAAATCAAGGCATAACCGACCCAAATTTTCACTTACTGAGACATGCGTTCGGGAACACATTTTTACTTTTATGGATAGCAGCATTTTACGGCGATATTTTGCCACCTGATACGCCTTTTTTAGAATGGGATGCATTTTCGCACGATAATATCGAGAAATTCAAAAAAATATTTCTGGGTATGGGACCTTCAATAAATGGACAAGAATCGTCTACTTTTGTTCTGCAGGTTTTAGCGCGCTTGCTTGGTCACGGCGGTCCGATTATATCTCTTCAAGATTACATTCATATTATTGACTGGATCTTTTATCTGATATCCAATCATTATGAACTCAAGGAGGTCTCCCTGACATTGCAGCAAGCTGCCGACTTGCTTCAAATAAGTATCCCTACATTACGGAAGGAACTTGTTAAAATTGGATCGAATGACCTATCACCGAAAACTATATCTTTGCTTCAGATCAAAAAGATTTTGCTTCATTAAAGGAGGTAAGTCGTACGATCAATGATTATCGACAACGACTAGTCGATTAGTGGATAATCAGTATCAAGACACTCTCCAAACGGATTTGAATTGCCATGCTTATTCTGGTGTTTTTACAGAACCACAGGAAACGTCGGGTGTCGTGGCATGGTGACAGCTGTGGTATGGTGGCTTGCTTTTGAGCCGATTACTTACTATAATCGACTCAAATTGTGAGGCAATTATAAGATGAAATCGACTCACTACATCTGGCAATCTCGTAAGTGGCCCAACTTCACCTGGGATAATTCCCGACTCCTCAACCAACTGGGAGAATGCCGCCGAAAACAGGGAATGCTCCTGGCCAAAATGTTATCCCTCGGCCTGCCCTATGAACAACAGGCACACACAGATATTCTCTTCGAGGAAGCCATGACAACTTCCGCAATTGAGGGAGAGAAACTAAATCCCGCGTCTGTTCGGTCTTCGATCGCCCGCAAGCTCGGGTTGCCTTCTGCAGGGCTGCCCGTTGATCGTCATACAGACGGACTCATCGACATTCTCCTTGACGCCTCCAAGAACCACGCAAAACCGCTTACAAAAAAGAGACTCTTTGGCTGGCATGCCGCGCTGTTTCCCACGGGATATTCAGGACTGCACAAGATACGAGTGGGCAAATGGCGAGGACCGGAGCCCATGAGGGTGGTCTCCGGTAAGATTGGGCGTGAGATCGTTCATTACGAAACCGTGCCTTATGACCGGGTGGATGCGGAAATGGAGCTATTTCTTCAATGGTGGCGCGATAGTAAGG
>Ga0315272_10000927_pt1 | contig 14846 bp, 11 predicted proteins | sample C3_middle_MG_FD_203918 | JGI IMG/M metagenome (GOLD analysis project Ga0315272, IMG submission 203918) | Sediment microbial communities from Yellowstone Lake, YNP, Wyoming, USA - C3_middle | ecosystem: Environmental > Aquatic > Freshwater > Lake > Sediment | place: USA: Wyoming | collected...
GATACCGCAAAAGAGCTAGGTTTTTTCACTATTCATGTAAATGGCGATCAGAACCTTGAGAAACACTTTTTAAATCTTGGTTTACTCTGACTTAATTTTCAGGCTTTTACGATTATTGGCAGCCCGGTTCTAACTTAAGAATCTTCTCAGGTTAAAATCTGAGAAAGATTCACTTTTTATGATCATTTGTGACACGGTTAATTGTTCTGATCCTGGTTGAATCTCCGTTAAAACCAGTAACATCTCCATTACAATTTGTGAAGTAGACAGTATTTCCCTGATCCCTGAAACGATATACTTTACACCCGTCGTGTTCAAATAAAAAATCAACCTGGTAAGTTTTGTTGTTTTCTGGTATCACTTGTGAGACCGGAATCTGACTTGCGCAGGAAAGTAGTTCGCAGCTGACGATCAGCATAAGTAAAGTTCTGATTAAAGGTTTCATATTCTGACCGGTTATTGTGATATAAACTTTAAGTTCTCAATTTAATAAATGTCCGGGATTTTTGCTTTACGGGTTTCAATATTAAAGATATAGATAATATCGATCGGCTGATATTCACTTTTACAAAAGTTGAATGGGGGATACAGGTTAGCCGTCAACCTATGGATTAAAATATAGTAAAATAGTGAAAAAGTATACCACTTGTGAGCCCCGTTAGGGGCAGAATAAGTTAGAGCAGGGCATCGCCCTGCTTAGCATGCGACAGAACCGACTCTAATTCCAACGTCGGGCGATGCCCGGCGCTAACATATTCAAGGCCTATGGCCTTTTTCATTGCTTTTAATAGCATATTTCCTCTAAGTCGAATCAGGATATTGATGGTTCGCATTTATTAGATAATATTTCTGGGTTCATTTAGAAGATACGTATAAACAGTAACTTCAAAAAGAGGGGAAACTTTTTTCCACAGTTTCTCTCTCATCACATATCCTTAAGTTGACGGCTTTGGGGAATACCGGAAAAAAATTGAAAGGGATTTGCAGGTTAAATGAGAGCTCTATTTGATACAGACCGATCATGCTGATTATCTCATAACCTGTTTTTTTACAAAAAATAGAATAATTTTACACCGCCTAATTTATTCCTTTGGATAGACAAGCCATTAATTATTTATTGTATGAGAAAATTATCCGGAATTGCACTGATAACACTGATAATAATATTTGTTACAAATGACATTTTTGCCCAGACATCACAAAGTACCGTTAAACAGGTCAGCCTTGAAAATACCGAGCAATTTACCATCACTTCAAAATATGTACCGGGAGAAAACTATGTGATACAGGTGGCTTTGCCTGTGAACTATTTATCCTACGACTATTCTTTCCCGGTACTGTATGTCCTCGACGGCGATAAATCTTTCGGAATGACAATGGATATTGCCAACTGGCTCATGTGGTTTTCGGAGATAAGAGATATAATTGTTGTGGGTATCAGCTATGGACAGGGTGTTGACGCCTGGTGGGAAAAAAGAGAAAGAGACTATACCCACAGTACCGATACTGTAAATGCAAGATACTCTGCAAAAGGTATAGGAGGCGCTGGTAACTTTCTGAAATTCATGAAGAATGAACTGATCCCTGTAATAAATCAAAAATATAAGACACTACCCGGGAAGAACGGGCTGATGGGGATTTCTTATGGCGGCATGCTAACCTCTTATGCTCTGTTTGCCCAGCCCGATCTGTTCAATGGCTTTATTATTATCGGGCCTACACTCATCTGGAATAACAGGGACATTTTGAGGATGGAAAACAATTATGCGGCAAATCATACATCGCTGCACAAGTCAATATACATTGCTTACGGATCGCTCGATAATAAAAGTTGGGTTATTAATCCAACCGATGAACTTATCAAAGGAATTAAGCAGCACAATTATGAGGGGCTCCGGTTTGAATCACAGGTACTTGATGGAGAGACACATATTTCCTCATTTGCCACAGCTCTGACCCACGGATTAAAAACACTTTACAGACGTTAGCCAGAATAATTTACCTTCAACGCATAAGCAATGGTACTTTTATTTAAATTGCCACTGATTTGAATAGATACAATCCGGAATATTAAAAAGCTTAATATGACCTTCTGAAAAGGTTGGAATTTCTGGCCCTGATGGAGATGATATGTAACCGTTAAAGGAAAGAAACTGATTATGAGCACTACTGAAGAAACACTGCCAAGAAAACTGGGCCTTTTTCCTGCCACGAATATTGTTGTTGCTAACATGGTTGGTGCAGGGATTTTTACCACCTCGGGTCTGTTAATGGCTGGATTGAATGATCCGATACTTATGATGGTATTGTGGGCAGTAGGGGGTGTTATTGCAATATGCGGTGCTCTGTCATACGGAGAACTCGGGGCTGTTATACCGGGAGCAGGTGGAGAGTATCTTTTTCTCTCAAAGCTTTATAACCCGTTGTTCGGATTCCTGAGCGGCTGGGTATCCTTTATGGTAGGCTTTTCAGCACCTATTGCTGCTTCTGCTCTGGGATTCAGTGAATATTTCTGCAGATCAGTACCGGGATTTCCTACGATGCTTCAGAATAATGCCGGACTAAGCCTGGGAATAACTCAGAAGCTTATTGCGATTTTTGTAATAATCGTATTTACATTTATTCATTATCGTGGAATTAAGCAGGGAGCACGGATACAGAACGTTCTTACCTTGCTTAAAATTACTCTGATAATTGTATTGCTTGTTGCAGGATTCAGCAGTGGAAGAGGCGATATCAGCAATTTCAGCAAAGGAGGAAGTATTGCATCAGGATTTGCGGGATGGAAGACAATGGGGCTTTCTCTGATGTGGATAATGTTTGCTTACAGCGGTTGGAATGCATCCACATATCTTGGAGCTGAAATAAAGAATCCTTCAAAAATCCTTCCGCGCTCACTTCTTTATGGAACTGGCATCGTGATATTGCTGTATCTGGGCATCAACTTTTTATTTGTTTATGCTATTGAACCGAATAAAATGAAAGGTGTTATTTCTGTAGGAGGACTTGCCATGGGCAACCTTTTTGGCAGATCTGCCGATGTCATCTCTTCTATGTTAATCGCATTTGCATTATTCTCCTCACTGAGCGCCTTTATTATAATCGGTCCCAGGGTATATTATTCAATGGCCAAAGACGGATTATTCTTCAGATCGGTAGCAAAGATCCATCACAAATACCAGGTACCTTCAAATGCAATACTTTTGCAATGTATTATCGCTGTAGTACTGGTTCTGTCGGGTACATTTGAACAGGTGCTTACATATATGGGTTTCGCACTAGGGATATTTCCGCTTCTGACGGTATTCAGCATTTTCAAACTCAGAAGGCAGAATCCGGAGGCAGTGAGATTACCCGGATTTCCTGTTACACAATTTGTCTATCTGCTTACAGGGGTCATGATTCTGGTTTTGTCCTATATGGAAAGACCTGTGGAATCATCAATAGCTACGCTTACCGTTGTGATCGGCATCCCGGCTTATTATATCTTTAAAAAAGTAAACGGTACCTCTGAAACCTAATTGGTCTTCTTAACGGCATAAAGCATATTGCTGTGGCCGTATCTCCAGTTGTACCCAAGGGTATACGGCAAAGGTTTGATTGTTGCTGTTTTATAAGCCTTTTCAAGATCCGGTTCATTAATATAGGAGAATTCGTCTTTTGGTTTTACATAAACTCCGTATAACTTAACATCCCATTCCTTTTTATTGAAAAACTTGTAGGCTATACCTGAGTCATCCTGAAGAATAGTAAGACTCTTGTCGAATACTATGTTTCTTATTGAGGTGAAATTGTCACCGTGCATCAGATAGGACGCAGCTTTTAAATAGGTATGAGATTTTGGAAGGCTGCTGAGGTATTTGACAAACGCCGGTTTCTTGGCCAGACCAGCATCTGAGATGTCGGTGCGGAGATAATACACAGACTGTGTCCTGTCGCCTGACAAAGAGAGAAAATCAATTTTTATTCCTGAAACAATAGTCCTTGCCTTTTTGGCATCATTGATAATTATGCATTTGCCTGTTGAGTCGATGCCAACCTTCTGCATTGAAACTATCTGATGACCGGTTCTCTTTATAAAGAGTGAAATCAGGGGAACGGCACCATTTACCTTGGTTTTATTGAGGTCGGTGCTCATTGTGGAGGTAATAAAATAACTGCGTTTGAAAATATCCCTGAGAGAATAGTTTACTGAATTCAGATATTCATTGATCTTTTCAGTATTCATTTTGCATATATCCGGAAGAGCACCAATAGGTTCCATTGCTATCATTATGTACTGGTCAGCGTCGGGGTAGAAAATATCTGCATTTAAAAAATCAGGGCCAGAAAAAGGATAAAAGACAGTTGTTTTTGTATGATTGTTAATAAGCTCACTGTCAGCCCAAACCTTCATTTTTACTGTTCTGTTGGCGTCTATATGAGCAAACATTGTATCGAGTTCATTAGCGTAGTTCCGCCAGTCGGTTCCCGCATCAAATTTTGCAACACAACCGGTTTTTCCACTTCCCAGGCCGGAAATAAACGAAGCCAGATCATCAGTAGCCTTATCAATCTGAATAGCTTTAGTGGTATCAGTGGCTTTTCTGCCAGAAGTATCCTTCAGGTTGCTGTGCTGATCCACAGCCTTTGGTTTCATGTCGAAAGCAAGGACAATAACTGCCAGTGACAACAAGGTGATGAATTTCAGACTGTTTAATATCTTCCTGGTTCCTTTAAAAACAAAATTTTTTCTCATAACTATACTTCAAAAGTTAAATCATATTATTTTCTAAAATAAGTACAAAAAAATGAATTTTGCTAGAGTATCCCGTATATTGAGTTTAAACACAGCTCTTCGATTTCAGGCACAGGTTCAGATCCAATCACATCATAAGTAAAACTTATTTCCATCTTGTTTATTGCAAGACATGGCTCTTATGTTTCATCTCTAATGACATTTAAAGTTAATTTTTTCCTCTTTACATATATATTGAATTGCCCATTTCCCCGACTGGCCCGCAGGTGGAAGTCCGCCACCCGGGAAAAGCCATTGTCCGGCCATATAGAATTTTTTGAGTTTCGGCAGGGTGAGCTCCAGGTTATTCATCAGATTCTTGCTAGAAGGCATGAATCCTTCATATGATCCTTTCCAGACACCTGTATAATTCACGTCCGTGACGGGCGTTGCCACATCAACAACTTCAATGTCAGAAGAAATACCGGGAAAGTGCTTCTCAAGAATTGCCCGGGCATCCTTCTCAATAGCTGCTTTCTCAGATTTATAATCTTCTCTGGAAATATTCTTCCATAAATCCCATGGAGATTCAAAACGCATAACAACTACAGTTTTCCCTGTCGGGGCCATGGTATTATCGAAACAGTAGTTCATTATTGAATAGCCGGCAGAAGTCTTCGTTTTTCCTATCATCTGATCCTTTACCATCCATGAATCAACCGGACTATCTGATTTTACTACAGAATTTATACCAAACGAAACCTGGACAATCGGAGTAAATAATTCCCATTTTTCATAAGCATTCCGGATTTTTTTATTTACATACCTGCCATCAAGCATATCGTAGATTGTCGAATGTCCATCGGCCGCACTGATGACATAATCTGCCCTGATTTCGCTTCCATCTGAAAGAATTACGCCTCTGGCAGCCTCTTTTTCAACAATGATTTTTGAAACTCTTTTCCTTGTGGTCAGCTTTCCTCCAAGTTCAAGGAACCTTTCATTCATCCTCTGTGCCATTGGCAATGAACCTCCAATAAGGTAGCCGGCATTTTTCTGGTTGAACCACGCGAACATCATGATAAATGCAAGAGCTGAGAAATCTCTTGTTCCGAAGAGATTTCCAAGGAATGTGGAAAGTGAGTGGTTTTTGAAATTCAGGCTTTTAATATATTCGTCATATGTTTTTCTGCCATATTTCATAAAAAGTGTCATTACCGGCAACATGCTGAAAATTGAGGTGATAGTATGACTCATTTTTCTTAGTCGCGGTGGATCAGAGTATGGCTGAAGAAATGATGATTTTTTCATCTCTTTGCACATTCTCTTTATACTGTCGGTATCTTCCGGAGCAATGTTACACAGATACTCTTCCCATTTATCCAGATCTGTATAAATAATGAATTCCTTTCCATCTTCAGCAAAGACTCTGGTATGTATTTCGTGGTCAATTATTTCCACCTTGTCATTTAATACATTGGTCTCTTTCCAGATATCATTGAATGGCCCTTTTCTTGTCCCCACCAGCCAGTGAAGGCAATAATCAAATCGGTAACCATTGCGGTCCCAGGCTGTGCACTGACCACCGGTGATCGAATGCATTTCGATTATTTCCGCTTCAAATCCGTTAAGTTTTGCGTATATGCCAGCTGAGAGTCCGGCTACTCCGCCACCAATTATTAAAATTTTCTTTTTCATATTATGTTTTTGTTCAGGTTATTGTAATGTCTGAGATTATTCTGATATCTGTCTGTTATTTCCAACAAAGTTATTACAGGTTATCAGCCCAGGTAATTTAAATCGGTAAACTGCGGGATTCATCCCACGAACAGTATGTTTTAACAGGCTTAAATGTTTAGACAGCCCCAGGAAAAATCTCTAAGATGTATACCTCATGTGAATATCAGAGAATACCCAGTAAAAATTTGACTAAATTTGTGCCCGGATGCCAGCTGATACATTCAGCGATGGGCTTGTGCAGATTATTACTTACCTGAAATCTAATATTACATGTCAAAGCTTTTTACACCGCTAAAAATAAAGGATATAACCTTCAGAAACAGGATTGTTGTCTCCCCTATGTGTCAGTACACTTCAAAAGATGGATTTGCTACAGACTGGCATCTGGTTCATCTGGGAAGCCGTGCCACAGGAGGTGCAGGTCTTATAATTCAGGAAGCAACAGGTGTGTCGGCTGAGGGCCGTATTTCAGCTGCTGATCTGGGCATTTACAATGATTTGCATATTGAAAAACTGCAGCAGATAACCACTTTTATTCATGAACATGGTTCAGTGGCAGGGATACAGCTTGCACATGCCGGAAGAAAAGCCAGTTGTGCCGAACCTTGGAAAGGCGGGAAGCAGGTTAAGGAAAAGGACGGAGGATGGAAAACAATGGCTCCATCAGCAATCCCGTTTTATGAGGAGGAGGATGCTCCAGTTGCATTGGATTCAGCCGGAATTCAAAAGGTTATTTCGGATTTTAAAAATGCTGCCGGACGTGCACTGAAGGCTGGTTATAAGCTTATTGAAATACATGCAGCACACGGTTACCTGGTACATCAATTTCTTTCGCCACTGAGCAACCACAGAAAAGACAATTATGGCGGGAGCTTTGAAAACAGGATAAGATTGCTTCTTGAAATTATCGATAGCATAAAGGAAGTCTGGCCCGAAAATCTTCCGTTGTTTGTAAGGATTTCCGCTACCGACTGGGCCGATGGAGGATGGAATCCTGATGAAGCGGTAAGACTATCCTCACTTCTTAAATTAAAAGGGGTGGATCTGATTGACACATCTTCGGGCGGACTGGTTCATTCTGCTAAGGTTCCTGTTGGTCCGGGCTATCAGGTACCTTTCGCTGAACGGATAAAAAGAGAAACAGGGATTTTGACAGGGGCTGTCGGACTCATAACTGAATCTCATCAGGCGGAAGCCATTCTGGAAAAAGAACAGGCAGACCTGATTCTGATTGCGCGCGAATCGCTGAGGGATCCGTATTTCCCATTGCATGCAGCACATATATTAGGAGATGATATTGACTGGCCGCTACAGTACAAAAGAGCCAAAGTCTGAGCCAGGACAGGCTTTAGTTTAAGGTTAAGTTTAAGGTTAAGGTTAAGGCTCTCTAATGTACCAGTAGCAGATATAAGATCCCAATGGCTATCCTGTACCATCCGAAGAATGCAAAGCCTCTTTTTTCAACAAAGGCGACGAATGCCTTTACTGCGAGCCATGCTACGATGAACGCTGTCACCATGCCAACAATGAGCAATATTATTTTATGCTGATCAAAAACAACATCTGTTTTTAAGATATCGAGCCCTGTGGCTGCGCACATAGTAGGAACAGCAAGAAGGAAAGAAAATTCCATCGCCTGTTTTTTATTAAATCCATTATATGTGCCACCCACAATTGTTGCGGCAGCCCTGGAAACCCCGGGAATCATTGAGATACATTGTATTAATCCGATAAAAAAAGAATTCTTAAGTGATATATCTTCAACATCCTTATACTCTGAAACCGTACTGACCATTCTTTTATTAAGAAGAATCAGAATAATACCTCCGAGTATTAAAGTGACAGATACTATAATCGGGTTGAACAGGTAGTGTTTGATGAAGCCATATGCTATAAAACCTATTATAGCTGTGGGAATAAAAGCTGCAATCAGTTTCTTATATATTTCAAAACTCTTCAGGAAACGCCTTGCATACATGAAGACGATAGCAAGTATTGCACCTAACTGGATGGAAATCTCAAAGGTTTTTAAGAAGGAATCATTATCAATGCCAAGGAGAGAAGAGGCTAATATCATATGTCCTGTTGATGATACCGGGAGAAACTCGGTTATACCTTCTACGATTGCGATAATAATCGCCTGGATTATGGTCATTCTGTCTGAATTTGTTGTTTAAATAATAAATGAAATAGTGTCCAAATTGTTAATCAAAACTTATATGTCTGATCTGAAGTTTTTTACAGTGGACATGCCCATCTGTATCACAAAGCAAATATAATAGAATGCCGTTATTTTGTTAGCTTTTATGGCTAAAAGCCGCGAAATATTTCATTTTGGAGTCTGATTAAAGTTATTACTTTTGGGAATGGACTTATTTAAATTTTAGTAAATACCGATTATCAAACCGCTTAATCAACTGATATGGAAAACCAAGCAAAACCTGAAATTAAAAGATTATATTCTCTTGATGCCCTTAGGGGATTCGATATGTTCTGGATTATGGGAGGGGAGGGAATTTTTATCGGACTGGCCTCTCTTACAGGCTGGCCGGTTCTGAAGTGGTGGGCAGAACAGCAGGAGCATGTGCCCTGGCATGGTTTCCATTTTGAAGATATGATTTTTCCACTCTTTCTCTTCATAGCCGGTATCAGCTTTGCATTTTCTCTGGCAAAAAGATACCAGGGAGTGGAGAACAGAAAACCTCTTTACGTGCATGTGATAAAGCGTGGATTGATATTGGTATTGCTAGGAATACTCTACAATAATGCAGTCCGTTTTAACCTGGGTGAACTCCGTTATGCCAGTGTTCTCGGACGAATTGGTCTGGCCTGGATGTTTGCCGCACTTATTTTCATGAATACAAATCTAAGGGCACGGATAATCTGGGTTAGCGGTATTCTTATAGGATACTGGCTGTTATTGATGCTTTTTCCAGCTCATGATCTTGGAACCTTCGATCCCTTTTCCACCCAGGGCAACCTGGCAGGTTTTATTGACAGGCATTTCCTACCAGGAAAATTCTGCTGTTATACTTATGGTGACAGTGAGGGAATACTCAGCACCGTTCCTGCCATTGCCACAGCGCTTCTTGGAATGCTCACAGGACAGTTTCTCCTGTCGCGATATCTGCAGGATAAGCCTCTGAGAAAAGTTCTGTATATGGCTCTTGCCGGTGTCGGACTTATAATAATCGGAAAGATCTGGAACATATTTTTCCCTATAAACAAATACCTGTGGTCAAGCTCGTTTGTGTGCTTTGTAGGCGGTCTGAGTCTTTTGGAATTTTCACTGTTCTATCTCATAATTGATATCTGGAATTACAGGAAATGGGCATTTTTCTTTGTAGTTATAGGAATGAATCCCATCACAATCTATCTTGGAGGACGGATAATCAACTTTGATTCTGCAGCGAAGTTTTTCTTCGGGGGTATTACCAGTATGTTCCCCGAAACCTGGACGCCATTGTGGAATGGAATCGCTATAACCACAATTGCCTGGGTTTTCCTTTATATTCTTTATAAAAAGAAAATATTCCTGAAGGTCTGAGACCGGGAATACTTTATTATGATTTTCTCGATAAAACATAAAGCCCGTCCGGTTTGTACCAGTCGGGCTTTGTGATATTAAATTTATGACGAGTTATTTGTTTTTTTAATTCCTGTCCCGTTGGTTTTTAATCTTATTTTTTTGCACCGGCCTTTTTGTCAAGGATCTTTTCAATTTCATCCATTACTTTATTCATCGATGCGATTGTTTTCTCCAGAGGTTCAGCAGTAGTCATATCAATACCAGCCCTTTTAAGCAGTTCTATCGGATAATCAGATCCTCCGGCTGACAGAAAATCAATATATCTTTTGAGAGCTTCCTTGTCGCCGCTCATAACTTTTTCCGCAAGAGCTATGGAAGCAGTAAAGGAGGTGCTGTACTGGTAAACATAGTAATTATAGTAGAAGTGAGGGATATACGCCCATTCCATTTCCAGGTATTTATCAACTTTACAGATACCCTTATCACTGCCATAATATGATTTTACCAGGTCGAGATAGATCTTTGAAAGAGATTCTCCAGTAAGGGGGAATCCTTTTTCAGCAGCTTCATGAATCCTGAGTTCATAATCGGCGAACTGAGTCTGACGGAACAGAGTGCCTTTGAATCCATCGAGCCAGTTCATCAGCAATGATAATTTAATATCATCATTGGTTTCGTTTTTGATCATATAGTTGAACACCAGCACTTCATTAAAAGTAGAAGCAACCTCCGCTACAAAGATCGCATAATCTGCAAGAGGATAGGGTTGTTTCTTGTTTGACAGGTAACTTTGCATTGAGTGTCCGAGTTCATGTGCAAGGGTGCTTACGTCCATATACTGGTCGTTATAATTGAGTAGTATATAAGGATGTCCGTCATAAAGCGATCCGTTTGAGTAGGCGCCCGACTGTTTCCCGGGAGTTGGAAATGCATCAATCCACCTCTGGTCAATGGCATTCTTAATTGTAGCAACATATTCTTGTCCAAGTGGTTTCAGAGCCTCAAGTACAATTTTTGTTGCCTCTTCATAGCTGTATTTCAGGTCGACATCCTTTACAACAGGGGCATATAGATCGAGGTATTTCAGAGTATCAACACCGAGCATTCTCTTTTTGATCTTAAGATAGCGGTGGAATGCATCAAGATTTTTATTGACATTATCGACCAGCGCGTGATAAACTCCAACCGGAATGTTGTTTGGATAAAGTGCTGATTCCAATGAGGATTCATAGTGACGCGCCTTAGCCTGGAAAATATCTTTCTGAACATTTCCGTAAAGCATCTCTCCGTATGAAGCTTTGAATTTTTCAAGGTTGTTAAAGAAAGTTTCGAAAATAAGCTTCCTGTCATCACGATTAGGAACAGCACGGTATTTTCCGAAAGTCGTACCGCTCAGCAGGGCTTTTTCTCCGGTCGACAAAGTAACAGTAGGAGCAGGCATCTCTGCGTTCGAAAAAGTATTGTAAAGATTAGAAGGAACACCGGCTATCATTCCTGAAAGGGCCATTATCCTTTCTTCCTGTTCACTTAAAGTATGTTTCTTTGTTCTGAAAAGGTTGTCGAGGCCCATTCTGTACGGTTCAAGCTTTGGCTCAGATTTGATAAATCCGTCAATTATGCTCCAGTCAGCTGATAATATTTCAGGTTGAATAAATGCAGATTTTGCTCCGAAATCAGCAAACATCTGCTGCAATTCCTGCTTCATACCAGTAAATTGCATGTTACGGGTATCAAGATCGGAATTCATGCCTGCATAGAGGTATAGTCTTGTAGCCTCCTTATTGATCTCCGAATTGAATTCCATGCATTTAAGCAGATTGGCAGCGGATTTTGTAAGAGTTCCTTTGAACTTATCTATTTCCGAAAGTTTTGAAGAAATAGCCTCTTTTGCAGTTCTCCAGTCTGCATCAGTCTTATATAAAGTTGTGAGGTCCCATTTGTACTTGTCGGGAATCTCGGTTCTCGTTTTCTGTCCAAAACCGTTCGTTATTATAAATGAAGCGATAAGGATCAGGAAAAGAGTTTTCATCAGTAGGTTGGTCCTTTTCATCTTAATATCATTTTGAGTACATAATGTGTTAAATATTTTTAAATAGGTTCAAAGGTAATTTATTCGTTTAAGATTTTGCCGGCTCTTTTACAATCGGCTGGTTTTTTCATACAAAACCCGGTTTCAGATCAATTGTTTATTGATTCATGAAGGTGTTTATGCCAAAAATGCGATTTTTAGCATAATTAACTTATAAATTACATTTATTAATGAAAAGCTATGACAGAATAATTTTTTTTAATTTGACCCCTATAATTATAGGTTTGATTGAATTAAACAATATTTTCGAATAAAATCATAAAAGATTTTCAACTTTAAGGCGTTTCATAAAACTTCTTAAAAAATATTTATTATTTTTGGTCGTGAAATTCTTTGCCAAAACAACATTTCGCACATGAATTGCATTATAGTAGACGACGATATTTTAACCTGCAAGATTCTTGAAGGCTATGTGAGTAAATCCACTTCACTTAATCTTATAGGTTCGTTCAGTGATTCACTCGCTGCCAGAGATGTTTTAACAAAGCGTCAGGATATTGACCTTGTCATTCTCGATATTCAGATGCCTGAGATGAATGGCTTTGATTTTATCCGCAGCCTCGATTTTCCTCCAAACATAATAATAGTTTCATCTGCAGAGGAATTCGCTCTAAAGGCTTTTGATTTCAATGTAGTTGACTATCTGCTTAAACCAGTTACCTACGGTCGTTTCTGTAAAGCGATTGATAAAACTATCAGGTACTTTACAAGAAAAGAGGGTGCAAACAATGGTGATGAAGAAATATTTATAAAGAAAGGTTCATCTCTTGTAAAACTGAAACTTACTGAGATTATATACATAGAGGCTCTTGAGAATTATGTAACCCTGAATACCAATGATGACAGGTTTACAATCCATTTCACAATGAAAGCGATTGAAAACCAGTTGCCATCGGGAGTTTTTATCAGGGTTCACCGGTCATTTATTATAAACAAGAGCATGATCCAGACTATTAAAGAGAACACCCTCGATCTTATCGTTGGCGGAACTGTTAAAAGCATTCCGGTCGGGAAATCATTCAGAGATTCATTGCTGAATGATATTAACGTGATGGCCAGATAACCAGCTTTTTTCCCATGCTTACCAATCGTCAATTGTTCCTGCAGCACCTGGGACAAACTTCTGTTACACCAATGATGCTCGAAATTGCCAGGGCTGATGGTATTTACATGTATGGTGCCGACGGCAGAAAATATCTTGACCTGATATCGGGTGTATCTGTGAGCAACACAGGCCATCGCCATCCTAAAGTAGTTCAGGCTGTAAAAGATCAGGTCGATCTGTATATGCACCTGATGGTTTACGGTGAAATAATCCAGAGTCCGCAGGTTAAATACGCGCAACGTCTTACTTCTGTTCTTCCTTCGTCACTCAGCTCCTGTTATTTTGTTAATTCAGGCAGTGAAGCAGTTGAAGGTGCTCTCAAACTTGCAAAAAGATATACTGGGAGAAGCCGGATTATTTATTTTAAAAATTCTTATCACGGAAGTACTCATGGTCCTTTAAGCATCCAGGGAAGCGAACATTACCGGAATGCGTTCAGGCCTCTCTTACCAGATACTTTCGAAGTGAATTTCAATGATGTGAATTCTCTTGATGCAATAACTTCCTCTGCTGCATGTGTCATTGTAGAGCCTGTGCAGGGGGAAGCCGGCATCATTTTTCCGGAAGACGATTTCCTGGTAAAACTGAGAGATAGATGCAATACCACAGGAGCCTTGCTTATTTTTGACGAAATACAGACAGGTTTTGGCCGCCTTGGCCATCTGTTTGCCATCGACAGGTTTGGCGTTATCCCCGATATCTTGCTTCTTGCAAAAGCCCTGGGCGGAGGAATGCCTCTGGGCGCTTTCATATCTTCGTCGGATATAATGTCATCGCTGATAACAAATCCTTCACTCGGACACATAACAACATTTGGAGGACATCCGGTGAGCTGCGCAGCCGGACTTGCATCTCTGGAAGTAATAATTGAAGAGGAACTTGTGAAAAGTTCACAGGAAATGTCAGTTGTCTTCAGAAAAGAGCTTATGCATCCGCTGATTAATGAAGTAAGAGGCGAAGGACTGTTTCTGGCAGTAAAAATTACCGAACCATCTTATATACCTTATATAATTGCGCACGCTCCTGATTTCGGACTGGTGCTTGATTATTTTCTTTTCTGCGGAGACTCATTCAGGATTGCTCCACCTCTAATTATTACCGAAAAGGAGGTTATTCTGGCATGTAATCTGCTAAAACAGCTTTTAGATGACGCTGGAAATAAGGCAATTCCATTATGAGACCTTTCTTCATATTCCTGATTATTTTTGTTTTAATATCTACCGGTATTGCCAGGAGCCAGGCAAACCCAGCGAATACATCAGATGTTCTGGAAGGTTTATTCAATAGCCTGGTCGATAACTATAACGATAACGACAGAATATTGATAAATGATTCAATCAGGACGATTCTTGACAGCTACGTAAAATCAGACACTGTTTTTAATCACAGGTTTCCCGATCTCAGGTATATGGGGCAGATAACCAGTCCTGATTCACTTCTTAAGATAATAACATGGAATCTTGTGCTGGAAAATGAGCCGGGCAGATACTTCTGTTATTTCATAAAAAAGGAACCTGACGGGAAACCAAATAAAATTTACAGGCTCTCAGCAACATATAATGGGAATCCGGTTAAGACTGACACAACGTACACTGAACTTGACTGGTACGGAGCTTTGTATTATGATCTAAGACCTGTTGTAACAGCTGGAAAACGTTGCTGGACA
>Ga0315272_10000930_pt1 | contig 14836 bp, 22 predicted proteins | sample C3_middle_MG_FD_203918 | JGI IMG/M metagenome (GOLD analysis project Ga0315272, IMG submission 203918) | Sediment microbial communities from Yellowstone Lake, YNP, Wyoming, USA - C3_middle | ecosystem: Environmental > Aquatic > Freshwater > Lake > Sediment | place: USA: Wyoming | collected...
GGTGATAAGAGAAGGATGATGGAGTTTCACCATATTTATTATAAAGAGGTAAATCACCACATACCTCCCAGTTAACTCCATTAAATGATCTATAGATCTTTGAACCACTTGCCATCATTACTACAGTACCATCATTAAGGTAAAGTGTCTGGAGGCATCCAAAATTACCTATAAATACATATGGTAAGGCATACCAAGTATACCCACCATCATCTGAGACATTAAGTACGTCATAATAGTTAGCCACGAACCTACCATAAGGTAATCCACTTATAGGCATCCATTCTACTATAAAAGCATCTACGCCCTGTGTACCAGATGCATAGTGTAATGTTCTTGGAGGTTTACGTTCTTCTTTACTATACCAGTATCCGCAAGGCTCATGTACAGGTATAATTGCACTATCTCCATCAGACACTTCCCATACAGGATTAGTATCATCAGTGATCTTTGATCCTTCACTGTAGAGATTCTTTTGGCCTAAGGGAATCTTACTAAATGAATAGTCGATTCCCTTCCAAGTACCACTAGGAACAATTGAAGGATTAGACCATTTAGATGTTTTCCAATCACTCATCGTGGAGATCCTTATACTGGTAGACCAAGTGTGCTAATAATCACCTGCCCATTAAAATCACAGATTGCCTGAGCCGGAGGAAGTACAGCTGAAGTAGAGTAGACCATACTAAGACCATCTCTAACTACTGATACTACTCCATTACTCATATAGATAAAGTTATAATAATCAGCAATACTCCAGGTTGTTCCAGTAGTAACGGTAATTTTGAGCACTAACAAGCCATTAACAACCTCATATATCTTTGTAGCGGTGCATACTATAATCACTGAATTAAGAACAAATATCTGAGGATATGGGAAGGTAGTTGTTAAGAAAGTATCATTGCCTAAAGGTAAGCCAAATCGAGTAAGTGCATCGAGAGTTTTAAGGATTCCGTCTCTCCCAAATGCACCAGTACACTCAACAAGATACTTTGTATCCCTTGCAATATTCTTTGAAGGACGTAGACCGCGAACTAGGTCTTTAGCCAGGATGTCTACTGAGAAGTCTCCAGATCTTGATATGCCCATTAGAGTGCTCCGTTGATAGATGAGAAGTCACGATTAGGATTAGAGGTAACTGAGGAATTGTTCAATGTCTTAGTAGTTGATATTCTCTGTTGTATTTCAGGGATAGACATCTTAAGTAATTCCTCATAAGGAACTCCAGGATTCTTTCCATCTACCATCTCAACCACAGACGCTACGATCTGCTTATGGTCTTTGAACTCTGGATTGTCAGAGTAGAATTTACTGTTAAGTTTAGTGAGTAGTACATGCTGAGCCATCATATTGCCGACTACTTCAGGCAGCATTAGCAGAGCCTTCTCAACCGCCTTGTCGATTATTTCAGCTTTTTCATCTTCAGTAATCATCTATCCCTCCATTACAGTAACGTCAGAGATTTCTTCTTCTACATTGCATTTGTCTTGGAGTACAGTTTCAATCGTTAGAGCTGATTGCATCGCCAGTGCATCTGCAGTGCGACCAGAAATAACGTACAGTTGTTGTAGTGCAGACTTGATGAGCATCTCAGGTGTATTGAGAGTCCAATAGTTTTCATCCTCATCTTCAATCAATTCAGGCTGAAGGAAGAATCCAAGTACATCAACTATGTATGACCCATCTGCAGGCGGTGCAAGAATAGCACCACGATAGTCAACTGTGGACATGGAGAGATTGAGGAACGAGCCTAGGTTATCCCTTGCTGCAGCATTCAGAATATCTAAACTGGCCAGTGCATAAGTCATTGGACGAGTTGCTGAAACACCTGAGGAAGGCATAGAGAAATAATGCATCAGGGCATTTAATGAAGACTTATACATCTGTGTACGAGCTTCTGAGTTAGTTACCCAGAGTTCTTTGACGCTTAAACAGCGCCGCCCAAAGTTGACTGAACATACGTTGGCAGTAATAGGTATTGAAAGAGTAGAGATGCCTTCTCTAGCAATGCCTAATTTATCAAGCAGATTTGCCCCTGCATTGATGTAGAAGTTAGCTCCATTGTCAGCGAAGTTTTCATCATCTTGGACCAAATCATAGCGGCCAGAGATCTTTACAAACTGAGTACGAATATCGAGAAGGTTCATTTAATCACCAGTCCGTTTAAATTTTGAACAAACTGGACAGAGGCCAATCCCCTGTCCAGCTGCTAGTCCGGCGGGAGAAGTGTTATGTCAACACATTATCCAGACCAACACCATTAAGGACCGCGCATTTCTGCGGCAGCCCAAATTCTAGTCCAGCTTCAGTCAAGTACTCCTCATTCGTGCCATCAATCCGACGCTGTCCGTAACCTTCAGAATGGGTCTTGTCAGATTTCTCGCCGTAGAAAGCAGTATCATCAATGTAACGATAGCCGAGTTCCTTGGGCTCGATGATAAGCATCATGTTACGAGTAGTCGCATCATAAGAGAACAACGGATGCGTTTTGAAACTGATGGTTCCGAAAGGTGTCAACCAGTCCAGGACCTTGATGCCATAAGAGCCTTCACCCTTGGTAATAGTATACTGTGAATTGGCCTCGACAAGTTTCTGAATGCCGAGTAAAGAGCCAGAACCACACAGGGCCAGTTTTTGATCTGCTCCATAGCGAAAGATCTGTTCGAGATAGTTGTTCAACCACTCTTTTCCAGCTACAGCCCATGTATGACCTTTGTACAGTGCGTCGGTGGACAGAGTGTAATCTGCACAGTTGGCCGGTGCATATTCCTTGACAAAGCTAATGACGCCCTGAGTCGTCCGCTCCGGCTTCCCATTATCACCGATGTTCTCAGTTTTGATCCCGAAGAGATATGCAAGTTCCTGTTCCCAGGAATGCATTTCCAGACATTCGGCTTTTGCCTTCTGATAATCATCAGGAGTACGAAGTTTCGTCTTACGCGCCGTACGAGTGATGGCCAGAGAAGTTCTGAAGATCTGAGTGTAGTTGTATACCTTGACAGGATTCAGAGAAATCGCATCAGGCATCTCACCACCTTCAGAGTTAATGTTACCGATGATCTTGAACGCATTACAGTCACTCATATCATGAGTAGTAGAGTTGTCATCAGCCTCAAGTAATTTCACGGCCAGGACTGAGTTGGTCGTTCCACGAGTGACGCCTACAACTTTGCCAACTATATCGGCATAGAAGTCAGTGGACACACGGAGAAGAATCTGATGTCCTTCACGTACACGATTAGCCAGTTCAGTGGTAATTACTACATACAAGATCTGACCAATAACACCACCGGATACGTAGGCGGCAGAAAGGTCAGGAAGAAGATATGTTCCAGCAACTGCTCCACCCACTGAGGACTGTTCCTGAGTCCACCAGTGGAATTGAGCATCGTCAACTGGAGAAGAGTTAAGCATAGACATGATTGCAGTAAGGGGTGCCATGCCGTTGGGATACAGTTTAAGGATCTGTTGTCTCCAGTTCATAGGGCGTTGATCAGCTACCCAATCACCAGTTCCACGCATACCAAGAAAACCTGCTGTCATAATTAATACCTCCAAAAATGAATTTGTTTAAAAATTAAACGATCTTATGCAGCAGCAACTACAAGTGCTGCAGGGGTTAAAGGAACATAAGTCAAATACCAGGCTATTACACCTGAACGGGCTGCTGAGCAGTTAAAAGCAAGTCTGCCAACAGGGAGAAGAAATTCACAGTCTCCGACTGTCACAGGGTCAATGATTACAGCTCCATTTGTTACAGGAGTGAGTACACCAGTGGCACCTATAAAGCGATAAGAAGTGCCAGCAGCATCAGTGTCAATAGCGACTGTTGTCGACAGTGGAGAAGTCACCGCGGGGACTGTTGTCGTGTGCTGCAGAGTTCCATTTGATGCACCGCCAAGTGTGGTAGTTACTATACCGATGACTTTAGCAATGACAGGACCACCTGTAATGTCGAATAAGAAGTCTGCGCCGAGTAGTACATTCCCATCGAGTTTTTCCACACTTCTTCGACCCTGTGTAAGAATTTGCTTCGCATAGGCTATGAGTGAGTTAACACTCGAAGGTTGCTTTGCAGCATTGTCGACTTTACTACCAATCACATGACTTAGTAGATCATTATCCTGGATGTTACTTCCAGCCCGTACAAAGAATGAGGATAAGTTCATTACTCGTCTCCTTAGGTAATAGAAGTGATTTTGTTCCAACACATGCCGTCAGAGAAGAGCAGTGCACGATCACCATCAGTGTCGAGAGTCAGATCTCCGTCCCACTGTTCACTATCTGCATGGTGAGTAACAGTAACAGCCGTAGAATTAGCGATATGAGCGAGAACCGAATACCACTTTCCCTTAGCCAATGCGACAGGAGGGAGAGTGATAATGTATGAACCAGATGCTGTATTTGCTGTAGCACGTACAACCTGATCAATCGGAGTCATGGTGTAAGCTTTGATTACCTCTTTGTATTTTGGAGAGGCAAGTTGCGATGCATCGTATCTGTCAAGTCCCATAAATAATCCTCCTTTAAGTTAATACTGCATTCATTGCATCTATTTCATTGAAGATAGGGTTAGTAGATTTTGCCTCAGGAGTAGTTCGGCGCTGACTAACTTTATTCGGCAACCTCGGAACATCCTTTGCAGGTACTGGAGTATCCACAACCGTTTGCTTAGGTAAATTTAATCTTTTTCGTGTCTCCACCTCCGATTCATTTAAGAGTTTCTCATACTGCCAGTTAGGGTGTTGGGTCGATAACTCACCAAATACAGTAGCGACCGCCCCTTTGAATGGCACAAGGTCCTTGTTATCTTCGTAGAACTTCTCACTTGTCTTTCGAAGAGTTTCAAGAGTGAGTACATTATCTCTGATAGTCTCTGGAAGGGCAGTGCGAAGTTCAGTATTGCGTCTTTCAGCATCTTCGATTCCCTTCTTATAGACCTTATTTAGGAGTTTATTAAACTCCTTCGTATTACTCATTATGTCATCAAGATCAGCATCTCCAAGAAAGTCTTGCTCCTCAAAAACAGATACAGGTTCAGGAATAGTCGGAGTAGGAGTAGTAGGTGTAGTAGGACGATTAAGAATTTCATCCATACTCTGCCGTAACTCAAGCTGTTCCCGACGAAGTTTTTCAAGTTCCGTTTCAACTGGAGGAGTAGTCTCCTTAATAGGCTCAATGACAGGTGTGACAGCGTCTGAAACAACTGGTGTTCCCTCTCCAGCATTATCATCTTCACCTTGTCCATCCTTATTAGCCGACTCATCTTCAATCACAGGCAAATCAGCAGCTTCATTGTCTTCATAAGTCTTTAACATCTCATCAATCTGATCAGCAATTTCACTCATTAGTTGTTTCTCCCTATAGTTTGTTTATTTTTTAAACGGACTCATTTTCATCATCAATTTGTTCTTCTAGTCTCTTCTTATCCTTTATACGATCTTCAATTACCTGTAAGAATACTTTTGGTAAGCCCATAAGATAGTCGACAGTCTTCTTTCTTCCATTAAGGTCTCCCATGTGAAGAAGAACTGATGCTGTAGATGGGTTAGTATCAGATGCATTATCAACTATTGCATCAGCCTCTTTAGCAAATCCATTCTTCCACATAATCAACTCACGTCGCATATCTTTCCAGATAACAGAGTTAAGAAACTCTTCTATCTGATCCTTTGTAGAGTAGATTAAGATTTCCTCACGCATTATTGATACCTCCCATCGGCACAAGATTACCAGCTTGTGCCTGTGCCGCGACCTGAGCATCAGGTGCAGTGACTGTCTGCATTTGAGGCATGGTACGTTTGAAGTCTTCAACATTCTTGGCTCCAAGTTGCTGAGCCATATAAGTGAAGATCTTTGTAATGTCAAACTTTTGCATCAGTTCTTGTGATCCACTAATGGTTTGAAATAACTGCGTCCATGCATCAGAGTAATTGCCTCCAGGAATGGAGCCGTCCCTAACGATTAGATCATATCCAATAGCAAGATCAGATGGAGACACTTTTGCACGTGTAGTACCAAACTGAGCTGCATAAGACTGTTGCATAGAACCGGTAATCCCTACCCACATATCCTGTGTCATATACTGTTGAGAATGAGAAGCGAACATAGTCCCAATGTCCTGCATGAATTGCATACCTATGATCATAGCAATGCGTTGTAAGCGAGATGTTGCACTCCCACGAGTGCCTTGAAATTCACTTTTGGTAAGGCGTTCAGGACCTCCTTGGCGAAGAGACCCTTGCATAGACTGGTCAGCGCCTGAAATGCGATCCATCCATCCTGTGATGTAACTTGAATCAGAAATGTTAGCCCTAGTAATATCATTGACTTGCAGTTGCTGCACTACTTTATCAACTCCTCTTCCCCATGCAGGACGACGAAGTCTAATAAGTTTACCAGGTTCAGGGTCCTTGAGATCATTAATGTTGACTAGGTAAGGATCAACAATAAGCATGTCATTGATAGCTTTACGGACATTGCTAACATGTGAATTGAAGAGAAAATCAAGTGTATTCTGTAGCCCATAGAGAATCTCCATACGACCCATAGGGGCAATTGAATAGCCGTCAAATTCTGGAGAGGCCACTGCTATTGGATACAGTCCATGATTATGATTAGCTTTTTCAGCTGCTATGATTATGTCATCTCCAGCTAAACGAAAGAACCAATTTTCAGGATTTTCACTATCTCCCAATTTCCAATCTTTAGGAATAATTTTAATATACATACTAATGATATCAACAGGGTTTGTAGAAGAATCCATACCCCTTGTAGTATTTGCACTTCCGCCTTGTTTCTTTCCTCGTCCACTACTATCAAATGCGAGAGACGAACGCTTGTCTTTTTTATCTTTAAGATACTTCACATTGAACATGCCAGAGTCTTGTTCATTCTCAGCACTGAGTAAGTTCATATAATTATCTCGTTCAACCCATCCGATGAACTCACCTTTTTGTACATTATCACTGGACACAGAAGGATCTGGAAGCCACATGTAAGGATCGATATTTGTAAGATTGTTACCTTCAAAGATGATAGAGTCAACAAACTCTATACCATTTTTAGTATTATTTCCAAAGTCACTTTGTGTAATCACTGAAGTTTTAATAGCTTTACGACCATGTAAGGTTTGCCAACCTGGAATGCCGACTCCTACTCCATATGCAAGAGAGTCACGAAGAATAGTATGCAATGCTAGAGGGACCTTTGTCTTGATACAATGAACTTTGATGACCATTTCGAGAAGCATGGCTCCCACTGTATCATTAGGCTCAACACCCTCATAGCGAAAGATTGGATCCTGGAAGAATGCCAAAGTAAGGTACGTCAATAGTGCCTCAAGCATAGAATATGAATAAGGAAAGACTATTGAAATCGGCTTAGTAGGGTCCTTCTTCTTAATAATATTCTCAGCGTCTGTAACTGGAATGTAAGTAGTAAGTGTTTTATCTACCTCACGCCAAGAAGGGAAACGCTTGGAAATCTCACTCCTAGACTCACTAGCACGAATCCATATCTTTTGTCTTAACTCATTATGGAAGTCAGTTCCTGGCTTGAGATCTAGGCCATCTGGATAGGCATAATCAAAGTTTATATTTCGATAGTCTACTGTACTTGTTTGTTGTTCTCCAAGGACTATGTAAGGCATAATTTACTCCAGTCAGTTTAATTTTTAAACGGTCTCATTTAGGTATTATAGGCTGATCAAGTACAGCAAGTTGTCCAGCCTGAGTAGTTTGTTTAAGTTCCTCTTCAGGAGTAAATATCTTCTTTTGTTTCTTTTGCTTAACAACTGGCGCAGGAATCATAGGAGTGACTGGCGCTGGAGTTATTGGCACTGGAGCATTTTGAAGCATTCTTTGCATCTGAGCATTATTGTAAGCTGATCGTACAGAGTTCATAAACTCAGAAGCAGTCCCACTTGCAGACTGTAAAGGATGTTGGATTGCAAAGAGTATATCATCAAGTGTTGGCATCTTTTATTTCCTTTTGATCTTCTTTATTATCAATGTTTTCATCCTTCTCTTGTTTATTCTTAGACGCCGCACCCCAGTAGTATCCAACCAAGAGTACGAAAACGCTAAGTAGGCATGCAGTGATTTGCGACACCTGGTCTTTATTTATCCTTGCAGCAGCCTCAGAAGTAAGCAGTGCTGGTAAGAATGAAGCTGCTGAGAGGTATAAGAAGACCAAAAGTATAATTAGGACCGCTACTTTCATCCCACCTGATATTGGATTCTGATTCATACTTATCCCATCAACATGTTTTTAGCTACTCTTCTTACCCATCCTTTACCTTCTCTAGACCAGTTAGAAAGGTTAGTTAGAAAGTTAAGACGTAAAGCATTGAAGCGAAGAATGATGAAAGAGTCTGATAGAAACTTTGACGCAGCAATAGTCTTTGGTCCCATAATACCATCAGGAGTTGTTCCAACCACTGTCTGAAACCACTTGACTGCAGTTTCCATGCCAGAATTAACCCCTGCATCGAATAACTGAAAGGCGACAGCATAGGATAATTGTTCAAAGCCTTTATCCCAATAAGACTCTTTATAAACACTCTTTGCAAAGTCTAAAGGAAGATCCTTCATATCCCCTTTGTACCCATAAGCCCGTGCTACTTTCTCAGTGACACCATAGCGAGTTTTGCCGCCACGATCTATCGTATAGCCTCCTTCAATGTCTATTAAATCCTCAAATGCTTGATCAAAATAACTCATAGAATAATCCTTAATCCAGTGATAGAGGGGAATGCCCCGAACACAGCTTTGATGGTATGGTTCGCATTGGGAGTTGCAAAGATATATGAATCCCTTGCACCGACTGAGGAATTATCCACCAGAACATCAGTTACACTGTTCCCAAGAATTGGTGTAAAAGTAAATGTCAGTGGTGTAACTGAACTTACTACCGTTGTAACGGCTGGTGTAATTGATCCAGAACCGGACACAGAAGGGATAATTGTCCAACAAGGAAGTTCTGTGGAAAGAACACTCTCATTTTTCTTCGCGTCATAGGCTGTTACCGCAAAGTAAAGATTCTTCCCCTCTGCCACACCTGTCAGTTTGTACTGAGTAACATTACCCACATCGATAGGAGCATTGTAAACCCGTGGAGCTAGGCCATAATAAAGTTTATATCCGGCAACAGCCGAACTCGTTGATGCATCCCAGGCAAGGGTTACATCAGCAGCTTGGGATGCGTGTATTCCAATACCTAATATAGACAATGCAGAAACAACCAAAGCCATGCAAATTATCTTATTAATTTTTCTAATAATCACGGTTCCTCCACATACCAATCATAGGATAATTGTTCAAATTCATTCCCCTATTTCATTTTGTCTAGATCCTCACTTCTTCTTTTTGGATGTAGACCATTCTCAAGGAAACAGATCTTATGTGTAGCATAAAGAGCATAAAGGACTAAAGGAATAATAGTCAGTAATTGTCTCCAAGGCCACCAACTGGGGACAAACATTTCAAGATCTAAATCCCCGGCTATAAGTTTTTCTTCATACAACCAAATCCCCCCTGCGTTGGTAATAGATATTCCAAGCATAAGGAAACAAGTAAAGGCATAGATTGTTGTAGCCTTCTTCTGCTTCCACCACCACCAAGCGAAGATGACGAACAAGTAAGCACTCAGAATAGTAACAGTGCTATGCATGATTATGGTTAATATCATTTAACTTACACTCCTTTTTTCGCTCGATTTCCGCGCACTTACGTTCCCACCATCCCTCTTCGCCATCTAATGCAGCAATCTTTATTTTCTCAATTGCATTATCCACCGCTTTTTCAGCCCTTTTCGCTATCTCTTCGTACTTTTGTATAGTGTCCATGATCTCTTCGTTTCTGCATTTAACGCCAAGTATGTAACAGACCCAATGAGGCATTTTCATTTCCCCCTCCTTGAATCATTAAACATCGCCTCAAGCATCACCGTGATCTTAGTCAGTACTGTACCACGATCTTCTTGTGCCTTCAACAGTTTATCCGTTATCTTTTGAATCCTCCAATTTTCCTTTACTAAAAATGCTATGAATAAGAGTAAAGTTATCTGAACTGGTTCAGTCATTATGCTTAGGAGCTTCTTGAATACTTCATCTATTGGCATCAGTTACCTATTTTCGGAATAAAGTTAGATGAGGTTGGAGGTACTTTCAGAGTCCATCCTTTTGTAATTGAATAACTTGTAAAGCTCTTCAATACACTTTTGTACTTAAGAAGAGTTAATTGCAAAGTACAGGAAATAAAAGGACTTGTAACATTTCCTGAGATAAACCGAATTTTAAAGTTATAGGTTCCTTTCTCAGACGTGTTAAGGTCTATTTTCATAGATCCGTCAGATTCAGCCGGCACTGAGTATACTACAGACCCATCAGGATTTGCAGTAGTGATATTCCATACTTCATACTTTCCCCCAACTGCTGCTGGTATTGGATCGCAAATAAGGAATGGACTTGCAAAGGAAAGCATCGGATAGAGAAGCAAGAAGGAAATCAAGATCGTTTGAATTTTAAACCACCTCATCTTACAATCTCCTTGAAAGGATACTTACTGCAATTGCCAGAGTTGTAATGGCATCCTGGGCCTGAGCCAGATTCGTTACGTTAGCAGCAACCCATGTCTGCACCTGTGCAGGGGTCATAGTAGATAGCGCCTTCAGCTTTGTATAAGCCTTTGCCGCCGCCGCATCTGCTTTGTACTGTACCTCTGCCGCCGCTGCTGCAAGCTCTTCAGCTGTAGGCGGATCAACTGGATCAGGAGTATTGCCTTCAGCCGTCCATGCAAGATATTCAGCATAGTCAGTATTCCCTGGATCAGTGGGTATGGCTGCTCCATCAGTTATCCTGTGGATTCCTCCAGAAGTTGTCAGTTTATATTTAGCCATAATCTTTTATTCCTTGTTAAAGTTCAGCACTCGCCGCAAGACCATCAAAAGCACTTATGTAAACCAGAGTCTGCGCACACGCTCCTGGGGTTGGCGCTACCGAAAAGTCTAATTTGCACCCTGTTGTGGTTGGAATCGCCGATGTTATTAAACTCGCTGTATGGAGAGAATTCCCTACAAGCAGAAGAACAATATTTTGGAGTAGGGTAATCGTTGGATTACTGCGTTTCTTGGTTTGAAATTTAAAAACAATTGATTGTGCGGTGGAATTTGTCGAACTACCTCCCATGCCGCCCGCGCCAAAAGTCTCGTAATACCTCTGGCATAGCACCAATTCAACACCAATCGATCTAAATTCAAACTCAGTAGCAACAGATCCTTTTTCAAGTTGAACACCAGTAATGTTCAGTGTTGACCCTGCTACCTGATTAACAAACTGAATTGTTCCTGTGGCTCCAAGTCCATCAAATTCCTGCCAAGAGCCGGATGATATTAAATATGCAGACCCAGACCCGATACAAAATCTGATATATACTCCAACACTACCGATAAGCTTATTCCAGGTTCCGTCAATACATCCAGGAATAGTAATTGTTTGTTTTACCCAAGAAGTAGTTACCGGAAAAGAAAAAGCATAAGCTCTCCTGACACCATTGTAATTTCCTATCATTCCTGAATATATTCCAGGAACACTTCCTTTAACCCAAAAAGAAACAGTTATAGGTACTGCATTTGCTGTCCCCCACGCAAAATCTGCTGTATTTAAACCTTCAATCAATTGACAGAAATGAAAATAATCATTAACTGCCGGAGAATATTGTGCTGCCACTGTTAACTTGGCACTATACGCAAATTCTATTGGACCATCTACTACTTGTTGAAGGGACACCTTAGATGCGACATTATTACTGAATAAAAATCTGTCTAATGTATAACAAGGTACATCAGGCACTATCTCAGCCCCGTTATTCCTCTGATCAATAGTCATCGCTCCATTAATAATCCTATTCCGCCCAGGAAACCCAGTGCAATTCACCAAGTTCCCACTCACGGGTGTTCCAAGGGTAGGAGCAGTAAACACACTCCGACCATCAGCACCAATTTCAGATACTCTCTTCCATCCCACAGTCGCATCAACATAGGACATAATGAACCCGGAGCCAGGAACATCTATTGTTAGGTTCTCAGATGATGTCTCTATCTTATTCCCATTCCCTGCAATCGCTATGACATGAGTAGAAGACATTCGATAAGCATCACAAATGCCAACTGAATCTCCTACTTGCGGAGTAGCGGGAAGCGTCAAGGTAACATCATTCGCTGACGCATTGACCAAGTACCCATGCGAAGCCACAGCCGTCGTACTGGCAGTTATTACACTCCACGCCATCCCAGAACCAATAGGAAGACTATCACTAGATGCAAGTTCTTTTATAGTCCCACTGTAATTACAAAGAGGGCGTTTAACAGCAGGTGGTGGTGGAATGTAGACAGATCCTATTAACTCTATTTCACCAATAACAGTCCAACTTGTATCACCATTATTCTCAGTAATCACAAGCTTAAAATAAGAATATTCAGTAGAATTTGAGAATGAAAAACTCTTCATTTCATAAGCAACAAAAACCTGGTTGATTCTACTATCTAACACGGTCCAAGTAGAATTATCGTTACTGCCTTGAAGTGTCCAGTTTTTTGGGGCAGCACTTGGACCAGTCCAGTAGCCGACAGAGATAGTATATGACGTTACAACCCACTTTGCAGCACCACCAGTATATACTTTCAACCATCCTGTTGTAGCATTAGTTGCCCATCCGTTATCAGTGCCACCAAGTCTATTAAACGCCTTAAATGCGGGATTAGCTTCTTGAGAGGCAGAAACAACAATAGGAGACGGTACATTATTAGCCGTCATTAACGGCATCAAGCTATTTACATCATGAGAATATCCTGCCATAGTTTACACCAGGACAATTGGAGGTTGGGACTGAAAATTCATAGAAGTTGCACTAGTCGCAAATCCTACTCTTTGTACTACGTTGCCTGACCCCGACGGAGCCACTGCACCGCACAGCCCAGGAGTCGTGGAAAGAAACTGGTTGCCAGGAGTAAGACCCGTCACCTGTGCATTAGTCCCTTCGAAGTAAACAGTAGCATTCAGTCCACTTGTTACAGCAGTCAGGACAAACCCATGAGCTTCCTTCCCCACTGTTGAAGCATCAGCCTTCCGACACTTAGCTCCTGATACATCATAGATATTCACCAAATCCCCTGCTGCAAGGTTCTCACTCGCTGCAACAGACGCAGTATCAGCTCCAATCCCAGTAGGCATGAGTGAGGTATCCAATCTACCAGAACTATCAAGTGCAGGAATCTTTCCTTCATCTCCAGCACCAGCAGAGGCAACTATTGCTGATTCCTCAGTGATTGCCCCAGAATTATTTTTTAAGAACTTATGTGCAGCCATTTAGCACTCCTTAGAGTAAAAAGATTGGTTCTTTAATGTCAATGAATAAGTTAGTTGAGGTAAGAGGGAATCCTATGATTAGACTGAAGCCATATGTAGGAAATACTTGAGTTAGTAGTCCATTAGTCGAAAGCCAGACTGGAACTTCAAGCTCCCAATTCCACGAAGGCTCAGAGATTGAGCCATTTACTTGTATTGTTGAGATGTCATTGAGGACTGAAGCACCAGTAGTCATGCCTAGGACTTTATTTGCATGAGAAAGAATTGAGTTGTCAGCATAGATGACTTTTTCTTGGTCGTCTAATACTACCATGCGGTGGCCAGAGAGTGCGAGGCCAGCTGGATATTGTAAGAAAGTGCCTGCCGCAGTACCTGGAATCCCCTGTGGACCACGCTCGAGAGTTGTCAAGATGTGGATCTCTGCAGAAGCATCAACTGATAAACTGACTAGAGGTTCAGAGATAGTTACTGTTAAGACAGAGTCTTCATTGTTAGTAATTATGCCCATCTTGTCACCGCAGGAAGGATGTTACAAGTACCGTAGATCTTATATTCGGCCTCCCCAGCTGGATTATAGAGGAAGATGTCATAAGAGCCTTTGATTTCCTTGTGGTCTGCGCAGAGAGATCGAGTATCTTCATCATTGATATAGAGGACAAACCGCCCAAGAATATCTGGATCAAAGTAAATGCCCGTCACCCCATCAGCAGTCCAAGGGCTAGTGATTGCAGATCCGCTGATTAGTGCAACAAGATCACTTATTTTCGCCCTAATGGCAAAGTCTGCAGTGTATCCAAGCATGTTAATCGGAATTAGGAGAGCGCCAGTTTGGATTATAAAACCCTTACTAAAGGTTCCGCCTTCCAATAACTTAATAGGGACTTTAAGATCTATACAGGACATAAGAAGTGCCTCAAGTTTGTTTAAAAATTAAATGGTCTGATTGTATTAAACAGCTCTCCAGTCTTCGACTGCTTCATCATAGTCAAGTTCGCGATATTCAGCTTCGATGTCAGTTGGTTCATCAGTTGGTGAAAAATACCTTTCACCTAGTTCAAGCATTTCAATGACATAAGCCTCACAATCCATAATATCCCAGAGGGCCGATCTTGGAAACATTAGCAGTTGCTGCTCAAGGCGCTTCATAGTTGAACACGAAGCATTGTGATATATGTAACCCTGACGGTAGTAAGGGACTAGCTCTTTAATTCGGTGCTCTTTTTTCATCCCTCCTCGTGCGGCCAACCAGACGAGTTCGAAGAACTTGCCGCGCCGGAACATCTCATTTTTAATTGGCTGCTTGATAAACTCGTTGAGAGACGTCTCCTCAATGCCGATGACCTTAGCATCAAGCCTAATAGCCATATCGAAGAGGGCAGTGTAGATCTCATCTGGATACATCTTTTCTGCAACTATATCACGAATATAAAGGCGAGCTGTTGTTAGGTCGATTCCAAAACCTATGATCGC
>Ga0315272_10000931_pt1 | contig 14833 bp, 14 predicted proteins | sample C3_middle_MG_FD_203918 | JGI IMG/M metagenome (GOLD analysis project Ga0315272, IMG submission 203918) | Sediment microbial communities from Yellowstone Lake, YNP, Wyoming, USA - C3_middle | ecosystem: Environmental > Aquatic > Freshwater > Lake > Sediment | place: USA: Wyoming | collected...
TAGCTATTACTACCGACTAAGAATATCATTCATTAATTTTTCGGGGGCTGAAAGTCCTCGGAAAATACACGATTTCTTTGGGATGGATTAGCCGATACAACTGAGCTGGGCGATTCGGTCCAGCGCGTACCTTGTCAACCGGTTCAACCAAATCGGCCGCAAATACCCTGGTTCTAAATGCACTTTTCTCAATATGGCGTTCCAATACTATTTCATACATATGCTGAAGATCACTTAGCGTAAATTCCTCTGGCAGCAAGTATGCTGGTAGTGAAGTGTATTCAACTTTATTGCGTAGGCGCTGTATTGCTGCTTCAAGTAGCTTTGTGTGATCAAACGCCAGTTTCATTTTTACACCATGCTCAGTAATGGGAAACCACGCTATTTCAGTATTCTGAGCGCCATGCGGCGGCTTTTGAGGGGCTGGTATCATTGCAAAATAGACATGTGTGGCAGACCAGCCACGCGGGTCTCGCTCCAAACCACCCCAGCTGCCAACTTGCTCAAGATAAGGTGACTGAACCCCGGTTTTTTGCCGCAACTTTCGTAGGGCGCAACTTTCAAGATCAATATCTTCCTGTATATCAATAAATCCACCAGGCAAAGCCCACATCTTTTTGAAGGGTTCATCAGGCGTGTCAGGACGCGATACCAGTAGCACATGCAGTCCTTCTTCCAGGACTGTAAAAATAACTACGTCAACCGTCGTGAGCGGTCGCTCTATGTTTCCTATGTTAATCCCTTGTTTGGGTTTAGATATTTTCATTCTTACCGGTGAAGACAAATAAATTTAACTTACTGTGTTGACATTGTATTTTAATAAGTGCTACAGTGCAACTAACTTAGTTCTACTGAAGAACTAAGTGGTAACTAAAAGGAGAAATGTCATGTTTGGAATACGTTTTATCAAATCGCAGCCAACCACCTATTTGATCGAGTATAAATCGGGGAAAATCGTTCGCCAGGGTGCCGGAATTTCCTTTTTGTATTTTGCGCCTACCACTACATTGGCAGCCATTCCTGCTGGTAGCCGGGACGAATCATTTATTTTTCAGCAGGTCACTGCAGATTTTCAGACCATTACTGTACAAGGTCAGGTTGCTTATCGCATCAATGAACCTGTCAAAGTGGCCGGTATGCTGAACTTTGCTCTCAAGCCAGATGGGAAGAGCTATGAATCTGATGATCCAGAGAAACTGCGTCAACGCGTGTTAAGTTCGGTTGAAGTGTTGTCACAGAAATTCATCAAGTCGATTGGCTTGAAAGAAGCACTACTCGCTTCGGATAAGCTTGTTCTCAATATAACGAACGATCTCAGATCATATCCTGAGATCACTTCACTCGGCATTGAAATTCAGGGGGTATCTGTACTGGCTATCAGGCCAACACCTGAAACCGCCCGTGCGCTTGAAGCCGAAGCACGCGAAGTTATATTGCGGTTGTCCGATGAAGCCATCTTTGTACGTCGCAATGCCGCGATTGAAAACGAGCGTACCATACGTGAAAGTGAGTTAGATACCGAAGTGGCTGTGGAGCAAAAGAAGCGCACGATACGTGAAACGCAAATGGAAGCAGAGGCAAGTATCAGACGCAAAAAACAGGAGTTGAGGGACATGGAGATGGATGCTGATATCGCACTCGAGGAAAAACGCAAATCCTTCGTGGCGAAAAATGCAGAGAACACCAAGACCATCGCCGAGGCCGAGGCACATCGTGTGGCTTCAGTCATGAAAGCAATGGAAAATGCCGACCCACGTATTATCCAGGCGCTTGCTTCGGCCGGTATGCAACCGGGGCAATTAATAGCTCAAGCTTTTGTGGGCATTGCTGAACGTGCAGACAAAATTGGCCAGTTCAATATGTCACCAGACTTGTTGCAAACTTTGCTCTCACAACCCAAAATTGTGGAGGCCAGCAATGGACGCCCCGGCTGATCGCAAAATTGTGCTGGTCACTCGCAAGACCAGACTGGAAGATCTGCTCATCAGGTTTCACACCATCGCTCAGGCAAAGTTTTATATTGAGCATATGGGTGCTGATTTCGCTGATTATCTGCAAGAGCACGAAAGCTACCAGACTGCAATGCGAGTAACATTGGAGTCTCTGGAGGAGTGGGGACGCTATCAGCGCATTGACAGGAGTTTTCTGCCCAATTTTCTGTTTGCGCCCGATGATATTGTTGTGGCGCTGGGGCAGGATGGTTTGGTCGCGAACACTATCAAGTATCTCGATGGCCAGCCGCTGATCGGTGTAAACCCGGACCCATACCGGTACGATGGCGTCCTGCTACCTTTTGAGCCACGCGATCTGAAGTTACTTGTTGTTGAAACTGCCAGCAATCAACGTGAGCACAAGACTGTCACCATGGCCAAGGCGGCACTCAGTGACGGGCAGGTTCTTTATGCCGTTAACGACCTGTTTATCGGGCCCAAGTCTCATACCTCCGCACGTTATGAAATTCAGTTCGGCAAGCAAAAGGAAATTCAGTCCTCCAGTGGCGTTATCGTATCAACCGGGCTGGGATCTACTGGCTGGATGAAGAGTATTGTGACAGGATCAGTTGGTATCGCTGCAGGGATGCTTAATAAGCCTTCAGACTTTGTATATCCAGCAGCAAAATGGGATAGCGAGACTCTGCGGTTCGCAGTACGTGAGCCTTTTCCGAGCAAGGCATCGGATGCAAAATTGGTTTTTGGAGAAATTAACCCCAAAAAGCCGCTTACTCTATCTTCACGCATGGCTGAAAATGGCGTGATATTTAGCGATGGCATTGAAGCAGATTTTTTGGATTTTAACTCAGGAGCAAAAGCAATCATTACGCTTGCTGAAAAGCAAGGCAGGCTCATTGTATAAAACTACTCAGTGAGTGCATTTACATCTCATTCAGACTGCCAAAGTAATTAATGATATTCGGGGATAAACATCGGGAAGTTTTGGCAAAAATTGGCAGGAGGTTTGATTTGAGATTTACATTGATATGGCGTTAGGCCAAAGGTCGGAAACCCAGGACGCTTTTTATTCATATTGTAATTTTCGAGCCAGATCTGCAACCTCTGATTTAACTCATTCGTATTATTGACATTGTCGTCACCAATGACTGTTGGAAAAAATTCATCCTCTAGCAAATAAAAAAAATAACGCATTGCTCCGATACTCTTTGCACCGCCAGAATTTTTTATGCTTCTTATCTCATGGAAATTTTCAAACATCCAAGAATGGGGAGAAGTTTTACAAGAATAAATGATGTGTAGAGGTTGCTTGGGGTTATCGCGGAATGACCCTGCATCCTGATGAATTTTTACATGCTGGTCTCTATTAAGTTTACGGCTTAGTTTTCCCTCGAATATAATGCACCTAGCTGTCAGACTTGATAGATCTATGGTGACGACAATATTGCATAGTAATGTTCCAATTCTGACTTTTTTCGGGTAAATGCCCACACCAACTACTTGTAGACCAATTGATTCTTTAAAAAAACTCCTGTCATTCAAACATGGATTATGACTAAGCATAGACTTATACTGCTCATCAGTTGGCTTGATTTTTCCATCCATCCAATCTTGCTCCAGCCTAGTGCAACGCTCAGCCTGAGTTGCCAAGTTATGTTCAGTAAGTATTGACTGGACAGTGGGAGAGCTAATTGTTTTATCTTTTAACTTTAGCTCTTGGGCAATCTTGTTGCATCCCCAGTCTGGGTTGGATTTTGCAAGAGCAAGAACTGACTCGATTGACTCGTTTGTGCGTTGGGAACGACCAGTTCTATTTTTCTTTTTAATTTCCAGTCCTTGTTCGCCATGTTCGATGAATATTTTTTTCCATCGGTGTACAGAGCCACGAGAGACGCCATTTAGTATGGCGGCTTCGCTGATGTTCATCAGTCGCCTTGAATCCTTAAGGACTTTAAGTATGAAAACAGTGTCTCTCCTGGAGGCTGTGGATGGAGAATTTTTTGTGGGCATTTAATTTGTCGTGAAACTATGTGTAACACTGAAAAAAATACGCAGTAAACAAAAGTGGCCAAGACCTGATGGATGTTTACTGTTATGCACTAAGCAATTTATGTCACAAATATTTATACTTATCATACTAATTTAAAAGTAAATATCAAAATAAATTTGCATTCTAATGTCACATTTATAATTTAATTATAAACAATAAAATGCGGGTGAGTGCAAGAATAATTGTCTTGTGGCGCTAAATTCAAATAATGCATATATTAATCAGTACGTTATGATTGTTTGGGGCAGTATTAAGTGATATGATTCAAATTGATCACTTGATAAGTGAAAATTCGATTTCAAATCGGTCGATTGGTACAAGAGAACTTAGAAGTCTGATGATTCATTGAAAAAATATGTTTGAGGAAACTAGCGTATTACTCACTCCATCACTCAGAACCCACCAACAAGTTCAGCGTTGGTTTCGTGAGAATGGATTGACAGTTGCCGACTGGTCGTTAAAACACGGATTTAATCCTGCACTTGTTTACGCAGTTCTTCAGGGCAAAAGGAAGTGTCTCAGGGGTGAGTCTCATAAGATAGCAGTCGCATTGTTTTTGAAGATACCAACTACTGATGTGTAGCGGCAAATAGCCAACGAACTAACAAAGGAGTGCTTCTATAGAATAAATATTAACTATTTAAATAAGTAAGGCACCGATGGTGTGCGAAACCATTGGTGCCTATGTGCTGGGGGGAACCCAGACTTTGATGTGACGCTTCAAAGTCTACTGGTCTGATCTAGGCCTGTCAATTCCCCCTTTTGTTTAATTTTGTCTAACGGTCGTAAAAAGACGAACGGCGCACTCACTCGCGCTGAAAACATAAGGAAAATCATGAGAACTCGGAAAAAATTTACTCCAAAATTGATGCGTTCATGGATGGAACAGGGGCGCGGTCAAGGTTGTTTTGAAAAATATATACCTTGGCATCGGATTTCGCGGGGCGATCCTGCCAGCAGAGGTCGGTCACATTTGGAGTTCTGGTCAAAGACTGGCCGATTTCATCATCTGCTGTCAGATGGTGAGCAAATTGTTTTTTTCTTTGCGGTAATGTTATCTGGCATAGAAGATATCAGGGAACAGTTTCCGCTGTTATTCAAATCAGGCCAGCATGAGTTATCTCACTATGCAGCAAGCTATCTTGGTCGTGAAGCACCTGGGACGGAAGAATTGGCATCGACTTTATCTATCCGGCATCCGCAATTACGGAATAAAGATGACAAAGAATCGTGGGTTCCTACGACGGATCTTCTTGTTGCGAGTAGAGATAAAGATGGCCGTTGGTTTCTCTTGGCGGTTGCCATAAAACCAGATAATGACCTGAGCAAAAGGGTGCGCCAACTGCTACAGCTTGAGAAGGAGTATTGGGAGCGCAGGGGAGTCAAATGGATTCTTATTACACCATCGCTTTACTCATCAAGAGTTGGTGAATGCCTGCAACGAACAGCACCATGGGTCGTAGCAGCAGAGAGCGTTTCTAACGAAGAGATTGAAAAATGTGCTGAGCTTGTGCAATTGAATTCAGGGCGAGATTTGACCCATATGCTGAGGCTTCTGTGCTCAAAGCTTGGTGTTGACATGGATCGCGCCCAGAAAATTTTCTGGCAGTCTGTCTGGTACGGAAAACTCCCTGTCGATTTGAGGCGTGGTTGGCGTCCTAGCGAGCCTGTTCTTCTCCTTAATAAAAAACAATTCAATGAGATGAATCCTTTAGCTGCGGGGAGAACCGTATGTATTTAACGCACAACGCAGTTATTCGGATTGATCACGAAAATCTCGGGGGAATATTTCGCATCGTTGCCGATGACTATAAATATCCCTACGTTTATATGGTGAAGTTGCCTGAAAAAAATATTGAAACATCTTCACCGGGAAACATACCCCAGGAAATAAAGCCTGAATTAATTAAAGTTGATCGCGATACTTTGGAGAGTCTTGAAGAGGAAAATAAATTGATTCAGGTGTCCATTGAGCCAGAGACAAAATTGCTGCAGGTAGAAGAAACTTTAAATGAAAAGGAACTGAAAATATTTAAACGGCGAAAACTTCTGATGAAACCTTGCCTTGACCCAATATTGCTAAGTGAGTCTTTATATTTCAATCGTGGACTTGGGGGCTTAGTAAAACTGATTCGAAATAGGATGAATTGTGCTCGATCGACAATTTACAGATTGTGGGATTTACTCTGCATTAATGGATTTGGTGAAAAGTCTTTGAATCCTCGTTTTGATCTTTGCGGTGCGCCAGATATTCCGCGTCCGATTGAAAATGGGCGAGCCAAGGCAGGGCGTAAAACAAATTCGAAACGTTTGGGTGTTGTTGAAGAAAACCCGCAACCTGGCTGTACTGATAGTTGGCGAATTAAAGTATTGGCAGCTGATGCCAGAATTCCAAAACCCAAGCCATTATTTCCAGAAAGATACACACGAATTATTTCAGCATTTTCAACTGAATATAAGACTACATCAGATGGACTTGAGCCTGTCGCTCCATTACTTGGAACTTATCCTAATCGGCGTCAGGTAAGGCACATGCTCAAACAAATGCCATCACTCAGGCGCATCCTTGAAAGCACTACTAAGGGCCATTTCAATCGTAATTTGCGAGGTCTTAATGGGCGATCGTGGCAGGGTGTGGCTGGGCCAGGACATACCTATGCAATGGACAGTACCATCGGAGATGTGTATTTGCGAAGTAGTGTGAATCGTGCATGGATAATTGGCCGCCCGATTGTGTATATCATTGTTGATGTCTGGAGTACTGCGATAGTAGGTTTTTACGTATGTCTGACTGGGCCATCATGGCATACAGCAAAGGTAGCATTGTTTTCATGTTTCGCCGATCCAGCTCTAGTGGCATCACTTTGGGGCTTTGAGCCGTTGTGCTCCCTTTACCCCTTTCCTGGAATACCCGCAAAATTTCTCTTTGATAGGGGTGAATATCTATCAATCGGAGCCCTTCAAACCGCAGGTGAGTTGGGTTTTAACGCGGATTATGCAGCGAGCTATAGGCCAGATTGGAAAGGCTTGGTCGAGGTTTTACATCGAATAGCAAAGGATAAACAATATTTTTTTATGCCTGGCGCGATAGATGCGCGTCGCAAAGAATTGGAACTCCGGCCTGATGCAAAAACATCTGCACTCACTCTGCGCCAATATGCACAATATTTAACTTGGGTTTTTGCACAATATAATCTGCATTCAAACCGCGACCATCGAATGGATTTCAGCATGATTGGAGCAGGTGTACATGCATCACCTGCGGGATTGTGGAGATTTGGTTTTGATGTTGGTATAGGTTATCGGAAGGAGCACAGTGAAGCTCGATATATTTCGTCACTCTTGCCACAGAAAGTTGGCTCGGTGCGTCGGGACGGAATATTTATGGATAGATTGCAGTATGAGTGCAATCTTGCTAAGGAGGAAAGTTGGACGACATTGGCCGCTCGATTGGGGCACGCAGAATTGCCAATGAGTTATTTTCCGGGGAGTACAGACCGTATCTGGACGCCAAATCCTAATGGCGTCGGTTTGCTTCAGATGAATATCTCTGACCAAGCACGTGCATCTGGAAATATATGTCACGACGAATGGGTTGATGCGTTGGTTGTTCAATCACTCAGTAAACGAGATCGTGATCATGCACAACTCGTGTCTGCTCTGGGGGCTATGCAAAATATGAGTAATTTGTTTGAGAATGCCAAAGCTGAAACTGCGGCGGCAGAAGAAGCCTATGAAGGGCCAATGCTCTCAACTACTCAGGCACGAACAGTGGAATTGGTCAGCGGAAAATTTGCTACAGGGGATTCACAACAGCCTTCTTTAAAATCAGTTTCTCCTTTGATGCCAGCATATCAAGAGGAAGCCATGCAGCGGGATGCAATTTATTCAAACCTCATGAAGCAAGTACTTGGAGGGCTGAATAAATGAGTGCTAGTGCAAAAAAAATTCAAACTGTTTCTGCATATCGTGACAATCCTCTAATTGATGCACTAGGTCCTATTTTTGATCCACTTATGCTGCTGGCAAATTTAACAGACATGCCTGAATTGCCCATTAATGTTGCTCAGACGCCATTCCATATCCGATTACATCAACTATATTCTTTGCGCAATCTTTACGTCCCTTCTAATGACAGCAAAGCAGTTGGTACAAGCATGGATTTGATGATCAGGCAGGGGTACAGCTACAAACGCCCTGGCAATCCTGAGACATGGGGGCCGATTTTTGGAGACCGTGAATCGCACCATCAGCGTACTCCGCCAGCAATGTCTATGTCCGTGATCGGCACATCAGGTACAGGTAAAACAGAAGCGATAGGCAGAAATCTGTCCCTCTATCCATCGCAAGTGTACATACATGAAAAATTTCCTCAAATGGCATCTGAACTGCCACAGTTAATTTTTTTACGTGCGGATGTTCCAGAAAGCGGTCGGTCAGAAGATTTGGCAGTGAATCTAATGAGGGCATTTGATCAGGCTCTGGATACCAAGCGATTTGCAAAAAGAATTGAAGGAAAACGTCGCGATGGACCTGCCATGATGGATGAATGGCGTGATGTGGCGAACGCCCATTTTTTGGGAGTGTTGCATTTAGATGAGGTGCAGAATTTTTTTAAAATTGCAACGCTGAAACAGCGCCGCTCAATTGCATCAAAGGAAAATCGTCCAGAATTAAGAGTAATTGAGGATGGAATGCTCAAATCTGTGCTTAGTATGACAAACACCTGGAGGATACCTTTGATATTTTCTGGAACGCCAGATGGTATGGCTGCATTGTCAACACGCTTGAGTACAGCTCAAAGACTTGTAACCTGCGGTCATCATGTGATGCATCCCATCAAAAGTTCAGAGGATGTTTTTTTTAAGGAAATATTTTTCCCCATACTTTGTAAATACCAGTGGGTTGTCAAACCGATGAAGTGCACATCAGAGTTTGCCTCACTCATTATAGAGTTGTCAGGAGGAATAATGCGAATCGTAATTATGCTCTGGATTGCAGCGCATCGGGTGGCGTTCGATGCTGGGCGTGACGAGCTACGTGAATCAGATTTTCATCTTGCTGCAGATTCCTATTTATCACCACTGAAACCTGCGGTTGAAGCATTGCGCTCGGATGAACCTTTAAAGTTGGCACGATATGAGGATTTGCTACCACGAAGCGATCCGTTTTGGGCTGGCTTGACAGCTGGAATTATTTAAATGAGATCAGTTGTAGTAGTTCAGACTTAATCGCTATAAATCTAGTTGTTATGACGGGAGGATAGTATGAAAAAGAAACCACATGTTGTGTCAACACCAGAACTTGCATCGCTTGAACAATACCTACCGAAGTCCCTGGACGACATTATCCGGGATCGCCGTGATGTATGCTCTCTACGCTTATCAAATACCGAAGAATTTGCATCCCTGCCGCCCATGGTTTCTATGCTGGACAACGTCAAACAGATTCGGGCAACGATCAACGAATGGCGGATTGTTTGTCTTACTCTCCCAACCGGCAAAAATCACATATTGACGGGAATAAACGAAACTTCAAACAATGCTTGGGCGACCTCACCTCTTAAAGCTGTTGATTTTGAAAACAACCTTGTTCTCACGGAAAATAGTATCTATCGCCTTGGCATCAAGGGCGAAGGTGAGCCTAGTTTTTCTATACTTTTACATATTTGTTATTGCTTACACTCTTGGGGGTTAGGCGAACACCTTGGGGTACTACGGATATTTTACTGAGATGTTAAACGGAAAGTATTGCAGCATCGATCGCGCTTCGAATTAGGCCGAAAAAGGAATTTGAATATGCACTCAAAAAATACATCTGTGACGGCGCTGAAAGGTTTGGTGGGTAACCATGCAAAGCCCGCTAAAATTCAAGAAATGAATGAATCAATGGGGGTGAACCTGATGATAAAACAACTTCGCCAAATGTTGGCTGATTTGCCAGATGATATTCCTGTACGTTTTGAATTTGATATAAACGGTACATCTCACAATATCAATATTGCTAACTATATGGCTTGCCTTGAATCATCTGCAGACAATATTACAGAATTGGTTTTGCGCAAGAAGCATCGGTTCACTCTAGCAGAAATGTTGTCCGAAATGCCTCATATTGGCAAGGATAACGATTTTGCTCGTGAGCAGGATGCGTGGGACAAATCTCCTCCAGTAGGTAAGGAAATATTGGAAGGCAGGGATGCTTTATTGCTAGATGATGAGACTGTTATAAATTTTATGCTCGATCAACTGAACGATTCAATCAATCGAACCTGTGCTTCTGTTGACAATTCACTGGAATTTGTTGAGTCTTCGGATAAGCGGATTACACAGTTACAACTGAATCAAGAGACCAATACCGATGCAAAGGAATTGAATAAATCTATTGTCATGTTAATTAAAGAAACGGCAGAGGCAAGGCAGGAATTGATTGAGGCGTTGAAGGAAGTAGATTCTACGGTGATTGAATTACGGCAACGTGCAGCAAAAAAAGACACCTCTTCCAATTCGGCAGACTTATCAAAAGCTTTGAAAAAAACTGTTAAAGATAACCCTGTACTTCCAGTTCAATTTATTAAATATACGCTGCTTGCAGTTGGAGAAGAAAAATCAGGCCAGATTTCAAAATATAAATTTGGTGCAAAATGGCGCTGCGAGTCCTTGATACATCGATCTATGTCTGAGGTATTAAAGAAATTCGCAAGATTCGCTCCGAATTTCATGTTTAAAGGTCGAGGCGACCACAAACAAAAAGGACGTGCTAAACTTTAGAAAATTTTTTCATAGCTACAGTTCACCTCGAAAGGTGTGTAAGGGCGTGGCCTTTTGCGGTTTGAAGTCCCTCTTTTCTTTATTTCTTTCCTCTTTTCCAATGCTTCTCTTAGGATGTTATTTCCTGACGTGCGCACGATTTCGTCGAGCTCTGATTTTTTGACACCGCTTCGCTGGCAGGCTTCATCGTAAGATACACCGTCCAAGAAAAATAATTTTGCCGCAGATCGAAGGTCTTCACGGGAGAGAGGGCCAAAATCCGGTAATCCATGTTTGGCCATTTGACGCCGAGCGGCTGCAGGTGAAACAGACATGTCTTGGGCTACAGCGATTAGCGATCCTTGATGTTTAACATAGGATTCAAAGGAAGCCGAAGCAGACCAATCTTCCGCAGTAAACGATCGACGTTGGCGTTTGAGTTTTATGGAAAGTGGTGCCGCTGTTATCTCGTAAAGCGCCTCATCAGAAGAGTCATATAAAACGGCGAGCGCCAATGCGTAAACCATTGCAGATGATGCCGCCGTATTTAGATACAGAACTCCGTCCATGGATGGCATCATTTTGCCATAAGGTTTTTCAACAAGTTTGGGGAAAACCGTGGATAACCATTCGGTCGGAAAGCTTTCCTTTACCAGGTCGCTAAGAAGTGGTTTGTTTCCGCTCATGCATGTGCTTAAGCCAAATTGCTTGGCGCGTTCTTTTAAAATTGATGCCACATGTATCACTTCAATAGGTTTGTCTCGTTCGAAAAATGCGCTGCAAATTTCTATGTAGCGTTGTATTGGTGCAGAAGCGAACAGTGAATTAACCCATCTATCATCCAAAGGTGTCGCAGAACTAATCATTGATTTTGCGCACTGATCAAATGCCATCTCATCTTTAATGAAGGCGAGTGGCTCATGATGTCTATTGCACCAGTACAAACCTGGCATTTGATGGTATCTGCGCCAATAAGCGATCCCTCGGAAAGATATGTCTTCAGCAACACAGGATCGGCAGAGGTATGCCCCAGGCCGAGCTAAACGCATGGTGGTAGTACGAAGCATAGACACTGATTCCGGACTACCGTGTTTTAGATGAGGTTGATATGAAGTGATGGCTCGACGTAAAGGCAGGGTTGTATGAGCTCGGACAAATTCGTTAATGTTGATTCGGCAAGTATGGGCAAGCAGCTCGACTCGTGTGGTGCCACAGGTTCCAGAGGATTCGTGGCATGCTGCTTCTTGCATAGCAGCATGCAATTCCTTGGTGCTTCTGAAGCCATTGAGTCTGCGAATTCGTCCTTCAATACCCTTGTCAATTTCATCTGGAAGCGCGCTTGGAGCCAGGATCATGTTGTTACTCTCCTTTTTTATGTGTCCTTGGTGAATGGGGTGTATTGGCTGCAGTAAATACACCCAGTGAACGAATGACGCTTGCGAGTGTGGTTGCTTGATTTGCGGTGCCATCCCATACACTGGCAAGCGCATCAATCAGCTCATCGTTATTACGCACAAGGTCACTGGATAACCCATTTACAGAGTTTTCTACATAATTGCATACTTGATCGAAAACTCTGGAACGTCTCTTTGAGTGGCCAGAAAGCACCCTGCTTACTTGTGATTGGTCAGCTCCAATGGCATCTGCTATGGATGCTTGTGTGAGCCCAAGAGACTTTGCCTTTAGGGCTATTCTGATGGATGTTGCTTTGATGTCTTGATCTTTCATGCATAGTAAAATACATAAATACATACTAATTTGCAACATATATTTATTTTTTGCGATTATTGTGTAAATTGAATCGTTTTCTCCGGACTGAAGAGGCTCTTTACCGATGTTACTGCTGCCAGAACGATACCCTGACGAAAGTATTTACAGCCTAATGGCAAGGATTGCGCGGGTTAACGGGATTAGTCATATTGAAATTACTGGGCTGTTGTTAGGCGAGGCCTGTCCGACGTCAATAATTGGTTGTCCGGTGAATATAAAACATTTCAGTGAAATGACCCGAGGGCTCTATGGTTCACCGATAGAGGTGTTATGTAATTTGACGGTTATACCGACGCTTGTGCACTTGGGTGAAATTGAGCGGTCTTTACTTACAGAAATTGAACTTGGTGATTTAAGGCCGGAACTCGCAAGGATGATTTTTGGCACAGAATGTCACTGGCAGTTATGCAAAGAGTGTGTGGCACGCGATGTCGAGCAGTATGGAGTAGCTTACTGGCATCGAACACATCAACTACCAACAAGTGTGTGCTGTCCAGAACATGGCGCTTTGATCCGCTGCAGCTCGGGTCGCAGACGACTTCATGATCATCTATTTTTACCTTATGAGATTATTGACGAACTAGAAGTTCAGGATGTGCAGGTCCCCATTGAGCATGACAACCTATCATTAGGCATCTCAATATTGGCGAGTGATGCTTTCGCCGATTTGTCTGAACCTGAATCTTCAGATGTGATCCAGAATACATTCAAGGCAGGGTTAAATCGGATGGATCTACTAACTCGACAAGGAAAATTTTATTTATCGGACTATGTAGATAAATTCTGGATGGAATTTAATGAAGACAATTCCATGCTGGCCTTAATGCAACAAGCTAACGTCAGCAGTCCGAAACAGCTACTATTTGGTATAACTGATGGCTATGCAAGTAGACCTTTTTCGAGATTCGTACTTATTTATTGGTTGTTCGGTACATGGGCTGCATTCAAAGACCAATGTCGCTGGAAAAGCGTGCTAGATGAGAGTATTAAAGTTGAATTGGAGATCAAAAATGATTTTTTGGCAGAAATCACGCTGCAGAAGCATCGGCAGGTATGTCTCGACTACAAGGTTTCCCAGATAAAACCTACAAGGTCAGGATTTCAGCGGGTGTCATACCGTGCATTTCGGTGGCTACAGCGAAATGACAGCAGATGGTTAGATGAGGAGTTGCCTTTGCTTCCTAAGGGTAAAAAGCAGGGGGAGTTGTTTGATTGATGATTATAATTACATCTCGCTTATTTGTGACGCCACCAATCCTTCATCCATTGCCAAAGCCAATATGGCTCAGGTTTATTGCTGGATTTTTTTGTATATTGTTTGGTTGCTCCGTGACTTAAAATTTCATTTTCTTTACGCGCATTGACCTGTTTGATGTAACGCTGACTGTCACGTTCGTCGCGCGTCTGAACACGACGAATCTGTTGTTCCGTCATTGATCCTGACCACTCGACACGATTACGCCGAATCCAGTAGTGCGATTGGCAAGGGAAATTCCAGTTACCGATCGATGGATGTAATGTGACAATCTCTCCATCCCGGCGTAATTGCCATTTTGCTGGCGACAGGGGGGTTACGACTTCCCGACCGCAGCCGCAGCAGCACTTATGGATGGCCGTAGCATATTTTTCGCTGATGTAGAGCACTCCCTCTTGCAACTGGCTGGGCATGAGTTCCACAAATTGCGTGGTGACCGAGGTTTTTTTCATATGGCTATCAGGTAATTTTTTCTGAGCGAACGAGCGATTGAAATCCGATTGCAAAACTCAAGTTGTGCGCCCGTTCGCTGTCCGCATAGAACTCAAAGTGTTGCTTCCATCTGATCACGGCAAGCATGGCATTCATCGCGTTCATGTCGGCCACCTGAATGTTACTCGCGTATAGCGCCTCATCCTTGTCGTCATGCGTATCCACATAGGTGTTCATGTGGTCATTTTTTGATGACGTGCAAAGCGTAGCGCGACACAGACCTGAGATGTTCATCATGCCATTATCTTTCTTTAGTCCCATGCCGACATCGATGAACGGAATTCCAGCGTTCTTAAGGTGGTTGCAAATCAGTCCGCGGGACGGGCCGTTATCAACGGAAACGAACACAAAATCAAACCCAGCAAGCTCACCGATATTGTTTTCATCAAGATGATAGGGGTGGGGAACAATTCCTGTGCGCATTGGACTGTACATATCGCAGAAGTATTCGACCTTCTTGGGCTTGAGCTTCAATTGTTCCAGCGAAGCCGCACCCGGCGCCCTGAAGGCATTATGCCGTTTGAAGTCGTCCTTATCAAAGAGATGGATATCCTTGACCGGTGTTTTTGCC
>Ga0315272_10000932_pt1 | contig 14828 bp, 11 predicted proteins | sample C3_middle_MG_FD_203918 | JGI IMG/M metagenome (GOLD analysis project Ga0315272, IMG submission 203918) | Sediment microbial communities from Yellowstone Lake, YNP, Wyoming, USA - C3_middle | ecosystem: Environmental > Aquatic > Freshwater > Lake > Sediment | place: USA: Wyoming | collected...
CAGGGTGCCCGTTTCGGCAATGGTGGCCGTCAGGGAGAGGGTGGGGACCGCGCAGAAGGGGTCCATGAACGCGGTGCTGGGATCGGCCATGGCGAGCATGTCCGAGGCCTCGATGGATTTCCATCCACGAATGGAGGATCCGTCGAATCCGAGGCCTTCGGCGAAGGCCTCCTCAGTCAGTTCATCGATTGGCATTGTGAAGTGCTGCCACACACCGAAGGTGTCCACAAACTTTATGTCCACCATCCTGGCCTCTTTTTTGCGGGCCATCTCAAGTACACTTTTTGCTGTGCTCATTTGTTTGTTGTTGTTGGTTCTTGGTTCTTAGAATTGCGCCGCCGGGCGGCCCGGGCGTTTCCACCCCAGCACAGACCCGGCGGCGCGAGATTTTGTGTAATGATTGTTGAGTGTTTTTCCTCAGGATTACAGGTCAGCTATGGTAGCCTTCCTCACCGTGTTCGACCAGATCCAGACCGATGGTTTCCTCGTCCTCATCCGGCCGCAGACCGATGACCGCCTTGACGATGTAGGCGATGACTGTCGTGCCCACAACGGCCAGGAGCAGGGTGATGCCGATGGCCTTGATTTGCTCCAGCCAGAGGGTGTGACCGACGATTTCCTTCAAGTTGGTCAGGAGATTGGCATTCACATCCGCGGTGGCCAGGATGCCGGTAAGGAACGCGCCGAGTGTTCCACCCACAGCGTGAACGCCGAAGGTGTCCAGCGCGTCGTCGTAACCAATCCAGCCCTTGAGCTTGAAGCAGGCGAAGAAGGGGATCAAGCCTGCCGCGATACCGATGATGATCGAGCCCGTGGTATTCACGAAACCAGTGGCGGGCGTGATGACCACCAGGCCGGCGACCGCGCCAGAGCAGAAGCCCAGCACGCTGGGTTTGCCCTTGATGACGTATTCCGCCATGGCCCAGGTGAACGAGGCAACCGCAGTGGCCAGGGTGGTGGTCATGAACGCGTTGGCCGCGATACCATCCGCCGCCACGGCGCTGCCGGCGTTAAACCCGTACCAACCCACCCAGAGCATGCCGGTGCCGACCATGCACAACACCATGCTGTGCGGGGGCATCGGTTCCTTGGGGAAACCCAGGCGCTTGCCCAGGATGATGCACAGAATCAACGCCGACCAACCCGAGGACATATGAACCACGGTGCCGCCCGCGAAGTCGATCGCCTTGATCGTGGCCTTGGCGTTCCACACCCCGTTCATCATGCCGTTGACACCCCAGACCATGTGGGCGAGGGGGAAATAAACCACGAACATCCACAGCGTCACGAACAGGAGGATGGCCGAAAATTTCATGCGTTCCGCGATGGCGCCCAGGATCAGGGCCGGTGTGATGATCGCGAACATCAATTGATACATGGAGAACACATTATGCGAGACCCAATAGGAGTAATTGGTGTTCGGATTCGAATCCACACCGCTGAGGAAGGCGAACTTGAGATTGCCCAGGATGCCGCCGATCATATCATCTCCATCGGCGAAGATCAGGCTGTAACCGCAGAGCCACCACAAGATGCTCACCAGGCCGGCAATCCCCATACATTGGGCCAGCACGGAGAGAACGTTTTTGCGACGCACCAGACCTCCGTAGAACAGGGCCAGGCCGGGCAGGGTCATGAACAACACGAGCGCCGAACAGGTCATCATCCAGCCGTTATGGCCGGGACCCGCGCCGGTGATCTTGCTGGTGATTTTGGCGTCGGCGGCGTCGGCGCCACGGGCGCCATTATTCACATACGCCTCGAGGTCCGCCAACCGTTGCTCCACATTGGGGTCGGCCTTGGCGGCGGCGGCGTTGGTCGTGGCCGCCACCGCATTGGCAACCGCGCTGACCGCATCAGCGCCCGCCGTCGCCGCATTGGTTGCCATGTCCTCCGACCGGCCCGCTGTCAGCGAAAGTGCCAGCGCGGCAAGAACCCATCCTTTTAGTAAAATATTCTTCATAAAATTCAATGCATTCAATTGGTTTGCTGATATTTTCACCTCAGACCGCGTGGTCTCCTTTCTCTTCGGTGCGGATACGAATCGCCTGCTCGACAGGATAGACGAACACCTTGCCATCCCCGATCTTTCCGGTTTTGGCCCCCTTGATGATGGCCGCGACCGCCATGTCCACCTGGTTATCCATCAAAATGACTTCAATTTTGATTTTGGGCAGAAAATCGACCGTGTATTCACTGCCACGGTAGATTTCTGTATGCCCCTTCTGACGTCCGAAGCCCTTGACTTCTGAAACTGTCATTCCTTCAATGCCCACATCTCCCAAAGCATCCTTCACTTCCTCCAACCTGAAGGGCTTTATGATCGCTTCAATTTTTTTCATGGTTCGTGTTGATAGAGAATTATTATTTTCAGTTACCGTGTTTCAACTGCGCGCGTTTCCATTCGCACGGGGTCCAAGCAGCCGGAATGCCAAGGAGAGATAATAATCGAAGTGATCGCTGTATTATCCTTGTTATAAACATATTAAGAAATAAATAAAAAGCGACTGCGCGGCCCAGTCCCGATTTTCACTGTTGTTATTTGCTCACCTTGTCGATTTGGAGCCACCCCACCGGGATTGATTTCAGCCCCAGGCCCGCCCATAGTCGGCCATGCGCCTGAATTTTTATTCACTGACCGTGCTGTGCTCCGCCGTGCTGTTTTCGGTGTGGAGTCCGGCGGCGGAGCTGGAGAACGTTTTCTTTGCCACCAAGCTTGATGAGATCGAGGCTGCCATTGTCTCGACCATCAAGGAGGGGGAAACGCCGGGGGCGGTTTTCTGGCTGGAACGCAACGGAACGAGTTTTCACCATTCCTATGGGGAGCGTGCGATTGTGCCGGAGAGGGAGTTTAATTCCGAGGATACGATTTACGATGCGGCATCCCTGACGAAGTCCCTGGCGACGGCTCCGGCCATTCTGCTTTTGATCGAGCGCGGCAAATTGCAGTTGGACGCGCCGGTGAGCCGGTATCTGACAAATTTCGCGGGCGGGGGCAAGGAGACGATTACTGTGCGCCATTTGCTCACCCACACTTCAGGATTGCGGCCCGGCATCGGCAACGAGCCGCCGTGGACGGGTGTGGAGAGCGCGATGCAACTGGCCTGCGCCGAGCAGGTGACGGCCCCGCCGGGAACCATTTTTCGCTACAGCGACATCAATTTTATCGTGCTGGGGGAAATGGTGCGGGTGGTGAGCGGGAGGCGATTGGATGCATTTTGCGCGCAGGAGATTTATGGGCCCCTGAAGATGAAGGATACGGGGTTTTTGCCTCCGACGAACCTGCTGGCGCGGATTGCCCCCACGGAGTGGGTGGAAGGCCGGATGCTGCGGGGCATTGTGCATGATCCCACGTCGCGGCGCATGGGCGGTCTGGCCGGGCACGCGGGGCTGTTCACGACTGCGGCGGACATGGCGCGTTATGCCCGGATGCTTTTGAACGAAGGCAGTCTGGAGGGGGTGCAGGTTTTCAAGCCGGAAACCGTGCGGTTGATGACCTCGGTGCAGTCGCCTGCGGCAGTCGAAAGCCGGCGCGGTTTGGGCTGGGACATCGATTCGGGTTATAGCCGTCCACGGGGCCGGATTTTTCCGGTCGGCTCTTTTGGTCATACGGGTTGGACCGGCACCTGCCTGTGGATCGATCCGTTTTCCAGGACCTTCTGGATTTTTCTCTCGAACCGGGTGCATCCCAAAGGCGAAGGCAACGTTCTGGATCTGGAAGGCCGGCTGGGGACGCTGACGGCCGAGGCGGTGAACGGTTTTAATTTTACGTATGTGCCCGGGGCGCTGGCCGCTCGAACAACCTCGGTTTACACAGCGCAGGCGCCGCCGGTCACGCGGCTGGTTCTCAACGGCATCGATGTCCTGGAGAAACAGAATTTTGCGCCGCTAAAGGGATTGCGCATCGGACTGATCGCCAATCACACGGCGGTGGACCGCCAACGCCGTTCGACCATCGACCTGCTCAAGGCGTCCACGAATGTGACTCTCAAGGTGTTGTTCAGTCCTGAGCACGGGATTCGCGGGGAGCGCGACGAAAAGATCGGGGACAGCGTGGATGAAAAGACGGGGCTGCCCGTGTTCAGCCTCTACGGGGAGCATCGCCAGCCCTTGCCCGAACAGTTGGAGAATCTCGATGCCCTGGTGTTCGACATTCAGGACATTGGCTGCCGTTTCTACACCTACATTTCGACGTTGGGCCTCTGCATGGAGGCGGCCGGACAGGCGCACCTGAAATTCTTTGTGCTCGACCGCGTCAACCCGATCAATGGGCGGGATATCGACGGACCTGTGTGGAACGGGCCGCGTTCGTTCACGGCGTTTCACAAGATACCGGTGCGGCACGGGATGACGGTGGGCGAATTGGCGAGGATGTATAACGCGGAATGCGGTTTTAACGCCGACCTGCAAGTGATCCCGGTGGAAGGCTGGAAACGGGAGTTCTGGTTCGATCAAACGATGCTGCCGTGGATCAATCCCTCGCCGAACATGCGCAGTCTGACTGCGGCAATTCTCTATCCCGGAGTGGAACTGCTCGAAACCACCGCGCTCTCCGTGGGGCGAGGGACGGATAAACCGTTTGAAATAGTCGGCGCGCCTTACATCAACGACGTGGCTCTCGCAGAGGAACTGAACCGCGCGGGTCTGCCCGGGGTGCGGTTTGTGCCGGTGCGTTTCACACCGACTGCGAGTGTGTTCAAGGACAAGCCCTGCGGCGGGGTCTCGATCTTGCTGACGGATCGGGAGACCTGCCCCGTGCTCGATTTCGGCCTGGTGCTGGGGCGCTCGCTGCACCGGCTCCATCCGAAGGACTTCAACTTGGACAAGATGAATGTGCTGCTCGGAGACACGCAGACGCTGGAGATGATCAAGGCGGGCAAGTCCAATACCGAAATCAAAGCCGGATGGAAAGGTTCGCTCGATGATTTTAAAAAGAGGCGGGCGGCGTTTCTAATTTACAAGTAGGACAGTCCAGGGAACCGAAAGAAACCATGCGCAGGTTTCTTGGACCCTTTTCCGTTGTTCATTTAACGCATACGGTCAAGTCCATGAAGTGATCGGCACCCGATCAGCGGCTCGGTGCGCCTGGATTCCGCACGTCCAGACACTTCATCTGATACTGGTCGCGCACAATCAGTTTCCCATCGGATAGGGCCAGCGGCGCCCAGACGTTGCCGTGCTTTGCCTCCAGCATCCTGGCTTTTCCCAGCACTTGCGCGCCGCCATCGGAAAGCCCGAGCATATAAAGCACCCCCGTTTTACCGTGCATGACAAAGGCCAGATCGTCCGCAAGAATGTAACCTCCGGCGTCGAACTGAAGCCCGGGACCGGTTTGCCAAAGCGGCTGGCCGTCGAGGCCCATGCAAACGAGCCCGGTTTGAGTGGCGCCGTGCTCTTTGAAACTGGTGATGTAAATCCGGCCTTTGTAAAACGCGGGCGATTGGATGTGGGGCGTGACAATTTGATTTTGCGCGGCAATTTTTACCTTCCACCGATCCGCCGTGTGAGTCACCTGGTAAATAATCGATCCCAGCTTGAACCCGCCGGAAATGAACAGTCGGTCCTCTCCAATCTGTAATGGCTGCGGAATCGGAATTTTATGCGGCCTGGGAGTCTGTGTCTTCCAGAGAATGGCGCCCGTGTTCGGATCGATCGAGGTAATGTTGGATGGGGGGGCGTCATCCGGCGACTTCTCAGGATCGCTCGGCTGCGCAAGCATGATGACCTGGTCCACGCCGCACAAAGTCGCCAGGTAGGGGCTCACATGGCTGTACCAGTTGCGCCCGATATACTCCGAGCGCCACCGGATTTTCCCCGTGGCCTTTTCGTAGGCGACCATGCCGGTTTTTTGCGTCTGTGGGGCGACGATGACCATGTCGCGGTGAAGCAACGGCGCCTGAGTCATACCCCACATCGGAACCTGCGCGCGCCGCAACGTATCGGCACGGTTTGTTGGAGCCTGACTGATGTCGATTTGGGAGTCTTTGAAGTCGTTGACCAGGTGTTTATTCCAAAGAACCTGGTGGGTCTTGCGGTCAATGCACCGAAAATGACCGAAGGGCCCGACCGTGAAGAGGTATTGTTCATCGACTGTGGGAACATTGCGCGAACCGTTGTTGGGCAGTCCGCCCGGGGCATCGCAAGCCACCTTCCAAAGTTCATGGCCACTCGCAAGATCCAGGCAGCGGAGCACGTCCTGCGTGTCCGGCACGCGATCGAGCAGATACACTTCCCCGTCCCGGATGGCCGCCCCGGCAAACCCTTCGCCCACATCCACAGTCCACAAAACCCGCGGCCCTTCCGCAGGCCAAACGCGCGCCAGATTGGTTTCCAGCGACACCCCCGTGCCATTCGGTCCGCCAAATCTTGGCCAATCGGCGGCATGACACGCTGCGATGGTTCCAAGGCACAAAATGGCCGCAAAACGGGTCAGGCATTTTTCATGGAAAATCATGCGGTAAGGAAACAATCTTTTTGCAGGGCAGGCAAATAAAATGCCATCAGTCATGGAGCGGCTGAAAATTTGTTTTTGAACACGGACGTAAAGTTGGGGTCTTATACTTTGTGATACAAAGTTGTCAGTTTAACAAAGTAAATCCCACTTATGCGCATTCTTTTGCTCAATCCCCCTCATAATGCCATCGGCAGCCGGATCCCTGTCGAACACCTCCCTCCCCTCGGCCTCTTGTGCCTCGGCGGGCCGTTGCTTGACGCCGGTCACCAGGTCCATCTCTTCGATGCGGAGTTTGGCCCGGCATCGATGGAGGAAATTCTGGCCCAAGTGCGCCGCTTCAAACCGCAGGCCGTGTTGATTGGCCATTCGGGATCGACCTCTGCACACCCCGTCGTTGTGGCCATCACCCGCGCCATCCGCATGGAACACCCCGGTGTGTGGATCATCTATGGCGGCGTGTTTCCCACGTTTCACTGGCGCGACATCATGGAGCGGGAAACGCAGATCGACATCATCGTGCGCGGTGAAGGTGAGGAAACCATCATTCGCCTGGTTTCCGCGCTTGAAACAGGCACTCCCCTTGGAGAAGTGCCTGGCATCGTCTATCGTACCGCAAACACGCATCATCCCGACGAACCCGGCGCGGCGATGGCCACTGTTCCGGCACGAATCATCGAGAATCTTGATCGCCACAGGGTGGGATGGGAACTGATCGAACACACCCGTTACAGCTATTGGGGCAATCGCCGCGCGGTCGTGGCCCAATTCTCACGCGGTTGCCCGCATCGCTGCAATTACTGCGGCCAGCGTGAATTCTGGAAGCGCTGGCGTCACCGGGACCCCGTCAAATTCGCCGCTGAACTGGCCCGGCTTTACCGCGAGCAGGGCGTGAAGGTCATTAATTTTGCGGACGAAAATCCGACGGCATCGCGCCCGGCCTGGCGCGCCTTTCTGGAGGCGCTCATCGCGGAAAAGGTCCCGTTGATCCTAGTCGCGTCCACACGCTCGGACGACATCGTCCGTGATGCCGACATCCTGCACCTTTACAAAAAGGCCGGCGTGGCGAGGTTCCTTCTCGGCATGGAGAGCACGGACGAACGAACCCTTGAGAAGATTCAGAAGGACAGCCGCGCATCAATCGATCGCGAGGCCATCCGGCTGTTGCGCAAAAACGGCATCCTCTCAATGGTGGCCTATGCCACAGGATTCCAGCAAGAGACCGATGCGGATTACTGGCGCGCGTTGCGGCAAATCGTTTCCTACGATCCGGACCAAATCCAGGCGCTCTATGTGACGCCTCATCGCTGGACGCCGTTCGCACAGATGGAGTCCGGGCGACGGGTGATCCAGATGGACCTGCGCAAATGGGATTACAAACACCAGGTGCTGGCCTCAAAAAACATGCCGCCCTGGCGCATGCTTCTTTGGACGAAGCTCATTGAAGCCGCCGTGCAACTCCGGCCCAAATCCCTCTGGCGCGTTCTCGCCCATCCCGATCCCGGATTGCGCCAGGCGATGCGGTGGTATTATCGGATCGGCCGCCGCGTGTGGCCCTATGAACTTTGGAATTTTATATTCCACGACCGGCGCGTTCCGAACGGTCCCACGCTGGCGGAGTTCTGGGGACCGGATCGCCGCGACGAACCCGCGTCTTCACGCGTCCCCATGAAAGCCCTATCTGGGCAGTGTTAAGATCAGGTTATCCTCGAGATCGCGCCAAACCTTCCTCCCTCCCTTAACTTCGGTTTTGGCTAGGTGCTGGAGGTAATAAAGCGTTGGCTCCGCGACGTGCTGGTTGTTCAGAAAAGGTTCGGTGTATTGGATGGCGGCATGCTTGGCCTGGGCGATGTGGTGCTGCTGGCCGACATGGTCGTTCCAATCCACGCCCTCTGTGAGAAACCCGTAGGGACCATAATGGTGTTTTGCAATGGCGCGCAGAATAATCAATCCATCCATTTCGCAGCGCTGGCTGGCTTTGAGGTCCCGCCGGCGCAGGTCGGCTGCGGCCTCGAAATAGGCCAGCGCGGCCTCGGCATTTTCCCAGAGGTAGGCCGTATCCCACGATTTTTCCATGTAGAGAAGGCCTTTGGTGGCGACTCCATTGCGATTGTCAGTCATTTTGAAATCGTCCAGGGCCGACAGGCATTTGTCGCAGGCAAAAGTCCGGATGGCATCGTCGTTCAGCACCCTGGAAACCGACAACAAAGTTCGAAACGCAACGGAGAGGGCCACGTTTTCGCGTGGATCGTAGGTATCGTGGTTGATGCTGCCAAAAATACCGCCTGCCTTCATAAAAACAGCCGTTTTGTCCCGCAGGCTCGTTCTGTAATCCGCCAGACCCTGAACCGTCAAAGCCGCCTGGAGCTGGAGAATAAAGAGGCCGTCCGCTGAAGTCTGCCAGAACGGGTCGTTGCCGCCATCGGGGGATTTGAGCCATATCTTTCCTTGCGGGGTCACACGACGGGGGAACCAGCCATTGGTAACCCGCTCCACATGGGCATCGATCCACTGCGAGCAGCGCAGGGCCGCCTGGCGCATGCGTTCGGCACGGGCGTCCGGGGCCAGGTCGCCCGCAAAACTCAGGAGTTGAAACCCGACTTTGGCCATCGAACCCGGACAAAACCAGTCGGAGTTGTGTTTGTAGTTCAGACAGAATTTTCCGGTGGTCGTCTCCTGGTAGGCGCGGATGAGTCCGCTTTCCTCGATGAACCCGCCTTCCAGAACATGATCCAGAATCCCGAGGGCGTTCGTTTGCCAGTCCTTTTTATCGAGATACGCGCCAAGGGAATATATTTCCCACGCGCCGCCCGCCGCATTGGCAGCCCAGCCGGGGCCTTCGAGATTGCCGAAATCATGCCAGCCCATGACCTTGCCCTCTGGATTGACGAAGCTCGAAATGGAAACCAGGTGGCCGTTGGTGTCGCGTTGAAGCGTTTTGGTCAGAGTGAACCGGATGGAATCCATGACCGAATCGCTGATGGTGTAACGCGGGTTCTCGGGAACGTAAAAGGCCTCGCTGGCCCATTTTGATTCAGCGCCTGCCGTTTCCAATGCGCCAATTCCTGAAAAACAAACCCAGGCCCAAATGAGTGATGTGTGCTTCATGGAAGTCCATTTTTCACATTTTCCCACTTTTGTCGATCATGGGAAAACGCCCTTTCTCCATCCGCACATTGCCTCTGCCGGATCGCAGCAGGCTTATTTGAGAATTCCGGCGGCCAGCAGCGCCTTGCCCCAGATGACGTAGCCGGCTTCGGTGGGGTGAACACCATCGGCCATGATGTCCCGGGACATCTCCGCGTCCCTGGCCACAATCTGTTCCGAGATATCCAGAAAACGGATCTGCTGCTTGTCGGCCAGTTGGCGGACCAGACGCGCGTTCAATTTGGTGATATTTGTGCGGTAATAATCGTCAGGCTTGAAACCGCGGGGCAATACTCCCATGACAATGATCCGGCTCTGGGGCGATTTTTTATGAATGCGATCGCAAATGGCCAGGATTCCCTCGGCGATTTCCGCCGGTGTATTGGAACGGGCGTGGTCTGTCTGGGTAAAATTATTGCTCCCAATATTGAGAACCACCACCTTGGGATGAGTGCCATCCATTTCCCCGTGGTCCAACCTCCAGAGAACATTCTGCGTGCGGTCCCAGCCAAATCCCATGTTCAGAACGCGATGGGCACCGAAAGTCTCCGCCCAGGCCTTGGGCCCATTCTGCTGGCGGGAAACAGGCGGCCCGGCCCAGAAATGGGTGATCGAATCACCGATCATGACGACCTCCGGGTTGAGGGTTTTCTGCACCTCAAGCACCTGTGCATGGCGCTGATTCCAGTCGTAAGAATCCCGTTCCAGCCAGGTCACCGGCACAAGAGCGGTGTTGGTATTCGTTTGAAGGGAGGTTTGCGCGGAGGCCGTCAAGTCATCGCCACGGACCGGCTGCAACGCTGTGACCACAGCCAGCAGGCTGATGAAAAGAAGCCCTTTAACACCAATTATATTATGATGGAATTTCATTTTTGAGACTCTGACCTATTGCAATTCATCTGACGTTAGTTTTTCGTCGGCCAACAGGTTTGAACCACACGAATCCATTCATCCGCCATCAACTGGTGGCCGGAATAGGTGGGATGAATTCCATCCCAAATCCAATGGTCCGCCGGGGCACGCTTTGTCGCATCATCGAAAACCTTCTGAAAATGCACGACTGGCGCATGATACCTGGCGCCCAACCTTGCAACAATGGCCTGACGAATCTCAAGGTCAGCGCGGAATTTCTCCCATGCCTGTTTCTTTCCAGCCACCGGCAGTCCAAACGGTTCACACAACACCAGCTTCACATGGGGACGCGCGCGGATGGTGTTTGCAAGCAGTTGATCATACTGCCGCTCAAATTGCTCCGCAGCCACCCCTGAATCCAGATCGTTGACTCCAATAAGAATGCTCAAGAGATCGGGTTTAAGATCAAGGGTGTCGGCCTGCCAGCGACTGGCGAGATCGGAAACCCGGTTGCCGCTGATGCCGCGGTTCATGAAAACGAGGTGTTGTTCCGCCAATTCCGCTCCATATTTGCATGAGACAATGAACTGATAACCGTGACCGAGAATGTGGTTGGGATCGGTGTTTCTGCCCCGGTTGCCGTCGGTAATCGAATCCCCCTGGAAGAGAATCCGTGTTCCTTCGGGAAATGCAGGCATGGGGTCTTTGGATGCTGACCGGGCTGTGGCGCAACCCGTCAGCCATAACGGAACAGTCACTGCGATCAAGATTACACGAATATGTTTGAGCCTGTTCATCGGCCTTACGGTCTTCACGGTGTTCATGCGAATATCAACTTCGGCAATTCATTTTTCACTCTTGTTCAGTGCGTTGAAAACGTGTTTCCCTCCAATCCCAAACCGTGAGAACCGGTGTGTTTATTTGAGGATTTTGGTGAGTCTATTTTAGAAACACGTTGAGCAGCGATGCGGCGGCGGAAATGCCGTCGCCCCAAAACAAGGCGCGGTCCGGGCTATTGCCGGTGCGGTTTTGCCAGGCACTGGCCGTTTGGGCCGCCGTCAACCGGCGCCGTTTCTCCTCCAATTGGGCCTCTTCGCGCGCCCGCGCGATCTCCAGACCTCCCCCCCGGATGAACTCCACAATTCGTCGCAATTCGTCCCGGTCGAACCAGGTACCGTGCTGTCTGCACACATCCACCACCACGTTGGAGCAACGAGCAAAGTTGGTCCGGTTCATCAGCGCATGGCAAACCGGGCAAGGCACATAACGGATTTTACTCTCGAGTTCGACTTCCGCGGGCAGGGGTTGAAGGGTGGCCGCGCCCATCACGGCGGATTGTTTTTCGTGATCGGCGCAAATCCGGCGCAACGACTCGATATCCACCCAAAGCCCGACGCAACGGGGGCATTCCCCCAGTTCGACTCCGCCAATTTCAACCGCCTGAAGGATCACCTTGCAGCGCGGACAATGCCGCGGCGCGGAGGGTAATTCGGTGCGGCTGGCCTCGGCGCCGCAATGGGAGCAAAACTTCGCCCCGACAAACATCCAGCCAAAGCATTTCGGACAGGCCACCTTCGCCAGTCGCGAGCCGCAATGCTCGCAGTGTGTCGAATCGGTGGAGGCCGCAGCCCCGCACATCGGACAATTGAGCGTCTCAGCATCCACAGATGGGAAAAGCATTTCCAGATTGTGAGGCAATGTAAATGCAATTTTTGAAAACTGCCCATTACGAACCGGCCCCGAATTTATACTTCCCACAAGTCGTGGTTGGATGGAAGATGGGCTAAACGATGTTGGATCCGCTGCGCGGTAAATTGCGGTATAAGAAAGCGATGAACAATTTATGGGCCTGATCGATTATCTCAAAACCCAGTTCCTGGAAATCATCCAGTGGCAGGACGATTCGCGCGACACCCTCTCCTTCCGCTATCCGGACATGGACAAGGAAATCAAGCGCGGGGCCCAGCTCATTGTGCGCGAATCCCAAGTGGCGCAGTTTGTTTATTTGGGCCAGTTTGGAGACACCTTTGGCCCTGGCAAATGGACTCTCTCGACCAATAACATTCCCATTCTCGCCACGCTCAAGGGCTGGAAATACGGGCTGGAATCGCCATTCAAGGCCGACATCTACTTTGTTAACACCCGTCTGTTCACCGGCAACAAGTGGGGCACAGCCAATCCCATCATGATGCGCGACCCGGATTTTGGCATCGTGCGGGCGCGCGCCTATGGGACATTCGATTTCCACATCATCGACGCCAGGCTCTTCCTCAAGGAAGTGGCGGGCACAGATAACCATTTCAAGCTCGATGAGTTTTACCAAACAATGCGTTCCCGCATCGTGAGCGTGTTCACCGACGCGCTGGTTTTGGCCAAAGTGCCGCTCCTGGACATGGCCTCCCGCTACCAGGAGCTGGGCGAGGCGTTGCTGCCGCTCATTAACCCCGTGGTGGCTCGCAAGTATGGTCTGGAGATCTCCAGCTTCATCGTCGAAAACGTCTCGCTCCCAGCCGAGGTCTCGCAGGCCATCGACAGACGCTCAAGCATCGCAGCCATCGGCAACCTCAACGACTACGTCAAGTTCCAGATGGCCGAAAGCATGACCACAAGCGAAGGCGGCGGTCTGGCCAATTCGGCCGCTCAACTGGGCGCCGGTCTCGCCATGGGACAGCAAATCATGCAGGCCATGAATTCCTCCCAGGCTGCTTCAGCTAATGTTGCACCGACCGCTCAAAGCGGCACTGGCCTGCCCGAATTGCTCAGTCCAGCCGAGGCTGCCAAAGCCTTGGGGGTTGGCGAAGCGGACGTTCTCAGCGCCCTGGCCGAGGGTTCGCTCAAGGGCAAAAAGATCGGCAGCGCATGGCGCATCACACACACCGCCCTGGAGGAATTCCTCAAGAGTTAAAGAGTTTTCTGGGATACCCGGCAGTGTCCCGTTTCCACGGGAAAAGTCCGGAAGGCAAGCGTGCGGCTTCGCCTTTTCTTATTTGAGCGACATTGGTGTGAAAATGCTCCGGGGACCAATGGTCCACGTAAACTTCTGATCGGAGACGGTGGTTTCCGCCACTTTTTGGCACTTCCGCGTTGATGACGCGCGGTATGATTGAATCTTTTTGCTGCCAGCCTTTGTATCCAGTCCGTTCAGAGAAACGGCTGATGAAATGCCGCTTTCGCTGCGGTTCATTCCGACGGGTGTGAAGTCCGCACGGTCCGGCGAGACAAAAATGGCCCTCAAAAGGTGGCGGACGGGATTTCCTGCGTCGCTTCGTTTTTCCAACGTCCTCAGTTTCATCCCCCCCGGTGTTCATTATTTGAGTCAATTCGGTTTTGAGGATGAGCACGACATGATATTTGCATTCCCATGTCGTGTGTGACAGACTGCGGTTCACGATCCTGGAGATTTCCCGCCACAGTCGGCGTGGGGTTTTCAGTTTAATTAAGCCATGAAGAAAATACTGTTCCTGCTCGTGTCCGCCCTCTGGTGTTTTCGCGCGGCGGGCGCTGAAACCCCGCCGCGACCCAACATCCTGTTCGTTCTGACCGATGACCAACGCTGGGATGCGCTGGGATGCATGGGTAACACCAATATCGCAACGCCGCATATCGACCGTCTCGCGCGACAGGGTGTGCTGTTTCGTAATCATTTCGTCACCACCTCAATCTGCTGCGTCAGTCGCGCCTCCATCCTCACCGGCCAATACGAAAGGCGGCACGGGATTCCCGACTTTGCGACACCGCTGACGGGCGCGCAATGGGCGGAGACGTATCCGGCCTTGCTGCGTCGGAACGGCTACCGCACGGGCTTCATCGGCAAGTTTGGGGTGGGCAATGACACAGCCGTGAAAGCCATGACCAACCTGTTTGATTACTGGCGCGGCATTCCTGGTCAGGGCGGAAAATATTTTATTGAGCCGGGCGATACAAACCGGGTTCACCAGACCGCCCGCTATGGGGCGCAGGCGCTGGAATTTCTCGGCAGCACGCCCACCAACCAGCCTTTCTGCCTTTCCATCAGTTTCACCGCGCCGCACGCGCGCGACCACATGCCGCGCGAATTCACGCCCGATGACCGGGATGGATCGCTCTACACCGGCATCCTCCTGCCTGAGCCTGTGACGGCCACCGCCGCCTATTTTGAGAGGTTGCCGAAGGCCGTCCAAACTTCCGAAGCCCGCGCACGCTGGCATTGGCGCTTTGAAACTCCGGAAAAATACGAGCGCAACACGAAGGATTATTACCGTCTCATCTCCGGAATCGACCGGGAAGTGGGCCGCATGATGGCGGAACTGTCCAGGCGCGGGCTGGCTGACAATACGATTGTCATTTTCACCTCGGACAACGGCTATTTTCTGGGCGACCGCGGTCTGGCGGGCAAGTG
>Ga0315272_10000933_pt1 | contig 14825 bp, 15 predicted proteins | sample C3_middle_MG_FD_203918 | JGI IMG/M metagenome (GOLD analysis project Ga0315272, IMG submission 203918) | Sediment microbial communities from Yellowstone Lake, YNP, Wyoming, USA - C3_middle | ecosystem: Environmental > Aquatic > Freshwater > Lake > Sediment | place: USA: Wyoming | collected...
CGCTGCCCAGCGGCGTCGGGTCGCCCGCCGTGGCAATCAGTTCCTTCACGGTGACCGGCACGCCGTCGAGTGCGCCGCACGGCTCGCCGCGCTGCCAGCGGGCCTCGGACGCGCGTGCCTGCGCCAGCGCCGCGTCGGGCCGCAACAGGTAAGTGGCATGGAGGTGGGGCTCCCAGCGCGCCATGTGCGCCAGCACGGCTTGCGTCACCTCCACCGGCGAGAGCGTGCGCCTGCGGTAGGCCGCAAGCAGCGCGTGTACTCCCAGATCATGCAAACTCATGACCAAGACAGGGCAGCCACGTCGTTCACAAAGATCGGCATGTCTTTCCACAGTCCTTTGAGGTTCTTGTTGGCCACCGTGATCCATTGCGGCTGGTACAAAAAGGCATGCACCGCGTCATGGGCCAGCATGCGCTGCGCGTCACCCAGCAGCTTGTCGCGATCCGCGGTGCGCGGCGCGTTCTGGATCTTCTCGAACAGGGCGTTGAACTGCGGCGATTGGTAGCCCCAATAGTAGTCGGGCTTGACGAAGTTGTTCAGGTCGAAGGGTTCCACGTGCGAGATGATGGTGAGGTCGTAGTTCTTGTTGGCAAAAGTGCCGCTGAGCCACTGCGCCCATTCCACGTTTTCAATCTTGGCCACGATGCCGATCTTGGCCAGTTGCGCGGCGATCACCTCGCCGCCCTGACGCGCATAAGGCGGCGGCGGCAACTTCAGGCTCAACTCCAACGGCGTTTTGACGCCCGCTTCGGCCAGCAGCGCCTTGGCCTTTTCGATGTTGAACGGGTTGATGCCGGTGGTGTCGACGTAACCCAGTGCGCCCGGCACGTAGTGGCTGCCGATAGGCGCGCCGTAACCATCGGCCGCGCCTTCAATGACAGCCTTGCGGTCGATCGCGGCGGCAATGGCGCGGCGCACGCGCACGTCGTCGAGCGGCTTCTTCTTGTTGTTGATGGCCAGAATGGTCTTGGCGCGGGAGCCGCTCACCACCACCTGGAACTTAGCGTTGGTCTTGAACTGCGCCACGCTACGCGGCGTGACGCGCGGAAAGGCATCCACATCGCCCGCCAGCAGGGCCGCCACCTGGGCCGCCGTGTCGCTGATGAAGCGAAACGTGACCTTCTTCATCTTGACGTTGCCAGCGCTGCGGTAGCCGTCCCACTTGGTCAAGGTGATTAAAGACCCCTTGCTCCATGCGGTGAGCTGGTAAGGCCCGGTGCCCACCGGCTTGGTGGCGTTGCTGTCGGCGCTTTTGGGTTCCACGATGATGGCGGTGGCCTGGCCCATCAAAAACAGGAAATCCGGGTCCAGCGATTTGTTGAGAATCACGACGGTGTGGTCGTCGATGGCCGCCACGCTCTGCATGCCGGCAAACGTGCGCTTGTCCTTGTTGGTGCTTTTTTCACCGGCGGCGCGCTCGAATGAAAACTTGACGGCACTGGCGTTGAACGCTTCGCCGTTCTGAAACTTCACGCCCTTGCGCAGTTTGAAGGTGTAGGTTTTGAGATCGGGCGAGACTTCCCAGCTTTCTGCCAGCAGCGGCGAGACGCTGCCGTCGCTGTTGATTTTGGTCAGCGTCTCAAAAATGTTGTATTGCACGATCTCGGCAATCGCCGACGCGGCGCCCGCGGTCGGGTCCAACCCTGGCGGCTCCAGCGTCATGGCCAGCACAACGCTGTCTTTTTTGCCCTGCGCGCTGGCCGCCCAGGGCAGCGTCGCCAGGACCGCACCGGTGGCGGCCGAGGTGAGAAGGTGGCGACGATTGAACATGCTATTTCTCCTGTAAACAAAATGAAATAAGAACCAAAATCCTGCGTGACAATGACCCGAACCATACCATTGTCAACCCTTGGCCGGCGCTACCGGAACGGCACCAAAATGGCAGGCCACCTGGTGCCCCTCGCCTATCCATTCCATCTCGGGGCGCTGGCGGTCGCACAGCGCCTGTGCCCGCGCGCAGCGCGGCGCGTACGGGCAGGCACTGGCTGGATGCGGGCGCGCCAGGACAGGGATGCTGCGCTTTCTGGGCATCGCTGCGGGAGCGGGATTGGCACGCGGCACGGCGGCCAGCAGGGCCTGGGTGTAGGGGTGGGCCGCGTGCCGAAACAGCGTTGCCGGCGCGCCCTGCTCCACAATGCGCCCCTGGTAGATCACGGCCACCTCATCGCACAGGTGATCGACCACCGCCAGATCATGGCTGATGAGCAGGTAGGTCACGCCAAACTGTTGCGCCAGGTCCTGCATCAGGTTGAGCACCTGGGCCTGCACTGACACATCCAGCGCGCTGACCGGCTCGTCGGCGACGATCAATTTGGGGCGCGTGATGAGGGCGCGCGCAATGGCGATGCGCTGGCGTTGGCCGCCCGAAAACTCGTGCGGGTATTTGTCCAGGTCGCTGGTGCGCAAGCCGACCGAACTCAGCACCTCGTGCGCCTGGCTGCGCAGGTCGGCGGCGCTGGCGCTGCCCAACATGGCCAGCGGCTCGGTGACGATGCGCTGCACCGTCTGGCGCGGGTCCAGCGAACCATAGGGGTCCTGAAACACCATCTGAAAATTGCGCCGCGCAGCGCGCAAGGCCGCCGGGCTGAGTTGACCCAGCGCCTGCCCAAGCAGATGAACCGCGCCGCTGGTGGGCGACTCCAGCGCCATCACCAAACGCGCCAGCGTCGATTTACCAGAGCCCGATTCACCCACCACGCCCAGGTTTTTGCCGCTGCGCATGGCCAGGCTCACGCCCCGCAAAGCGTGCACCACGGGCACCGGACCCCAGGGCCGCTCGCGCGCCATCGCATAGGTGCGGGTGACCTGGTCAACGTGCAGCAAGGCGGGGATCATACCGGCGCTCCGGCGTTTGGCGCCGTCGCAGCAGCAGCCTCCAGGCGCAAGCAACTGGCCTGGTGCGACGGGCCCAGCTCGCTCGCGGCGGGCCGGGTGACGGCACAGTCCGCAATCGCCAGCGGGCAGCGTTCAAAGAACGGGCAGCCGGCGGGCAAATCCACCAACTCGGGCACGCTGCCGCGTATGGTGGTCAGCCGCTCGCCGCGCAGCGCGCCCAGACGGGGGCGGGCCCCGAACAGGCCGCGCGTGTAGGGGTGCGCCATGTGGGCAAAGACCCTCTGCGTCGCGCCGCTTTCCACCACCATGCCGCCGTACATCACGAGCATGCGAGCGACATTCTGGGCGATCACGCCAAGGTCGTGCGAGATCAGCAGCAGCGCCATGCCGCGCTCCTGCACCAGCTCGCTGATGAGCTCCAGAATTTGCGCCTGAACCGTCACATCCAGTGCCGTGGTGGGCTCGTCGGCGATCAACAGGTCCGGAGCGCAGGCCAGCGCCATGGCAATCGTGATGCGCTGGCGCTGGCCACCCGAGAACTGGTGCGGGTAAGCATGGGCGCGTCGCGCGGCGTCCGCTATGCCGACGCGCTCCAGCAGGGCAATCGCCTGCTGGAGCGCGGCTTGCCGGCCCAGGCCGCGATGCAGTCGGAGCGGCTCGGCCACTTGGTGCGCTATCGTGTGCAGCGGGTTGAGCGCGGTCATGGGCTCCTGAAAAATCATGCCGATGCGGTTGCCGCGCAACTGCTGCAACGCGCCATCCATCATGCCGACCAGTTCCTGCCCATCAAAGCGGATGCTGCCAGAGAGCACGGCGCCCTCGGGCAGCAGGCCCATGAGCGCCAGGGCGGTGATCGACTTGCCGCAACCGGATTCGCCGATCAGCCCCAGCGTCTGGCCGCGCTCCAGACTGAAACTCAGCGCGCGCACGGCATCGGCCGGGCCACGCTGGGTTTGCAACTGCACGCTTAAATTTTCAACTTCTAGCAGTGGCATTTAATATTTGACTTTCATGGCATTGACGATGTTTTTTCACGTCAGCGCTTTCGGGCCAGCCGGGGATCGAGCAAGTCGCGCAGGCCGTCGCCCATCAGATTCAGACCGAGCACCGCCAGGGCAATCGCGACCCCCGGAAACACGGCCAACAGCGGCGCCTGAAACAACAGCGTCTGGGCCTCGGCCAACATGCGTCCCCACGAGGGTTGCGGCGGCTGGGTGCCCAGGCCCAGGTACGACAGCGCCGCTTCGGCCAGAATCGCCAAGGCGAACTGGACCGTGGCCTGCACGATCAGCACCGAGGCGATATTGGGCAGGACATGCTCCAGCGTGATGCGCCAGGGCCCTTTGCCGCAGGCGCGCGCCGCCAGCACAAACTCGCGCGACCAGACCACGTTGGCGCTGGCGCGCGTGATGCGGGCAAAGGTGGGGATGTTGAAAATGCCAATCGCCACGATGGCGTTGACGATGCCCGCACCAAACACCGCCATCAGCATGATGGCCGACAAGATGGCGGGGAAGGCGAAAGTGAAATCGGCCAGCCGCATGACCACCTCCTCCACCCAGCCGCGACGTGCCGCCGCCAGCAGGCCCAGGCCGGTGCCCAGGCTCAGGCCTATGCCCACGGCAATGACACCCACCAGAATTGAATTGCGCGCCCCCACCAGCAGCAAGGCGCTGACGTCGCGGCCAAACGGATCGGTGCCCAGCCAGTGCTGTGCATTGGGTGGCTGCAATTTGGCCGCCATATCGATTTCATACGGCGACCAGGGCGTCCAGACCAGCGACAGCGCAGCGGCCAGCAGCAGCGCAGCAGTCAACGCCGCGCCGATGACAAAACTGCGATGCTGGAGCGCGCGCGCCGCCATGCTGACCGGCTTGTTCATAGGCCGCCAGCCTTGACGCGTGGATCAATCACCGCGTACAACACATCCACCACGAAGTTGACCGCTATCACCATGGCGGCCAGCAGCATGACGCAGTTGCGCACCACGATCAGGTCCCGGTTCGAGATGGACTGGAAAATCAGCCGCCCCAAACCCGGCAGGTAAAAAACGTTTTCCACCACGATGGTGCCGGCCAGCAAATTGGCAAACTGCAGCCCCATGACGGTGATGACCGGAATCATGGCGTTGCGCAACACGTGACGCCACAAGGTGGCGCGCTGCGACAAACCCTTGGCCCGCGCCGTGCGCACAAAGTCTTCGCGCAGCACGTCGAGCACCGCCGAGCGGGTGATGCGCGCCAGAATGGCGGCTTGCACCACGGCCAGCGACAGGGCCGGCAACAGCAGCGATTTGAGAGACGCCAGCGCGTCCTCGCGCCAGCCAGGAAAGCCGCCCGCAGAAAACCACTGAAGCTGCACCGCGAACAGCAGGATCAGCAAAATGGCAAACCAGAAGTTCGGCACCGCAATGCCGATCTGCGTGAGCCCCATCAAGCCGACATCGCCCCAGCGGTTGTGCCGGGAGGCGGCATAAATGCCCACCGTCAAGGCCAGCACCGTGGTCAACAGCATGGCGATCAAGGCCAGCGGCACGGTCAATGCGAGACGTTCCAGCACCAGTTCCAGCACCGGGCTGCTGTAGGCGTAACTCAGCCCCCAATCACCCGTCAGCAGGCCGCCAACCCATTGCCAATAACGCTCCATCGCGGGCAGGTTCAGGCCCAGCTTGATACTCAGCGCCTGCACCGCTTCGGGCGCGGCATCGGGTCCCATCAAAACCTGGGCGGCATCGCCGGGCAGAACTTCGAGCACCAGGAACACCACGGCGGAAGCCCCCGCCAGGGTCAGCAACAACGTGCAGAAACGCTTGAAGACAAAAAAACCCATGGCAGGCGCTCAGGCAGGCACCCTAGACGCAGCGCGCGCCGTCCACCTCTATGCACACGCCGCTGATGAAGGCCGCTTCGTCGCTGGCCAGGTAGAGCGCCGCGTTGGCCACATCCAGCGCCGTCGAGAAGCGCCCGAGCGGAATGCTGGCGCGAAACTTGGCCATGCGCTCTTCGGTCAGCGCTCCGCCCGCAAATTCGGTCGCCAGCCCGGTATCGGGATTGAAGACCGGGTTGATGCAGTTGACGCGGATGTTGTCCGGCCCGAGTTCGGCCGCCAGTGACTTGGAGGTGGTGATGACGGCACCCTTGGAGCCGTTGTACCAGGTCAGGCCCGGGCGCGGACGCACGCCGGCGGTGGAGGCAATGTTGATGAAGCTGCCGCCGCCGTGCGCGCGAAACACCGGCGTGGCATGCACGGTGGCCAGGTAGATGCTCTTGACGTTGATGGCGTAGCATTTGTCAAATTCGTCTTCGCTGACGTCAAGTGCCGGTTGATTGCGGTGCGTCCAGCCCGCGTTGTTGACCATCACGTCGAGCGTGCCGTAGCGCTGCACCGCCGCCGCCACCAGTGCGCGCACGTCCTCGGACTTGCTGACATCGGCCGCAAAAAATGACGCGGTGCCGCCCGCCGCCACGATCTCGGAGACCACCTTTTCGCCGCGCGCGGCCGCGATGTCATTGACGATGACTTTGGCCCCTTCAGCGGCCAGCCGTTTGGCAATGCCCTCGCCAATGCCGCCGCCAGCGCCGGTCACGATGATGGACTTATTTTGAACGCGCATGGTCAGGTACCTCTTGTATAACGTGAAAGAACATCGTCATGGCAACTGGATAAATATTACCCGTGCTTGATCGCCACCGTCTTGAGCGTGGTAAAGCCGTGCAGTGCTTCAAACCCTTTTTCACGGCCGTAGCCGGAGGACTTGACGCCGCCAAACGGCAGCTCGACGCCGCCGCCGGCGCCATAGTTGTTGATGAAGACCTGGCCGCTGCGGATGCGCCGGGCCATGCGGAACTGGCGCGCGCCGTCCGCCGTCCAGACCCCAGCAACCAAGCCGAACTGCGTGGCATTGGCCAGCTCGACGGCGTGGTCCTCGCCCTGAAACGCCATGGCGCAGAGCACCGGGCCAAACACTTCTTCCTGCGCCAGGCGGTGCATGGGCGGGACGTCGCGCAGCAAGACGGGGGCCTGGTAGAAACCAGACTGCGGGGCAACATCCACGACTTTGCCTTGGGCCACCATCTTGATATGGGCCACCTGGGCGTCGCTCAAAAAGTCCCAGACGCGCTGTTGCTGGCTCTGGCGAATCAAGGGGCCCAAGTCCAGGTCCATGGCGGCCGGCCCCACACGCAGCTTCTCGAAGGCCTCGCCCAGGCGCTCCAGCAGCGGCTCGTAGATGGCTTGATCGACCAGCAAACGCGAACCCGCCGAACAGGTCTGGCCGGCGTTTTGCACAATGGCGTTGATGATCGCGGGAATCGCGGCGTCCAGATCGGCGTCGGCAAAAACAATCTGCGGGCTTTTGCCGCCCAGCTCCAGCGTCACCGGGCAATGGCGCTGCGCTGCCACCTGCGCAATCAGCGTGCCCACCGGCGGACTGCCGGTGAAGCTGATGTGGTCGATGCCGCTGTGGCGTGCCAGTGCGTCGCCCACTTCATGGCCGTAGCCGGTGACGATGTTGATGGCCCCGGCGGGGAAACCCGCATCCGCCGCCAACTGCGCGACGCGAATGAGCGAGAGGCAGGCATCTTCCGCGGGTTTCACGACGCACGCATTGCCGGCCGCCAAAGCGCCGCCAACACTGCGTCCAAAAATTTGCATGGGATAGTTCCACGGGATGATGTGACCGGTGACCCCGTGCGGCTCGCGCCAGGTCAACACGCTGTAGCCATCCAGGTAGGGAATGGTCTCGCCGTGCAGCTTGTCGCAGGCGCCCGCATAAAACTCGAAATAGCGCGCCAGGGCGACGGCGTCGGCGCGCGCCTGCTTGGTCGGTTTGCCGCAGTCGCGCTGCTCGATGGCGGCCAGTTCATCAACGTGTTCGCTGATTTTGAGCGACAGGCGCATCAGCAGACGCGCGCGCTCGGCGGCGCCGAGTTTGCTCCAGACGCGCTCATAACACTGGCGCGCGGCGCGCACCGCAAGATCGATGTCCACGGCGCTGCTGCGCTGGATCTGGTCATAGGTTTGGCCATCCGAAGGGTCCACCACCGCTATGGTGAGACCGGATGAGGAGGGCTGGGACGCGTTGGCGATGTAGTTGAGTTGCATGATGGCAATTTGCTTTTAAAAATCCAAACCATCGGCACGGTGCGACTGGCGGGCTAATTGCCCATCAACGCGCGCACATGCGCTGCCGTGCCGCTGGCCAGGCCTTCCAGGCTGTAGCCTCCTTCGAGGATGGAGACCACACGGCGCTGTGCGGTTTCTGCGGCGACTTGCATCAGCTCCCGGGTGATCCAGTGGTAGTCGTCGTCGGTGAAGCGCAGCCCGCCCAGCGGGTCGAGGTGGTGGGCATCGAAGCCGGCCGAGATGATCAGCAGATCGGGCGCAAACCGGCGCACTGCGGGCAGCATTTCGTCGGTCATGGCAGAACGGAACCTGGCCGAGCTGCAACCCGGCGCCAGCGGAATGTTGACGATATTGTTGGCCGCGCCGGTCTCCTGGCGTGCACCGGTTCCCGGAAAGAACGGCGATTGATGGCAGGAGCCGTAGAACAGGTCCGGCTCATCGAAAAAGGCATTCTGCGTGCCGTTGCCGTGGTGCACGTCGAAATCGACCACCGCCACGCGCTTGACGCCATGCCGCTGGCGCGCATGCAGAGCGGCGATCGCGGCCTGGTTGAAGACGCAAAAGCCCATGGCGCGGTCCGCCTCGGCGTGGTGGCCGCAGGGGCGGGTCGCGCAAAAAACATTGTCGGCCTGGTTGGCCAGCACGGCATCGACGCCGGCGCAGGCAGCGCCGACGCAGCGCATCACGGCTTCGAGGGTGCCCGGCGACATGATGGTGTCGCCGGCGTCGAGCGCACGAAAACCGTCTTGCGGCGACAGCGACTCGACCCGCTCTACGTACTGCGGCGTGTGGATCAGGCGCACCTGTTCGAACGTGCCCATGGGGGCGTCGCGCCAGCGCACATCGGCGAACTCCGGCGCCTTCAGGGCCTGGAGCACCGCTTGCAAGCGCTCGGGCGACTCGGGGTGGTGCGGGCCCGGAATGTGGTCAAAGCAGGCCGTGTGGGTGTAGATCAGTGTGGTCATGTGATGCGTACTTTGGCTAAATCAATCATCGAGAAAACTCCCCTTGTAGAAGCTCCACGCGGTGCCGTCATGCAGGTAAAAATAACCGTCGGCGCAGAAATCCTTGCCGGGAAAATACTCCCGGTAGGCGCGCGGCACCAGCCGCGCCAGTTGCTCGTCTGACAACTCCTCGAACTGCTCGGGCGTGATCGGTTGGCCGACTCTGAGTTTTCGTGTTTCCATGGGCAGATGTTAACAACACTGCCAACCTTTGATGCCACTGGCCGCCCTGCACCGGCAAGCCGGCCGCGACGCGGTAAACTGGCATCTTCTCAACTCAACCTGGAATCAAAAAATGAACCGTGCCAACCTCATCGAAAAACTCGTTGCCAAGCACCCCGACTTGACCAATGCAGCCGCTGGCCGCATTCTGGAAACGCTGATTGACACCATCCAAGTTGCTGTAAAAAAGGGCGACGCGGTCACCCTGGTCGGCTTTGGCACGTTCAAGTCCGTCAAGCGCGCAGCCCGCGTCGGCAAGAACCCGAGCACCGGTGCAACACTCAAGATTCCAGCCGCAACGGTGCCCAAATTCACGGCCGGCTCCAAGTTCAAGGCCATGGTTGACCCCAAGGCCGCGGCCCGCAAGGCGGCCAAGGCCAAGTAAGCAGTCTGCACCAACCGACCCGCGTTGTCTATTTCCGACCATGCTCAAATTACCGGATTTCGATGACGTTTGCGCCGCGGCCCGGCGCCTTGACGGCCACGCCCATCGCACGCCGGTGCTGACCTCCCGCACAGCCAATCAGGCACTGGAGGCCGAGGTTTTCTTCAAATGCGAAAACTTCCAGCGCATGGGCGCTTTCAAGTTTCGCGGCGCCTTCAATGCGCTGTCGAAGTTCGATCAGAAACAGCGCAGCGCCGGGGTCGTGACGTTCTCCTCGGGCAACCACGCCCAGGCCATTGCCTTGTCGGCCAGCCTGCTGGGCATGCCCGCCACCATTGTCATGCCGCATGATGCGCCGGCCTCCAAGGTTGCGGCAACCAAAGGCTATGGCGGCAACGTCGTCATCTACGACCGCTACAAGGATGACCGCGAGCAAATCGGCCGCGACCTGGCCGACCAGCACGGCCTGACGCTGATCCCTCCGTACGACCACCCGGACGTGATTGCCGGTCAGGCAACGGCGGCCAAGGAGCTGTTCGAGGAGGTCGGTCCGCTGGACGCCCTCTTCGTCTGCCTGGGCGGCGGTGGTTTGCTCGCAGGCTCGGCCCTGTCCACCCGAGCGCTGGCGCCCGACTGCCGGCTTTACGGCGTGGAACCCGAGGCCGGCAACGACGGACAGCAGTCCTTTCGCACCGGCACCATCGTTCACATCGAGACGCCAAAAACGATAGCCGACGGCGCCCAAACCCAGCACCTCGGCAATTACACCTTCCCTATCATTCGGCGCGATGTCGATGACATTCTCACGGCGACCGATGAACAACTGGTTGAATGCATGCGCTTCTTCGCGTCCCGCATGAAGCTGGTGGTCGAACCCACCGGCTGCCTGGGGTTTGCGGCGGCGCGGGAAATGAAATCAGAACTCAAGGGCAAGCGTGTCGGCGTGCTCATCAGCGGCGGCAACGTGGACCTTGACCGCTACTGCTCTTTGCTCTCGGCCTGATCTTCCGTGTGACCGGCTGGCGCTGCACGTTGGCGCTTGGCCGGCAGCGTCGGTGTTGGCCGGTGATCGGCCAGCAGGTGCCGGATGCCCAGAATCGGGTGCCTCAGCAGCATGCGTGGCCCGGCCCAGCGCATCACCACCCTGATTCTTTCACGCATGTCCGCGTTGTAGCAATGCACGACGCACTTGGCGCAGTTGGGCTTGGCATCGCCGAACACACAGCGTTGCAAACGACGCGTTGCATAGTCAAACAGCTCGGCACACTGCGCGCACAGCGGGGCCTGGCCGTGGTGGCGGTGGCAGTACATGCGGACCATGATTTCTATGGTCTTGAGTTCACGCACGCGCCGGATGAAACGCTTGTCGGTGGTGAATTCAATGATCTGGTTGGCCATTGGGCACTACCCGCCGCCAGCACGCGCAAGCGCAATGGTTGGCACGACGTACAGGCTGTTATAGGGTCTTTGAATTGAAGGCAAAATCGGGATTCTTCAAGGGTTGGCCGGGCAACGGCCGCAAGCGTATAAAAAAAACATGACACATCAAAAAACCAATATACCAGACTCACTTATCACCGTTCAACCCGGTGGTCAAACCTTCACGTGCCAGCCCGGTGAGACCATGCTGGCAGCCGCCATTCGCCAGGGGGTTGGCCTGCCCTATGGCTGCCAAGACGGTGCCTGCGGCTCGTGCAAGTGCAAAAAAATCAAGGGCGAGGTGGTGCATGGCGAACACGAGAGCAAGGCTTTGAGCGACTACGAAGAAGAACAAGGTTTTGTGCTCACGTGCTGCGGTGTCGCGCACGGCGACGTGGTGCTGGAGTCGAACCGGGTCACGCACGCCGGTTCTTTTCCAGTCAAGAAGATGCCGGTGCGGGTGCGCCTGCTGGAAAAGAAATCGCCGGACGTGATGCTGCTCAGGCTGCAGTTGCCGGCCAACGACGGCTTTGCCTACCACGCCGGCCAGTACGTGGAGTTCATCCTGCAGGGCGGCGTGCGGCGCAGCTACTCGATGGCCAATGCGCCTCACACGCTGGCCGACGGCAACGGCCTGGAGTTGCATATCCGTCACCTGCCGGGCGGCAAGTTTACCGACCAGGTGTTCAACACGATGGCTGAGAAAGACCTCGTGCGCGTGGAAGGCCCATTCGGCAGTTTCTTCCTGCGCGAAGACAGCAGCAAGCCCATCGTCCTGCTGGCTTCGGGCACCGGTTTTGCGCCCATCAAAGCCATCATCGAGCAACTGCAATTCAAGGCTTCCACACGCGCTGCCACGCTGTACTGGGGCGGGCGTCGGCCGTCCGACCTGTACATGGACGACTGGGTCAAGGCCAAGCTGGCCGAGATGCCCCAACTGCGCTATGTGCCGGTGGTCTCCGACGCCTTACCGCATGACGGCTGGATTGGGCGCACCGGTTTTGTTCACCAGGCCGTGCTGCAAGACCTGCCCGACCTGTCAGCCTACCAGGTCTATGCCTGCGGCGCGCCCATCGTGGTGGACTCGGCCCGCAGCGCCTACAGCCAGGCCGGCTTACCCGAGAACGAGTTCTTCGCCGACGCCTTCATTTCCGAGGCCGACAAGGCGCACGAAGCAGCGCGGTCCCAGGCTCATGCAAAATAGCTGCCCATGAAATACAAAACACTGCTCCTTGCCGCCCTTGCTCTGCTCAGTGCTGGCGCCACACCGCTGGCGCAGGCCCAGGGCAAACCCATCCACCTGATCGTGCCCTACGCGGCGGGCGGCCCGCTGGATGTGACGGCACGCATACTGGCCGAGCGCGTCAGGGACACGCTGGGCACCGTCATTGTCGAGAACAAGCCCGGCGCAGGCGGCAACATCGGCGCCGACGCGGTTGCCAAAGCAGCGCCCGATGGCCTGACCCTGGGCATTGCGGCCACGGCCACCCACGCCGTCAACCCGTGGCTTTACACCAAGATGCCCTACAACGCGGCCACCGACTTTGCCCCCATCACGCAGATGGTGCGGGTTCCCAATGTGCTGGTCATGAACGCCGAAGTCGCCCAGCGCCTGAAGATCAACAACCTGCGCGATCTGATTGCCTACGCCAAGGTCAACCCGGGCAAGCTCAACTACGGCAGCGGCGGCAACGGCAGCGCCGGTCACCTGGCCGGTGAGATGTTCAAGAAAGAAGCCGGCATATTCGCCGTGCACATTCCCTACAACGGCGGCAACCCGGCGCAAATCGCCCTGCTCGGCGGCCAGGTCGATTTCAACTTCGACAACCTGGCCACGGCGGCGCCCAACATACGATCCGGCAAGCTCAAAGCCATCGCCGTCACCACCTTGAAGCCGTCCAGTGCCCTGCCTGGCGTTGCCCCGGTGGCAGACACGCTCAAAGGGTTTGCCATTGACACCTGGTGGGGTCTGGTGGCACCGGCGGCCACGCCCAAGGATGTGGTGGCCCGGCTCAACCAGGCGTTTGTGGCGGCACTGAACGCGCCCGACACCAAAACCCGCTTCGCCATCCTGCTGGCCGAACCAGTGCCCAGCACGCCGGAAGAATTCGGCAGCCTGATGAAGAACGAGCGCGCCAAATACGAAAAATTGGTCAAGGCGACTGGCGCGCGGGTGGACTGATTCCACATGGCGTCATTGTGAGGTATGGACTTCCCCCACTTTCGTAGACAAAATTCAACTTCCAGTTCGAAGTTGCTCGAATGCCAGCGGGCTCAGTTGTCACGGTGAGATAGCCCGGTCAGTAAGTGGTGTATTCGACAACAATGGTCATAGCTTTTAGGGCGTAAGACCGAGATCGACTGAAACCAAGACACTCAGTTCGCCGGCGTCACCTGAGCACGAATTTCGCCTCCTGGGTTGGCCTTGGTGTGCAAATTCACGTACCACTTGCCGGCCGAAACATCTTTGGCTTGCTCAGGGGTAATTGTGGCTTCACCGCTGATGGGGCTCTCTACACTGCCTTTGAACCCCAGGACGACTCCGGCATTTTGACCAGCAACAGCAGGCCCATGGAAGTGCCCCGCGCCAGCAGGGCCAGTAAGACCGGAATAGACCACTTTCCATTTCAGCTCGTTGGTTTCCCTGTTGAGGGTTGCCTCAACTGTTCCGGTACCCTGGCTTGAGTTTGGAGGCACCTCGCTGGCGCCGGAGAGTTTTCCGGTGAATCTGACGATGTCGGCGGCGTAGACCACACTCGTGCTCCCGGTTATCGCAAACAGGGAGATGGCAACAAGCTGTTTTGTCAAAGCCATGTGTCGGTTAAGCATTGTTTTCCCCTTGGTAGTTGAATGAAAAGTCGGAAATACGACCTTGCAATACTCATCTTGGCAGAATGCACTGCGATTGCAACGCCGGTCTTCATCTCAACCACGAAAAGAGTAGGGTCACTTTGATGGTTGTGAGAATGCGGCTCCGCAAGAACAAAACTTGCATTCATGTGCGTTTGTAGCACGCCGTCCATAGGCCTTGCACCTGACAGGCTCCAAATTCCAAGCCTGAATAGTCATTTATCTACACGCGGTGGGATTGTCTCGCGCAATTGACGCTAAGCCCGGCGACAATATCCGGCCACTAACAAACTGTCTGCTTCCTTATGTTCGAGCCTGCCGCTATGCCTGCTTTGCAAGGTGTCTCCAACTTCCGAGATCTCGGGGGCTACCCGAGCCCGGGCGGTGGCCGGGTTCGCCGTGGACGCGTGTTTCGCTCAGACCATCTGGCAGGACTGACGCAAGACGATGTAGCGCAGCTGCAGTCACTGGCGTTGACGCACAGCATCGACTTTCGAGGTGTTGCTGAACGCACTGCGTTGCCATACCAGATCCCTGGGGTTTCAAACCTTGTCTTCTCCATTGAGCCCACTGTGGTTCAAAGATTGCGTGCCCGGATGACCTTGGGTAAGGTCCCGAGCACCGAGGAGACCGTAGCGGTGATGTGCGAGACCTATCGGGGCTTTGTGCATGACCATGGTCCCACCTTCGCTCGTTTCCTGCGGCACCTGCTATCGCACCCGACGCCTGTCGTATTCCACTGCACCGCGGGCAAGGACCGCACCGGTTTTGCAGCGGCGCTCTTGCTGTCGGTGCTCGGCGTTGACCGCGCCACGATCATGCAGGACTACCTGCTCACCAATCAGCTGTATCGTCGCGTTCCCTCACTGGAGGGTTCAGGTCCAGCGCATGTCATGGAAGTGGTGTGGCAGGTCCAGCCAGCGTTCCTGCAGGCCGCCTTCGATGTGATCGACAGTGAGTACGGCGGCCTGCTGAGTTACTTGTCA
>Ga0315272_10000934_pt1 | contig 14821 bp, 9 predicted proteins | sample C3_middle_MG_FD_203918 | JGI IMG/M metagenome (GOLD analysis project Ga0315272, IMG submission 203918) | Sediment microbial communities from Yellowstone Lake, YNP, Wyoming, USA - C3_middle | ecosystem: Environmental > Aquatic > Freshwater > Lake > Sediment | place: USA: Wyoming | collected...
AACAATTACCGACGAGATGATCAAGGAGTACATCGAGGAGCAGGAAGGCGAGCAGATCGCAGACGACAGTCGATTTCCAATCGACGGCATCTGAACCCCTCGCCTTGTAGGCGAGGGTTGTTCAGTCTCACAAGCGGTCGGGCATCACTTCTCGATTGCATCCGAGAAAAAAAGTGAAGTATATTTGCTAGGTCTTTCGGAGGTCTATCCATGCGCAAAGCCTTTGCAGCCATTCTGCTGCTCTTGATGCCGGTCTGTCTGGCGGCCCAGTGCACCAGTACAGTGGCAGCCCAAGGAGTCTACGGCGTGCCCCAGGGCGCCAGCGGCCCCGCTCAGTACGTCGTCTTTATGCCGCCGATGTCCTGCTACAACGGCGTAATGATCCTGTTCGCCCACGGTTACGTCCCGGTGGGCGCTCCCTCAAACGCGTGGCAAAGCCAGCTTGCTTTGCCCGACGGCACCAGCCTGCCCGCTCTGTTGAACAGCCAGGGGTTCGGCTTCGCGGCGTCCAGCTATTCAAAGGACGGCTTAGCCGTTCTCCAGGGAATTCAGGACACCAAAGCGTTGACGAACGTGATTCAGGGACTCGGGATCCCTGTCGGCAAGTATTTCATCACGGGCGCATCCGAAGGCGGCCTAGTGGCTACGAAGTCCGTGGAAAACGACTCCACCTACAGCGGCGGAGTCGCCGTATGCGGCCCCATCGGCAGTTTCCGGAAGCAACTGAACTACTTCGGGGACGTTCGCGTGCTGTTTGATTACTTCTTCCCGGGTGTTCTCACGACCGGCACCCCCGGCGAGAGCGCAATCAACATCCCGCCGGCGCTGATGATCAATTGGACCACCGTGTACGAACCGGCCGTGCGCAAAGCGGTGAAGTCGAACTTCCTCGCCACGCTGCAACTGGTCCTTACGGCCAAGATTCCGATCGGGCTGAATTTCAATAACGCCGCCGATGCCATCGTGGATGCGCTCTGGTACAACGTCTTCGCGACCACGGATGCCCAGGCCACCTTGGGCGGCAATCCGTTCGACAACATCGGCACCGTCTATCGCGGCTCCTTCCGGGATGGGCATCTCAATGTCACGGTCGCACGCTTCGCCGCCGCGCCTGCCGCGGTGACCAGTATCCAGGCATACGAGACGAGCGGTCTCCTGCACGATCCGCTGGTGACCCTGCACACGCTCGCCGACCCTGTCGTCCCTTTCTGGCAGGAGACGCTCTACGATGCCAAGGTGGACAGCACAGGCAGTTCGTCGGAACTGGTGCAGATTCCCGTGCTGCGGTTTGGCCACTGCAACGTAAACGCGAAGGAAGCCTCGGCGGCTCTGCTGTTAATGCTGCAGAAAGCCAGCCAATAAGAAGCGCTTCTGGAACGGCTCAACCACGCACTTGAGCCAGTTCTGAGGGCATTGTCGGCGCACGCCGTTCTCTGAAATGACTCCGCGCCGCGCTCGCAGAGCGGGCGGGTCGTCTGCTACCTGGCAACGGATACCCTACTAGCTTGCGGTAGAAACCAGGAACCGCTCAAATGAGCGGTTGTCGAAAAATAACCTATTACGATTCAACTACTTGGAAAGCAGAACCGCTCGGTGAGCGGTTCCGGTATTCTTGCCGCGCGGACAGCTAACGGGGGTGCGAGAACTCGCGCGCGTGCGGGATGAGTTCGCGATAGGCGTTGTTTGAGATGGGCGAATCCCAATGTCCGGTCGCTTTGGCGGCGAGCACGAATGCCAGGAACAGGCCGACCGCCCCGGCGCCGATCAGCCAGGCCGGGACGGCCCGGCGTGTGGGCGTGAGCGTCATAGCAAGCGCACCTTCGGCGGGACAGACTGCGACGCATTCCATGCAGCCCAGGCACTCCGCCGAACGGATCTGGACCAGGACATCGACCGCGAGGCGGGACGGGCAAGCCTTGGCGCACTTGGCGCAGTCGATACACTTGTCGGGCTCGCGCCGGATGCGCATCGGGCTCAGCAGCGACGCCAGGCCGGTCAGAGCGCCATACGGGCAGAGATAGCGGCACCAGAAGTTCTGCACGAAGACCGACGCCAGCGCAATGATTGCCAGGACCACCGCCGCGGTGATGCCCATGTAGCGGAAGAAGTTCAGCATCTTCACGTCGGCGACAATGCCGTAGGGCGACTGCAGGAATTCTGCCAGCGCCTGGGCGGGCATCGACACGACGGCGTAGGCGAAGAGCCCAAGCAGGACGTACTTCAGGCTGCGCAGGACGATGTCCAGCCAGCCCGGCAGCCGGACGTTGCGCCGGAAGGTCTGGCGCCCGAGTTTCCACAGGTATTCGGAGATCGTGCCGACCGGGCAGAGCCAGCCGCAGAACGATTTGCGAAACAGCAGCGACCCGGCCAGAAAACTCGCCAGCAGGAACATGGCCGCCGGGTGGATCAGCGGGATCTGGCCCGTAACGAGGAAGTACTTGAGGTTCATCAGTCCGGCGATGGGCAGCCAGCCCTCGACGCCCGCCGGCCTGGAAAATTGAACGGGACCGTTGACCTCGAACTGATGGACGAAGAAATAGAATTGCAGGGCGATCCAGACGTTGAGGGCCAGAAACGAGAGTTGAATAGTCCGGCGAATGGCCTGCGAGCCGTCCGGCAGAACCCGCCGCACAAACGGCTTCACCTGCTTCTTTCCGGCGGGCTTCGGCGCGACCCCGTCAGCGGTGGATGCGGCGCTCATGGTTCCAGGTTAGAGCCATTGCGGTGTGTGTTCCGTGACTGGGGTCACGAGCGGAGCCCCGAAACGGGTCGAGTGACGGGGAGTCCATCTTCGGCTTGATCACCACGATCCTCGACCCCGGCAGGCGCCGGCCAAAGAACCGGCGGCGCTTTGCCACGAGCGCTGGAAGATAGGAATCACCCTGGGCGAACTCAAGACGCATCGGCGCGGAGCCCGTGTCATGCTGCGCGGCAAGACGCCTGAGTTGGCGAAGCAGGAGTTCCGGGAGCCGGTCAGGGCGCGCTACGCCATCCACGGGCTGATGCACGAAGCCGCGCCGAGGGCCGAAGAAGAGCCGGGGCGGCTCTCCTTCCCGCATTCGGCGCGCAGGGTCCAGCGGCGGATGACCCGCTGCACGGCAATCCTTCGCTGAGCACAAGAAAGACCCGCATGGGGCGAGCGTGCGGGAGATCCTCCAGGAACGCGTCGTCTCCAGCGGGAGCCGGGTCAACTTTCGCGCGAAGAAGCACACGATGGGCAACTATCATCCGCGGCCCCCGAAGCGCCAGCGCACGCGCCGCGCGGATGTCGCCCAGGGGACCGGGATCATTAAGCGAGCAGTATTGGGCCTAGCGCTGCTTCAGCACGTCCGCAATCGGTGCGCCGGCCTTCGGAACCTCGGCGCGATAGTCCTCGCCCAGCAATGCTGCGAGCGTTGCGGCGATCTGACTCTGAGTTACCGCCTCGATCTTCGACCGTTCGCCCAGCGCGGGCGTATCCGGTCCCAGGAAGGCCATCCAGATGTACTTGGAGTCCGGCACTTTCTGGCCGTGATCCTTCCATTCCACTGGAGCGTCGCCCCGGCCGTGGTCCGGCGAAAAAATCAAAGTCGTGTGTCCCTTGTACTCGGGCATCGCCTGTACGGTTTCCCACAGCGTCTTCAGATACGCATCCGCGCGGCGTATGGCGTTCAGGTACTCCGTGTAGTTGCCGCCGTGCGCCCACTCGTCGGTCTCGCCCAGAGAGAGGTAGAGGATGCGCGGCTTGTGCGCCTTCAGATACTCCAGGGCGGTGTAGAAAGTCAGTGCGTCCACGGGTTCCGAACCCATGAAATGCGGTTCGTCGACTTTGAGCTGGTTCAGCAGCTCAAGCTTCGGCGTCACGGGCGGTATGGTGAGCGGGTCGTAGCCGGCCACCACCGGGAATCCGGCGCGCTCCGCGTTGATGATGGCGGGAAACGTATCCCACGCTCCGAACGCAGCCACCTTGCCACGATAGGCGGGCTTCCCGTGCAGCCATTCGAGCACTGTCACATTGGGATTCGGAGTCTTATGATTGCTGTCTACCCTCGGGTCCGCGAAACCGCAGAGAGTTTCGCTGTAGCCGGGGTAGGAGAAATTCAGTCCGTTGGTCACAAAGGCATCGGAACCGAGATTACGGTTCCCGTAAACCTGGCCTTGGCGCGCGACCACGCTCCACAAGAATGGCAACAGCGCTTCGCGCCGGGCTTCTACTCCATCGCGCCAGTAGGCCTGCTTCAATCCGTCGACGTCCGTGACGCCTCCGTGCTCTTTCGTCATCAAGAGCGCATCGGCGCCGCCGAAGATCTCCTGCCAGCGCAGTCCATCCGACATCACGAAGATAATGTTCTGCGTCTTGTGTTCCGCGGAAGCCGCGCTTGCCGTCGCCAACGTGCAGAGCAATGCCAGAGCGGGAATCGCGTCGCGTCGTAAAACCAGGCCCACAGTTTGTTTCTCCTTCTGCTGTTTCACTGGCCGGCTTCCCTGGGAAATCCAGGCGGGCCATCGGGGCTGTGCGATGCAGAAAACCAGCGCCGCACAGCTCGCCTCATGCTCCAAGGTATCAGCCGTGCGCGTGCACAGGAATGACGATTACAACAATTCCAGGACGGTTCGATTGCGGCTGCGCTTCCGCCGCCATGGTGATGGATGGGTGAATTGAAAACGCCAAGGCCTGCTCGGGTGCCCTCCACGCCGCAATTGCTTCGACGGGACTTGCCGTGTTGTGCTCCAACCCGGTGCCACGGGCGCGGTCACCGCATCGGCGTCAGGTTGGACGTGCACACCCGCTCCGGCCTGGAGCGGCAGCGAAGCGTTGAAGAAAACTCGAAGTCACCGTGCATCGAAAACCGGAAACCGAGCAGCAGCGTGAGCAGTCCTGGCTTATTGGAGTAAACCGAGTAACGGGGAATTCATGAGGCTCGCGTAAGTGTTTGAGAACCTGGAGCGGGAGACCGGGCTCGAACCCGCGACGTCGAGCTTGGGAAACTAGTCGTAAGTTGTAAATAAAGAACATATGCGGCTATAGCAGTCACTACTGAACATAGAAAGCCGTGGAGAATCAGCGTTTTTGCCTTTTGCCCCTCTTAACGCGATAATCGTTTCCGCGAGCGGATCGAAGGCTGGCTGGACTTAGTCCGGGCGATGAGGCCGGGGTGCCCTGCGTCGATGGATACCAATGGGACCGGACTCTGGGTTGGTCGCGCCAATGCCGTTCTCACGGCGGGATTTAACAACATTCGATCAACAGCCTGAGGGCGTTGTGCCCGAAACTTCGGCCAGCTCGAATTGAAGGATGGTGGTGGAGATGACCCCGATCCCGCAGAAACCCTTCTTGAATGGAACGTAGCGCGACGTAACATCTTCCACAAATCGAGTCCTTGCTTTGGCCGAAGGCCCTTCCTAGCAGTCCGGCGGTGTCCTGTGTTGCCAGTGTGATGGAGTTTTCAGAGATTGCGGGATCGTGCGCGCCGTTGATCCGTGAGCAGATTAATCAGGGTACCAGATCGGCATCTTGCGGACCCAGAATTACAGCTCCATCGTAAACACGATCGCTGATCATCCCTCTTCGCCGGCCATCGATGGGAATCCTCTGCTCGCGCTGCGTCGTGTTCACGTAGAGCGTCCGCCCATCCACAATTCGCGCGTATACTCCCTCTGGGGTTCTCGGACCGGGTTGCAGGCCTGCGATCTTGTAAATGGAGTTCAGGACTGGCCCCATTATCGACGCCTTCGACTCGGTCGCCAGGTAGAGCGCGTTGCCCTGGCCGAACTTGTTGAGCGTGAGAGCCGGGGAATGCTCGGGCGTATTGGCGAATCGCGCCAGGACCTTGGCCGTTGACGGCTCGAGCACTTCGTAGTAGCGCAGGCCGCTGTCGATGGATGCGCCATCGAGATCGAAGGTCAAGGACGAATCCGCTTCATAAAACTCGTTGGTCTTCAGTCCGAAGACGTCGCTTAGGCGCCCTGGCAGCGGCGTGTCGAACCACTGGGCGTGCTCATCAACTTTGGCGGAAAAGGCCGTCATCAGCACCGTGCCACCGAGACTCGCGTACTCGCGTAGAGCCTTTGCGCTCGCGGCGTCCATCAAGTAATCGGCCGGCACGATGACCAGCTTGTAGCGCGAAAGATCGTGATTGGCGACGTTGATGACGGCGACGTCCATGTTCGCGCGAAACAGGGGCGCAAACGCATCCTCAACCTGCTTGGTGTAGGAAGCTTTGAAGTACTGACGGGTCGTGCTGGAGGGCCCGTTGGGGTGCGAAGCGATGAAGGAGTCGAACGAATAGGCGATGGCTACTTCGGGGTGGGGATAGCGCGGAAACCCGAGTTTCGAGAGCTGCTTGAACTCAGAAGCGATCCGCGTAAATTCGTCGACCTTCCACGATGGCGTACCGTCGTGATCGATAAGCCCGAACAGAGCCTGCTCCTCACCACCGAGATGGCTATTGAAGGTCCACGCGAGGGCGGCCTGCGCGCCGATCAACAATGCCACATAGGCGTACATCCGACTGCGGCCACGCGCTCCGTAAAAGCCCCCGCCGCCGGCAGTGAACTCGTTGAACCAGATGGGGGTCTCCAGATCGCCCTTCACCGTCAGCGCGCCCAGCGTGCCACCAATCGGGTCGCCTGGATAGAAGCCTTCAGCGCCAAAGGACACGTATGACTTGTAGGTGCTGAGATAGTCGAAGCCGCGGCGCTCCGCGGTATCCCAGAGATTCGAGATCGACGGGACCGCGGGCATGTTGCGCTGCCGAATTGCGTCGAGTTCGCGGAGCCGCTGCACGGTCACATCGGACCAGTAGTGGTGGAGGTCCAAGTAGCGTTCGGCCGGTCCCGGACCGCTGGCGAGCGGCAGGTCAACGTCTTCGAAGCTGCTCAGCCGCCGCGACCAACGCTGCGTGGCCCAGGCTTTGTTTAGATTCTCGAGCGTTCCGTACTTAGTCTTCAGCCAGGCGATGAAGCGCTGCCGGTCCGGCTCGGAGTAGGACATGAAGCCGTTTCCAATCTCGTTGTCGTAGCCAATGGCGATTAGCGCGGGATGGTGTGCATAGCGTTTCGTGATGGCGTCGGCGAGAAGTCCCACTGCGCGGACGTAGTCCGGATCGCTGATGTTGTCCATGTAGCGCTCGGCGGGTGGCACACGCGCGCCGCTCTCGTTGACGATGTCTGCGCCGGAGTGTGCGCGATGCAGCCAGATCGGGGCCGGGGAGCCTGGGATATCGACGATGACCCGGATGCCGTTCACCTCCATCTTGTCCATGATGTGGTCGAACCACTCGAAGCTGAACTTGCCCGGCGTGGGCTCGAAGGAATCCCAGCTCAGGTCGCCCATGCGGACGACGTTGAATCCGGCACGCTTCATGACGGCGATGTCCGAGTCGATCTGCTCGGGCGAGCGGTCGATTGGCTGATAGCATGTGCCCACAAAGAGCTGTCCAGGGCCTGGCCAGGATGGATGCGGGAGACGATCCTGGGCGGCCGAAGTCAGACTCCAGGTCAGCAGAACGAGGAGATAGCTCAAGAAGCATTTCGGCAACATGATGTACCTACAACCATCTTCGCTACAGCGAGCCCTTCACGTGCGGCGTATTCCCGACAGGCTGACCACCGCCGACGCTGATCTCCACCTTGCTTTTCGGCACGCTCTCGGAGGCAACCGTGAACCTCACCTGGCGGCTTTCGCCGGAGCGCAGGTGGATGCGCTCAAAGCCGAGCAGGCTGCGCACTGGAGCATCTGCGGCGGCGCCACCCGCGAAGTAGAGTTGCACCACTTCGTCGCCTTCGCGGGACGAGGTGTTCCTGGCCGTGACGCTGATTTCAGCGCCGCTCGCAGTGCGCTTCGCGCGGAGACCGGAGTACGCAAATGTTGAATAGCTCAGGCCATGGCCGAAGGGGTAGAGCGGTTCGCCTTTGAAGTAACGATACGTGCGGCCCTTCATTGCGTAGTCGCTGAAGTCCGGCAACTGATCCATGCTTTTGTAGAAGGTCACTGGAAGCCGGCCCGCCGGGTTGTTCAGGCCAGCGAGCGTTTCGGCGATGGCCGAGCCGGTCTCCTCGCCGCCGTACCACGCCGCCAGGACGGCTTTCGCACCAGCTTCGGCTGAGTTGATGGCCACGGCACTACCACTCGTCAGAACAACGACCACCGGCTTGCGGGTCGCGATCATTGCCTTCACCAAGGTTTCCTGCGGCTCAGGCAGGGCGATGTCGCTGCGATCGTGACCCTCACCCTCTTGCGAACCATTCAAGCCGACGAACACCAACGTGACGTCGGACTCCTGGGCCGCCTTCACCGCTTCGGCCAGCATCACCGAAGCCGGTGGAATCCAGTTCAACTCGGCCCCGCCTCCCGCGCCGTTCTGGGTGTACTCCACCCGCAAGGCGTACTTGCGCCCGCCCTCCAATTGCATGGGCGGCGGGCCGCCGCTCCGCGGCCCCTGGCCCTGTCCTGGTCCCAGTCCGGCGGGTCGGGCGCCGGCGGGTCCGCCGCGGATCACTTCCGTGCCGTCCAGGAACAGCTTGACCTTTCCCTCACGATTCCACATGCCGGTGCGCGCCGACACCACGTAGTCTCCCGTGGCAGGCGGAATCAGCGTGCCGGACCAACGAACCGAGTACTTGTTGCCGCCGACGGCCGCAACCACAGCCGGGTCTTCCATGTTGGCGTCGAAGTAAATGCGCGGCTCCACGCGACGCAGCTTCGGATCGCCCTGGAAATCTGCGTTGTTGAAATACTCGGCCTGCAGCCCCTGGCCCTTGCCATCCGGCGGAACAAGCACGTTCGGGTCCACCAGCGCCTGCGTCGTGGCCGTGTAGGTGGCGCCCAGCGCGTATCGCACATCGGCATTCGCGAACTGCTGTCTAATGCCCTCGAGCGGAGTGACCTGTTTCGAGGAGATGCCGTTGTAGTTGCCCAGCAGGCCGATCGGATCGTCCGCCGAGGGGCCGACCACCGCGATTTTGCCGACGGACGATTTCAGGGGAAGGAAGCCGTCCTGGTTCTTCAACAGGACGATCGCTTCGCGTTCGGCGATGCGCGCCAGTTCGCGATGCGCCGCGGAGTCGTTCTCCGAATAGGGAATCATCGAATACGGTACGCGGTCCGGCGGATCGAACAGGCCCAGCCGGAATCGCGCCAGGAGCACCCGCTCGGCCGAGCGCGCAATCTCTGCTTCCGTGATGGTGCCAGCTTTGACTTCGTCGAGCAGGCTGCGATACTCGCCGCCACAGGTCAGGTCCGTGCCCGCCTTGACAGCCGCTACGGCCGCCGCACCTTGCGTTGCGACGTACTTGTGACCGCGGTAGATGTCGCCGACCGCGCCGCAGTCGCTCACGACGAATCCGTGGAAGCCCCACTGCTCGCGTAAGCGCCTTTGCAGGAGATCGGCGCTCGCACAGCCCGGAACTCCGTTGATCGAGTTGTAGACGCACATGATGGAAGCAGCCTTGGCTTCTACGATGGCGGCCTTGAACGCCGGCAGGTACGTTTCCACCAGATCGCGCTCGCTGACCTTGGCATCGAAGCCGTGGCGCAGCGGCTCGGGGCCACTGTGGACGGCGTAGTGCTTGGGCGTGGCGACCACCTTCAAGTAGTTTGGATCGTCGCCCTGCATGCCCTTGACGAACTCGACGCCCATGCGGCTGGTGAGCAGCGGATCTTCCCCGTACGTTTCCTGGCCGCGTCCCCATCGCGGATCTCGAAAGATGTTGATGTTCGGCGACCAATACGTCAGCCACGCAATGCGGCCGGGAGAGTTGCCAGGCGGCACTTCGGGCACGGGCGGGCGGCGCTGCGCCTCATGATACTTGGCTCGAGCTTCCGTGGAGATGGCGTCGGCGATACGATGCACCAGAGCGGAGTCGAAGCTCGCTCCCAGCCCGATGGGCTCGGGGAACACCGTGGCGCGCCCCTGGGCGACGCCGTGCAGCGCCTCGTTCCAGTAGTTGAAGACGCCGACACCGAGACGCGGGATCGCCGGAGCGCTGTTCTGCATTTGCAGAACTTTCTCATCCAGCGTCATCCGGGAGACGAGATCCGCAGCGCGTTTCTCTGGCGATAATTCCGGGTTCAGGTATGGCGCATCGCTGACCGTTTGTCCGAGCAGCGCTGAGCCAAATAGCATGAACAAAGCCGCTGTATGCCGGTTCCTTTTCAACGTAGGTGTCCCTTTCTCAGTTCATTCTTCAAAGACGCCGTGCTTCAATCCATATCTTCGCGAGCCGGCCACCACCTTGTGTGGTCTTGGTGGGATCTGCTACTTCCGCGCTGCGAACTTGAGTGTGTAGACGTGCTTGGCCTTCAGGCTGAGCGGGACCATGGGATCGTCCCCGGACCCCACCTCCACGGTCTTCGCACCATCCATTAACGTCCGGATGCGCACGCCCGCCGGCAGGCGGAGTCGTTGTGTGCCGTCCACCGTCGGCTTCAGCGTCGCCGTCCGCGGCAGCCCGCCGCTCCAGGCGAGGTCGAGTTCCACACCGCCGCGTGCACGCAGGCCGCTCACCTTGCCGCTCGTCCAGGCTTTCGGCAGCGCCGGCAGCAAATGCAGCTCACCAGCGTGGCTCTGGACAAGCATCTCGGCGATGGCCGCAGTCCCGCCGAAGTTGCCGTCGATCTGGAACGGCGGGTGGTTGTCGAACAGGTTTGGCAGCGTTGATTTACTCAGCAGCGCGATCAGGTTCTCGTGCGCCTTCTCCCCATCGCCGAGCCGGGCCCAGAAGTTGATGATCCAGGCGCGGCTCCAGCCGGTGTGACCGCCGCCGTGCGCCAGGCGACGCTCGATCGTCGTCCGCGCCGCGCGCGCAAGCTCCGGGGTATGCTGAGGCGTGATCTGCGCCCCGGGGAAGAGCGCGAACAGTTGCGACATGTGGCGGTGGCCCGGTTCGACCTCCTCGTAGTCTTCAGGCCACTCCTGGATCTGGCCGAACTTGCCGACTTGGAGCGGGACGAGCCTGGCCCGCGCCGCAACGACCTTGTCACGGAACTTGCGGTCTATTTTCAACACTGTGCTCGCCTCGATTACGCGGCCGAAGAGCTCCTGCAAGATCTCGGTGTCCATGGTCGGCCCCATGCAGATAACGGACTTTTCGCCCGACGGCAGCCGGTACTCGTTCTCCGGCGACAGCGACGGCCCGGTCACCAAGTGGCCCTTGCCGTCCGAGGTGAGGTAGTCGAGGAAGAACTGCGTCGCCTCTTTCATCGTCGGGTAGGCGCGCTCGGCGAGGAACTTGCGGTCGCGCGTGAAGTCGTAATGCTCCGCAAGATGCAGCGACAACCACGCTGCGCCCATCGGCCACATGCCCCAGTGCGCTCCGTCGATTGGCACCGCGTCGCCCCAGAGGTCGGTGTTGTGATGGAACACGAAGCCGCTCGCGCCGTAGTAGAACTTGGCCACCCGCCGGCCGTTCTCCTTGGCGCTGTCGATCAAATCGAACAGCGGTTCATGCAACTCTGACAGGTTGGTGGTCTCCGCCGGCCAGTAGTTCATCTCGGTGTTGATGTTGATGGTGTACTTGCTTCCCCAGGCCGGCGTCAGGCTGTCGTTCCACTTGCCTTGGAGATTGGACGCGAGGCTTCCCGGCCGGCTACTGGCAATCAGCAGGTAGCGTCCGTATTGGAAGTAGAGCGCCAGCAGATCTTCGTCGACGACGCCCTGTCTCACCCGATCGAGCCGCTCGTCGGTGGGTAACGCGCGAGCCGTCGCGTCGGCGGGTAACTCGAGTTTCACTCGCTGGAACAGGCGCTGATGGTCGGCGACGTGCTCGGCGCGGAGCGCAGCGTACGGCCGCTGCGACGCAGCGCGATCGCGCTCGCAAGCTTGTGTAAGGTCCTTCGCGCGATAGTCCGTCGCGGCGACGATGGTGAGCGTGACGCTGTCGGCGCCTTTGAATTCGAGATGGTCTCCGTCGCTCGCGAGCTGGCCGCCGGAGGCCACCGCGCTCAACTCGGCACGGAAGCGCACGCCGCTCTCCACCTCGCCCGGGGCCCTCTTCGGTAAGGCCTGGCCCGTCAAAACCAGGCGCCCGGCCTCGACCGCCACCGTGGCGTCGGCTGGCCGGCTCATCGTCGCGCGGAAGGAGAGGCTACCCGGCCTGTCTGCGCTGAGCCGCACGACGATGGCGTGAGCCGGCGCCGAGGCGAGCACTTCGCGGACGTAGTGGACACCATTGGCGGTGAAGATCACTGTGGCGATGCCGGTCTCAAGATTCAGCTCGCGGCGGAAGGACGCCGCGTCCGCATTGAGTCCGAAATCCAGCCACAGGTCGCCGAGCGTCTCGTAGACCGGCAACGCGCGCGGAATGCTGATCAGCGCGCGATCGGCCAGCTCCTGCGCCTGCGCCGGATGACCCTGCTCGATCAGCCGGCGAACCTCGGGGAAGGCCTTGGAGGCCTCCGGATTGCTCCGGTCGCGCTTGGTGCCGCTCCAGATGGAATCCTCGTTGAGCTGAAGGTGCTCGCGCGCGGCGTCGCCAAATACCATCGCCGCCAAGCGGCCGTTGCCGACCGGCAGGGCCTGATTCCAATTGCGCGCCGGCTGCCTATACCAGAGATCGAGTGCGTTATCTGGCGTGGCGCAGTTCGCTGCGGCTCCGGCCAACAGGGCCTGGACAGTGATGTGGATGAGAGATCGATTCAGCACGGTTCTTTCCCCCGGGTAGAGTTGAGTCGATGATTTACAGTCCGAGCCATCATACTGCTCGCATCGCGCCGCGCCACGATGGAAGTCGGGCCGCGCCGTTACCGGGGTGCGATGTGACTCGATCTCCGCGTGCCGCCGGCGACCCGCTTCAAGATCACTGGAACAGGCGCGGCACGAAATCGTTCAGGCTTCGCCGCCAGGTGAGCCACTCGTGGGCTGTTCCCGGCGACTCGAAGTAGACGTTCTTGATGCCCGCCATCTCGAGCGCCTCGTGGAAGTTCTTGGCCCCCGGTCCTTCCATTGAGCCGATGCTGAGATAGAGCAGCTTCACCTTCTTATTGAAGGCCTCGGCGTCGGCGAACACGCCGCCCTGCATAGTCTTCACATCGACATTTCCACGGCCGAAGCCGCCCGTCGAGCCGCTGAAGCCGCCGATATAGGCGAACTTGTCGAGGTTGGCGGGTGCGATTGTGTATGTCGTCATGCCGCCCCACGAGAGACCCGCCATGGCGCGGTGCTCGCGGTCGCTCAGCGTGCGATAGGTGGAGTCGACCATTGGGATCAGTTCCTTCAGCAGCACCTGGCTGAACGTTCCGGTGACGTCGCCACCAATCTTTGGCCGTCGGCCGTCCTGCCTCATCACCATCGGTTCTTCGCCTGGCTTGGCGGCGACGAACGTGTCGACAACGACCAACATCGGCACGGCCTTCTTCTCAGCGATCAGATTGTCCATGATGTTGTCGAGCCGGCCCTGCACCACCCAGCCGCGCTCATCTTCGCCGAAGCCGTGCAACAGATAGAACACCGGATAGCGCGCCTTCTGGTTGGCATCGTAATCCGGCGGCGTGTAGATGAAGCACCGGCGCCACTGTTGCGTGGTGGCGGACCAGTAGCGGCGCTGGCGCACCTCCCCGTGCGGCACACTTTTGGTCTCGTAGTAGTCCACTTGGCCGGGCTCGGGGATCTCGATACCGCTGAACTGCTGGCCGACGCCGAAGTAGGTTTCACTGCCGGGGTCGTTGATGTTCACACCATCGACCACCAGGCGGTAGTAGTGAAATCCGGCGACCTGCGGCGGAATCGTGACGGTCCAGAAGCCGTCCTCGCCCTTGGTCATGTCGTACTTCTTGGCCATGATGTCGACCTGGACTTTCTGGGCCTCCGGCGCCTTCAGCCGGAACGACGCGCGTCCGTCGGCGAAGACACGGGGGTACTCCGCGCCCATGACATTGGAACTCGCGGGCTTCGATTCATCCGCGCTTTGGCCCAAACACAGGCCGAGCGCCAGGATCTGCAGTATTGCGAAACTTCTCATCACTTCTCCTTCGGGCTCGTCAGAACATTCCGATTCCTGCCGCTGCCATCTTCACTTGGCGCCGGACGGCTGAGGTGCCTTCACTTGTTCTCCATCCGGGCTTCGGCGCCAGGCGAAGTACCCGTCCAGCACGCGCAGCGCCGATTCGCTAGGAACCGGCCCTGTGTGAGCGGCTCCCCCGAAGTACATCACCACCGGCTGTTTGTCGCTGAACGCCGGCCATTCGGGTACGCCATTGCCGTTGGGATTGCCGTACTTGGCGAAGTTCGTCCAGTAGATTGCCATCGCCTCGGAGATGCCGCGATCGGTGTCGGTCGGCGAGCGGTGCAGGTCGTCGAGATGCTCGAAGACGTAGACGACTTCGGCGCCGTGCGACGAGCCGTGGTCGGCCTGCGGTGATCCTGGAGGGTGTTCGGGGTGTTGGTCGAAATAGTAGTAGTACGCGTTGCCCTTGGCCTTGGCCGAGTGCAGGCGCGCCCAGGCCCAGGTCTGCCAGCCGAAGGCCGAATCCCGCGACAGATCGCGCGCCGATTTCGTCACGGCGTCGCCGCTGGCCGGATATACCGCGATCAGCTTGTCCGCCCATGGGCCGTAGCGGGCTTTGACGCCCTGGACGTAGGCCTCGGCCGTGCGGTCGCGGGAGAAGCTCAAGCCTTCGTCCGAGTTGTAGCCAACCAAAATAGCAGTGTCGTTGAAACGCCCGGCCTCATATAGCTTGTGCTGGTCGTCTGGGATCACCCAGCCATCGACGATCGGCCACGCCATGCCGCGCTGCTTCCGTCCGGCATCGAGGATCTTCTCCGGCGCGAGCGCCCGCAACTCTTTCAATGACGCGGCGCCCGCGGCCTTGGCGAACTCAACGCCGGAGGCCTCGGCGTCGGCG
>Ga0315272_10000935_pt1 | contig 14792 bp, 11 predicted proteins | sample C3_middle_MG_FD_203918 | JGI IMG/M metagenome (GOLD analysis project Ga0315272, IMG submission 203918) | Sediment microbial communities from Yellowstone Lake, YNP, Wyoming, USA - C3_middle | ecosystem: Environmental > Aquatic > Freshwater > Lake > Sediment | place: USA: Wyoming | collected...
TTTTCCGTGTAGAGCGAATGGATCACGATATCGAGCATCTTTTTTACTTCGGCCTGAAACTCTTTGGTCTCTGTCTGGGGGGTGGTTTTCTCTGGACTCATTTTTCTCTCTCTGAATATTGGTTCTTTGGGGCGTTGCAGGCGCTGGTGCCCGTTGCCCGGAATGGTTGCCTTTCTGCCGGAAACGACAAGGTGCGTCAAAAATAATCATCCCCAAGGCCCTGTCAAGCTACGGCAAACATTTACAACTACGTTCGGATATGTGATAATCGCATCGTTAGTATTGATTCCATGTGCCCGTCATACGCAATGGGCCGACCCAGACTTTTTGAACCGGGAGCGATGATGGATGTAGCCGCAGAGTATGTCAGGGATGTTGAAAAAATAGCCCCGTGCCCGGAGGTGGCGCTGGATGTGCTGTCCATGGCCCATGCCCCGGATTGTTCCATTCCCATGTTGTCTGAAAAGATAGAGCAGGATCCGGGGCTCACCGCCAACATGCTGCACATGGCCAACTCCGCCTACTTTGGCCACATGAAGAAAATCACCTCGGTTAAGGACATTATTGTCCGCATGGGGGTGGACGCGGTCAAGATCATCTCCATCACCAGCGCTTCGGTCGGGTTGCTTCGATTGCCGCAGGAGGCCTATGCCCTGGGCCGGGGCGAGCTTTGGCGCCACTCTTTCGCCGTTGCTATTCTGGCAAATATCATTGCCCGCTACGCCAAGGCCAGGGACACCGCCGCCATTTACACCGCAGGGCTGCTCCATGACGTGGGCAAGGTGATTCTTGATCGGCCCTTGCAGGTGGAGAGCTACAACCGGGATGAAAATGCCGGGCATACGGATTTGCTGGACTTGGAACGCAGCCTGCTGCATACGGATCATGCCGAAGTGGGCATGGCCTTGCTGGGGAAATGGGGGTTGCCGGAGGCGGTTTGCGTCCCGGTTGGTCTGCACCACGACATGACCCAGGCCCAGTCAAAAAGGCTGGGAGCCAAAATCATCTATCTGGCCAATCGGCTGGTGCATCTTACCGAATACGAGGTGAGCAGTTCCGGGGACTTCTTTTTTGACGTGCTTGCCTACGAGAGCATGAAAGAGGAGTTGCCCGAGGTGCCGAATTTTGAAAGCAACATGCGCCTGATTATCGAAGAGTTTGTTGACAAATATCGGGATGCAGCTGCCGTGTTCAGTCTTTAGTTGCTCGTTCCCTCAAAACATTTACAATAAACCGGTCGGCCTGAGCCCATCGGCTTCGCTCAGGAGAGCCTTGGCGAAGCCGGTAGTGGCGGGACTGCGGTTCGACAGGCTCACCGCGAACGGCAACTGTTTTATAAGGGAACGATCCACTCGTTCGGCGCAGACCGGCGCCGCTCCTCTTGTCTTTGATACTCACCCTTTGCGGTCTCATCTCCTAGGCTGCTTCTCCGATCACCAGCGCCTCCTGGATATGCATGAGACGGTCAATGTCTCGAAGGATGGTCACGCCTTCGGCGAGTTTGGCCATGCCAACAGGCACTGGCTGTCAACCACGCTACCGAATTTTGGGAGAATCTTCCACCTCCTCTTTCCTGCCATTGGTCGCCCGCAAAAAATAATTAAAATGCTATGGGGGATGACCGCCGATATGCTATAGTCGCGGCTATGATCTCTTGTTTACATGGTGGCCCTGATGCGCTGGTATTGTAAGCATATAGCAGCTTTGCTGTTGCTGTTGTTGCTTATTTGCGTGCCGCTCCGCTCAGGGGGCGCCACCCCTCCTTCTCTTTTTCTTTATTTCAATCCCGACTCCATCCAAAACAATCTTTCCGGCCTCAAGGAGGCCATGGACGCATTGTTGTCAGCATCAGGCTTTGCCTTTACTTTTCAGCCTTTTACCCGGCTTCACGATTTTGACCGCGCGGTGCGGAACGATACTCCGGCTTTTCTCTTTCTGCCGGAATGGTATCTCCATCAGGACGGTAATGATAAACGCTTCAAACCTTTTCTGATTCCGGTCCGGCAAGGGGCTATCACCTACCGCAAGCTGCTGCTCGTTGCCGATGATTCGGGGTTGACAACGGAGACGCTGGCCGACACCACCATTGCCATGACGCCGGTGGGGAAGGCCGGGCTTTCCCTGTTGGACGAGGCTATCTTCAAACGCATCGGCCTGCGGGGCAAAGAACTCAATTTTGTCACCACTGCCAAGGATTCCGACGCCCTTTTTGCCCTTGCCTTACGGCAGGTGAAGGCGGCTCTTGTTTCCCAGAACAACCTGGAGCATGTCGGCAGCATTAACCCCCGTCTTCTCAAGACGGTCAAAATCCTTGCCGTTTCGGACCCTCTTCCCCTGCCGGTGCTCTGCTATGTCAGCGGTGCGGTTTCGGCCGGAGAGGTCGAAAGGCTGCGCAAGGTTCTGCTTGCAGGCAAAGACGGTGGAAAAGCAGCAGGTATTATGGAGATGCTGCAAATTGATGCGTGGCGGATTCCCAATGCTGAATAACTTGATGCACAAAAAAATGCTTTTCCTGCTCCTGGCGCTCAGCCTCTGGGTCTGCACCCCGGCATTGGCAGCCGCGTCGGGCGGCCCGATCGCCATTCTGCTCTCGGACAGCGAGGCGGCCTATGGGCAGCAGGTCACCATCTTCAGCGAAGAGATTGGGATGCCGGTGCAGGTTTTCAACCTGCATGGCGATCTCGCCCATGATCCCGGCTTGAAGGAAAAGTTTTTCGCCGTCAGGCCGGCCCTGATTTTCGCCCTGGGCGCCAAAGCCGCCTATGTGGCAAAGCTCTGGACCCAGGATCGTCAGGACATTCCGGTTCTTTTTGCCATGGTGTTGAATTGGCAGCGTTACAAGCTGCTGGACGACAACACCAATATTGCCGGGATCGCCGCCGAGATTTCGCCCGGCGCCCAATTTGTCAATATGACCATGTTTTTGCCGACCATGCGCCGTATCGGCCTCCTCTACAGTCCTCTTTCGGAAACAATTTTCTTCCAGGCCAGGGAGGCGGCCGCCCTGCTCGGTCTGGAGCTGGTGGCCGAGCGTATTGACCGGGCCGGTGATTTCCAGCTCGCTTTCAGGCGGCTGGCGGGCAGGGTGGATGCCTTTTGGCTGCTGAACGACCCTGTGGTCTACACCCTGGAGAATGTTGATTGGCTTGAGGATCGCTGCCTGAAGGAGAAACTTTTCTGTGTCGGACAGACTCAGAATCTGGCCAGAATGGGCCTGGTGCTTACGGTCAACCCGGATCTCGCCCAGATCGGCGGCCAGGTTGCGGCCATGGCCCGCAACATTTTGCTGCATGGTCAGAAGCCCCGTGAGATCGGGGTGATGGAGCCCATCGGCACCCAGCTTCTGGTCAATATCAAAACCGCGGAGCGCATTGAGTTGTCTGTCTCGCCCGAGGTGCTGGATATGGCCACCTCCATTGTCCATTGAGCGGAAACCGGCATTACCTGATACTCTTACACCCTGCTAACCCGATGAAGTCAAAAGATTTCCCCCTTTTTCCCCTCCGAATGTTTCCTTGATTTTTTATGCCTCGCCCCATAAACTGTAAAGAATCGGCAGGTTTTTTGTGGAGGGAAAATTCCTTCACGCGTCTGTTCGACGTTTTTCAACAGCGGAAGGGGGAGGGGGGATGCGTGAAAAACGGGTTGTGACAGCAGCGGCTTTATTGTGTTTATTCTGGGCCACCGCAGCCATGGCAACGGAATCCTCACCTGTCTCCGCCAGCAAAGCCGAGGCCGAGGCCTTTGCGAAGATGTTCGGCCAGGGGCCGCAGGAAGAGAATGTCTACCGCGCTGACCGGCTACTGCTCACCGCCACCGGCTCGCTCAAACCGGTGCATTTGGCTCCCTCGGTGGCCTCGGTCATCACCGCCGAAGACATCAAGGGGATGGGCGCCACCACCTTGGACGAGGTGCTGGAGGCGGTGCCTGGGCTGCATGTGGAGCCGTCTGGCGGTGCCTTTTTCAGTTCCATCTGGTCGATTCGCGGGGTGCATGCCACCATCAACCCCCAGGTGCTGCTGTTGATCAACGGCGTGCCCTTCACCTCCAACTACCAGGGCAGCCGTTACCTGACCTACCAGATGCCGGTGGCCATGATCTCCAGGGTGGAGGTGGTGCGGGGGCCGGGCTCGGCCCTGCACGGCGCGGATGCATTTTCCGGCACTGTCAACGTGATCACCAAGGACAACTTCGAGATCGACGGCACCCAGGCCGGAGCCCGCTACGGCTCCTTTGACACCTCCGATCTCTGGGCCCAGCACGGCGGTCAGTACAATGGCTGGGATGTGGCCTTTGGCGTGGAGTCCCGCCGGAGCGGCGGGGATAAGGATAGGATTATCGAGCGGGATTATCTCCACGCCATCGGCGCGGGCGCCCTCTCCAACGCCCCAGGTCATTTGGACACCTGGAACGAGCAACTGGACAGCCATCTCACCCTGCGCAAGGAGCACTGGACCCTCCATCTCTATGGCACCTTGCAGGATTCCAGCCTTGGCCCGGGCGGTTCCCAGGCCATCACCTACGGCAACGATATTGACACACAATCCCTGCTTACCGATCTGACCTGCCGCAATGACACGCTGGTGGAAAACTGGGATCTGGAGAGCAGGATATATTACTCCTATATCCAACAGGATAACTTCATTCAGTACTATCCTGCAGCCTTCCTCAACTTGCTGGGCAATCCCATCGGTACCTCCCGGGACGGCGGGGTGGAGACGAGCGGTGTTTACAAAGGATTCCGCAACCACCGGCTCCGCATCGGTGCCGGTGCCAAGTCCTACAACTTCGGCCCGGACCAGTACAAGAATTTCGGCCCGACAGCCGGGGCCAACCAGTTCGGCAACCTGGTACAGGTGACCGATCCGGCGGACATCTACATCGACGAGGCGAGCAGGACCCTGTGGTATGGGCTGGTGCAGGACGAGTGGCAGTTTGCCAGGAACTGGACGCTCACCGCCAGCGTGCGCCATGACGAGTACTCCGACTTCGGCACCACCGTCAACCCCAGGGTGGCCCTGGTCTGGGAGACCCGCTACGACCTCACCACCAAGCTCATGTACGGCCAAGCCTTCCGCGCCCCCTCCTTTAGTGAGCAATACGTCAAAAACAATCCCCAGATCATCGGGAACCCCACTCTTGTCCCGGAGGAGATCGAAACCATTGAGCTGGCCTTTGACTACCAACCCACCAAGGATCTCCGCCTGATCCTCAACCTGTTCAATTATGAGGCCAAGGAATTGATCGAGCTTATCGGCCCGACCCTGCCCCAAATGTATACCAACTACGGCGAGCAGGAGGGCAAGGGCTTTGAGGTGGAGGTGGATTGGCGGTTGCTCCCCGACCTCCGGCTGCGGGCCAACTTTGCCTACCAGCGTTCCGAGAACAAGAAGATAGACGCGGTGGTGCCGGATGCCCCGGAGATGCAGTTCTCCCTGAATCCCTCCTGGACCTTCCTGCCGGATTGGTCCCTGGACGGGCAGCTCTACTGGATCGGCCAACGCCATCGGGCCAAGGGCGACCCGCGCGACGACATCGGTGATTACGAGGTGGTCAATCTGCTGGTGCGGCGCAGGAACATTGCTAACCACTGGGAGGCGGCATTGGGCCTCCGCAACCTCTTCGACGAGGTGGGCAGGATTTCCAGTCCCTATGCGGCGGCTGCCCCAGGCGGGGCGTACATCCCCTACGATTATCCCATTGAGGGCCGCGCCATCTGGGGGGAGATCAGCTACAAGTTTTAACAACGGCGTGACATCGGGATGGCATTATTTATTTGGATTGGCGTGGTCTACCACGACCATGATGATGGCGGGCAACCCGTTGCGGCACAGTACCCCTGGGGAGGATGACCGTATGTCCACAAACAAGCAGCAGGTCCGCAAGCGGGACATGACCTTTGCCAGCCGCACCCAGACCCGGATCTGGCAGGAGATCCCTTCGGAGGAGAATCCCTACCTGGCAGGGCAGTGCCGCTGCCATGGCTATGACCTCCTGGAGCTGGCCGGTAAGAGGAGCTTTGCGGAGGTCCTCTTTCTTCTTTTCCAGGGAGAGCTGCCAACACCGGAGCAGGCCAGGATGCTGGAGACCCTGCTCATCGTCCTGATCAACCCCGGTCCTCGCCATCCGGCCACCCGGGCGGTCATGAATGCCGCAGTGAGCAAGACCCGCACCCAACACTTGCTGCCCATCGGTCTTTCGGTGTTGGGCGGCGACCATCTGGGGGGAGGCGAGGTGCTAGCCGCCATGCGTTTTCTCACTGCGAACCTGAAGCGTTTGCCTGCAGAGGTCGCGAGAGAGTGTCTTGCCACGCCAAGACCCACCGAGGGGGATTTTCATCCAGCCCCTGGTTTTGGCAGCCGTTTTGGTGGAATTGACCCCATGCCGCGACAGCTGGCTGCCCTGCTCACCGCCTCGTCCGGGAGTGGTGAAGTCATGGCCTGGGGCATGGCGTTCGTGGAGGTTTTGACCCCGCATGGTCTGGGCTGGCTGGGGCCAGGGGTTGCCGCAGCTGCTTTTTGTGATCTCGGCTTTCCTTATCGAGCCGGCGCCGGTCTGTATCAACTTATCTGTGCCCCAGGAATGTTAGCCCATGGCTTGGAGCTTGCCAATAAGCCTATTACTGCCATGCCATTCTTAGACGAGGAGCATTATGTTATCGCGCCAGAAGCAAGGAAATGACACCTCATTTTGGGATCAGCGTCGAGGGAAGATTCACACCCGAAAAGGTGGTTGGATTATCGGGGAGGCTGTATATAATTGCGGTTATTCCATGTTGGATGACCTTGTTGGCCAGGCTTCCTTTTTTCAGGTACTTCTATTAAATGTTGTTGGCAGATTGGTGGAACGCTGTTTGGCCGAGTGGTTCGAAGCGTTGTTTATCTGCCTCAGTTGGCCAGATGCCCGGATTTGGTGTAATCAGATCGGGAGTCTCGCAGGTACGATGCAATCTTCTCCTGTTGCTGCTGTGTGTGCCGGGAGCTTGGCTTCGGATTCAGATTTGTATGGCCCAGGGACATTAATGAAAAGCGCCAATTTTATTATGAGTGCGCGCAGTAAGTACAAGCAAGGAATGAGCGTCGAGGAGATTGTTCGTGAACAACAGAGAAACCCGCGCGCAAAGCCAATCATAGCCGGTTATGCGCGACCGGTTACAAAGGGGGACGAACGTGTCTTCGCCATGCGCCAGTTGGCGGAAAGTTTGGGCTTTGATGTTGGCGAACATCTGGAGCTGGCCATGAAAATTGAAGATTTCACCTTTGAACAGTTTGAAGAAACGATCAACTTGGGTGGATATGTGACAGCTTTTCTCTGCGATCAAAAATTTAGCCCCGAAGAAATCTATCGGCTCTGCGCTATGACGGTTAATTCAGGCGTCCATGCCTGCTACGCCGAGGCCGCCGATCAGGCGCCGGAGTCGTTTTTTCCCCTGCATTGCGAGGATATTGACTACCAGGGCAAACCGCCACGGCTTGTCCCTGAACCTGAGCGTTCAGCGAGATGAGGGTTTCTTGCGAGGGCCACCAACCATGACCGAGACCAATCTCGTCTGGCACATGGCCACCGTGACCCGCCGGCGGCGAGAGGAGGCGAACCGCCACCGCAGCCTGGCCCTGTGGTTTACCGGCCTTTCCGGAGCAGGCAAATCGACCCTGGCCCACGCGGTGGAGGAGCGGCTTTTCTCCATGGGCGCTCACACTTATGTCTTTGACGGGGACAATGTCCGGCATGGCCTGTGCCGGGATTTGGGCTTTGGCAGGGAGGAGCGGAGCGAGAACATCCGGCGGATCGCGGAAATGGTCAAACTCTTTCTCGATGCCGGGCTTATCGCACTCACCGCCTTTATCTCTCCGTTTCGCGAGGACCGGCAACGGGTGCGGGAGATACTCGGCGCGGAAAATTTTTTTGAAATCTATTGCCGCTGCTCCCTGGAAACCTGCGAACAGCGAGATGTGAAAGGGATATACCGCAAGGCCCGGCTCGGCGAGGTGGCGCACTTCACCGGCATCACCTCGCCCTACGAGGCGCCGGAGCATCCGAACCTGATACTGGACACGGACAGACAATCCCTGGAGGAGTGTGTGGAAGCGGTGGTAAGGGCAATCGGTATGGAGCATCCCCTGCGCCCGAGGCGGTAACCGACTCGGGCGCAGAGGCGGTATCCAGGCCAACTAGGCCAATCCCGGTTTTGTGCGCGCTGTTCCCTGAGGCTACTCCTCCCCCTTGTCCTCCATGCCGTAGCGTTCAAAGACAAAGGCAAACGCCTGGCTGATGCGCTCACGACTCAGGCCGAATTCGGCCAATTCTTTTACCTTGTGTTTCCGCTGGTAGGTTCCCTGTTTTTCGCCTTGGGCCCGTATCGCCCGCTGCAGCCCCTCGCTCGTCGGGAGGCCGGTGAATCCCATGATCCGGGCAAGGGCATTGTGCAAGTCGTTGCGCAAAAGGTCGTAAGGCAGGACCATGACCCTATCCGGCGGCAGTTCGCCATGGGTATCCATTTCGTAGAAGTAGCGATACAGATCCACCATGCCCTGGAAGCGGTGTTCGTTGTAGCGCTGCAGCAGCTCTGGTCGAATCTGCTTGATGCCCCAGCGGAACTCAATGCTGTTGTGCAGCAGGGAGAGAAAGGACGGCACCACATGGTGGGGGCTGCGCATGATGAAGATGAAGCGGGCATCCGGGTAGAACTCCAGCATGGTCTTGAGGCGGAAGGTGGAGAAGTGGGTCTGGGCGATGATCCGGCTTTTGCCGGTGGAGTAGAGATGGCGCCGGAAGCAGCCGTCTAGAAAGCGCATGGAGCGCAGCCGCGCCTCTCTGGGCTGGCGGTCGTGGTATTGCAGCGCCGGGTAGGTTCGCTCGTCGAAGGAGAGCATGCCGATGGTGATGAAGTTGGTGTCGTAGTTGTGCAGGAAGAGCATCTCCTCTTCCTCGGTTTTGTCCAGCGCCATGCGGTGGCCGGTCCATTCCGGCATCACCTCGCCCTTGCCTTTTTTGATCAGCGCCTTCACCAGGGGGCGGAACAGGGCTCGGGCCGTGAGGGCCGGAAAGAAGAGGTGCCAGGTGTGGAAGGGGGCGGCTTCTTCGTGCTGGGTCAGCAGGTGGTGGAGAAAGGTGGTGCCGCTTCTGGGGTGGCCGATGATGAAGATGGGTCTTTCCACCTTGACCTTGCGAAAGCCCGGGAAGAAGAGGTGGTCCAGGGCCAGGGTCAGGGCGGTGAGGATTTTCATCGTGGGTTCGACCAGAAGCCAGGTGAAAAAAGCCGGGCTGAATCCGTATACCCGCCAGGTAATACGGAGGATTCGCAGGTAGGTTCTCAGCATGAATAGGAAACGCATTTTTATTCCTCTGGACAAGAGTGGATAACTCTTCTTTACTGCATCTGACAGCATGGTATTTCCATACTGGAAAAGAGAGGGAAACCGCAAGGTGTTTTGCGGTTTTTGTGTCGCATGGTTGATGCGGCGAGTTCGTTGCGCAAATATATCCCGGGGGGGAGAGTATGAATACTGCGGAATTGATGATCGGCCTGTTGGCCCATGCCGGAGTGGAGTATATTTTTGGCGTGCCGGGAGGAGCCATCGAGGATCTGAATACCGCGATTTATCACAACGGCAAGGGAGTCAAGCCCATTGTCACCAAGCATGAGGCGGGGGCCGCCTTTATGGCCGACGGCTATGCCCGGGTTTCCCGGAGGCTCGGCGTGTGCTGCTCCACGGCCGGCCCGGGCGCTTCGAACCTGATCACCGGCTTGGCCTCTGCCTATGCCGATCAGATTCCGGTCCTGGCGCTCACCGGCCAGGTGGCCACCTCGGTGTTCGGCAAGGGGGCCATCCAGGAGTCCGGCTCCGAAGGGGTGAACATCACCAACATCTTCCGGAATTTCACCAAGTACAGCGGCATGCTGATCACGGAAGACCGCGCCCAATACATGCTGCAGAAGGCTGTACGAATCGCCATGAGCGGCCCCACAGGTCCGACCCATCTCAACCTGCCCACCGATATCATGAAGCGTGAGGTGGACCAGCAAAAGCTCTGTTCGCTCAAGATGGATGGCCGTCTCTTTGACAAGGAGAGCGTCAAGCGGGCGGCCGGGTATCTGGTGGCGGCAAAGCGGCCGGTGGTGATTGCCGGTTGGGGGGTTGTCCTTTCCCGGGCCGCCAATGAGCTGCTTGAGTTTGCGCAGCTCCTTCAGGTGCCGGTGGCCACCTCGCCCAAGGCCAAGGGGGTCTTTCCGGAATCGCATCCCTTGTCGCTGGGGGTATTGGGCTTTGCCGGCAACCCCGCGGCCAAGGAGTACATTATCGAAAATGAGGTGGATGTGGTACTCGGGGTGGGTACCAGCTTTTCCGAGATGATGACCAGCGGTTGGGACGAGCGCATCCATCCCACCGAGCACCTGATCCATATCGATATCGATCCGGAGAAGATCGGCAGGAACTACTGCACCTCGGCGGGGCTGGTGGGGGATGCCAGGATGAACCTCAAGGAGCTGTGCAAGGCTATTGTGGAAGAGCGTTCGCGGCAGTATTCATCTGTCCGAGGCAACTCGGTGGTGGAGGGCATCGCTGCCCTGCGGCGGAAACACCAGGATGTCTCGGAGGATTTCAGCAGCCGTGAAAACCTTTACCACCCCCAGAAGCTGGTGCTGGACATTCAGCGCGCCTTCCCGGCTGATACCGTTTATTTTGCCGATATCGGCACTTCCATGGCCTGGGCAATACGGCATATGACCATTGACCGGCCATACTGTTTTTATGTCTCCCTGGGCTTCGGTTCCATGGGCTATGCGGTGGCGGCGCCGGTGGGCGCCAAGCTGGCGATGCCGGAGCGGCCGGTGGTGGCCATGGTTGGGGACGGTTCTTTTCTGATGAACGGATTTGAAGTTGCCACCGCAGTGGATAATGATATCCCCGTGATCTGGGTGGTCTTTAATAATGCCATGCTGGGCATGGTCCACCATGGTCGGCGGCTTTTCAAGACCCCAATCCCGGACGGGCTGCCGCCTCGTTTCAAGCGGGTGGATTTTGTCCGGATAGCCGAAGGCCTGGGAGCCCGGGGAATCCGGCTTGACGGGGCCAACCCGCTTACGCCCGAGCTGGCCCGCGAGATTCTTGCGGAGGGGCGGCCCACTGTTCTGGATGTCTGGATCGACGATGAGATTGTTCCGCCCATTCACAGCCGCATCGCCACCGTGGACAAGCATTTCGGCTGAAAGGTCATGGGCGGGCAGGCCTCCTGCCTGCATCGGCGGCAGCAGCGAAGCGGCGCTGCCGAACAGTTACAGTTCGGATGTTTCCCCATGTTTTTCGGCTTTAGCCGGACAGTTACATTTTTTCTTGCCTTTTCGTTTTCCCCACCGGTACCCTGAAAGAGCCGGGTTGGCACAGGCAGTTTTTACAGCCTGTGCGCAATGCGGAAGGAGCGGAAATCCGGAAGGAGAATTTGTTTTCCCCGCAGTCATGGCGGGGAAAGCGGTTTTTTGAGCTACGGTGGAGAGACCATGCGGAAGCGACCGACAATCAGCGTATACCTGCTGGGGATGAACATGGTCCTGCTGTGCGTGCTCTTTCCGGCCTTCAGTTATTTTATCCTTCGGGAAACCGTTCAACTGCGGGACATTCAGCTCGATCGCAACATCAATATGATCCGGCAGGGCCTGGTCGTTCGGAGCGCTTCCCTGGTCCGGAATACGGCCATGAGCGCCAGAGAGGCCGTGGCCGGCTTTGACTTCACCTTTCTGCAGAATCTGGTTGCCGAGGTCGTCCGGGACGATCCCGAAATCCTTTACTGTATGATTATGGACCGGTCACGGACCGTTGTCGCGCATAACGACAGAAACCTGGTCGGCAGCCCCCTGACCGGTGCGCTTGACGACAAGGCCGCTCTTTTGATGAAGAAGACGTTTCCCGCGAAGAGGCCGAGCGGGAAAATCCCGGTGGAATATTTCTGGCCGGAGAAAGGAAAAGACGGCGGCAGCAGGGTTTTGGAGGCGGTTTTTCCCGTCTACAGCGGGGAGGCGCTTTGGGGGGTAATCCGTTGCGGCTATACATTGGCGCCCCTTGAGGAGGAAATTGTCAGGGCGCAGGCGGAATGGACCGCGCAGATGCGAGAGGTTACCATCAATTTTCTCTATATTCTGCTTGTTTTCTTTCTTGCAGGACTGGCGGTGGTTGCCCTCCTGACCCGTTTCTTTGTGCGGGCGACCCGTGTACTGCATGCCGGTGTCCGGCAGGTTGCGGCCGGGGACCTTGATAGGGAAATAGCCTTGCCGGATATGGCTTGCGAGGAATTCGTCGATCTGGCGGCCTCGTTCAACAGCATGACCGAAAAATTACGCCTGATGCGGCAGCAGCTTGACGACTACGCCCGTTCTCTGGAGCGAAAGGTGGAGGAAAGAACCCAGGAACTTGAGGAGGCGCAGGACATCATGGTCCGCCAGGCCCACGAAGCGGGCATGGCCGAGATGGCGGTGGGCGTGCTGCACAACATCGGCAACGCCATTACTCCGGCTCAGGTGGGGGCCACGACGCTGTGCAACCATCTGGTCGAGAGCCCCCTTCGGTCCAAGCTGGAGGAAGCCGTTGAGCCGTTGCGGGATTTTCTTGAGGGGAAGCGATTGCTCGTCCAGGAGGAAAAGGAGCATTGCCTCGACATTCTCCGGCATCTGCCCGCCGCGGTTACCGAGGAGTTCGATCATACCGTCAACGAACTTCGTTCCATTATCGGGAAACACCGGCACATAGAAAGCATTGTCCGGCTGCAGATGCGTTATGCCCGGCTGATGGACAACTCCGAGAACCTGGATATCAACAGACTTGTGCAGGATGCGCTGAAAATTCTGGCGTATGATATCGGCAAGCGTCATATCATCGTCGAAATGCGCCTTGGGGAGGTGCCCCCGGTGAAGGCGGAAGAGGCGAAGCTCCTCCAGGTTCTGGTGAATCTGATCAAAAACGGCTATGAGGCCATGGATGGGTGTCTCGATAAAGAGCGGGAGTTGGCCATCACCACGAATACCCGGGAGGACAACGGACAACTCCTGGTCCTCTTTTCCGTAAAGGATACGGGGTGCGGATTTACAGAGGAGGAAAAGAAGCGTTTTTTCAGCTTCGGCTATTCCACCAAGGAGCGGGGCAGCGGGTTCGGGTTGCATGCCTGCGCCAACTACATGATTGCCAATAACGGTTTTATTGAGGCGGAGAGTGAAGGGCCGGGGAAAGGGGCGCGCTTCAGTGTACTTTTGCCTGCCGCAGTCTCGGAGCGGCCACCTGCGGAAGAAGGAAGAGTGCATGTACCTATCCGGCCCGGGGCCGGATAGGTTCGAGGAAGGTTGCGGGACAGGGTGTGGAAAGGAAAAAGGAGGGGAACAAGGCAATGACAAGGGATATGAAGCAGCAGCCCCGCCGTATTCTGGTAATTGACGATGACCTGGATGTCTGGAAGGCATATCAACTGGTTTTGGCTCCGGAAGCGGTGTCTTCCGGGATATCCGCCGAAAAAATAAACCGCCTTCTCTCCCCCGGGAGGGAGAATGATCCGGCAGCGGCGCATTTTTCCCTTTCCTTCGCCGCGCAGGGCCAGGAAGGTTTCGCCATGGTGGAGGAGGCGATGCGCAGGAAAGAGCCATTCGCCCTGGCTTTTGTCGATGTTCGGATGCCGCCCGGCTGGGACGGAATGGAGACGGCAAGGCGAATCCGTGGTCTGGATCCGGAGATCGAGCTGGTTATTGTTACGGCCTATTCCGATCACAGCATTGAGGAGATTGTCCGGGCCGTGGGCTCTTCGGAAAAGCTGCTCTTTCTGCGCAAGCCTTTCGACCCCGATGAAATCAGGCAGATTGCCCTCTCGCTCACGGCCAAGTGGCATCTTGCCCGGCTGGCTGAACAACAGCGCAAGGATCTCATCGCCTCGGAGCATCGTTTTCGCTCCCTGGTAGAGACAACCAGCGATTTTGTCTGGGAAGTCGACCGTGAAGGGCGTTTCTCCTACTGTTCTCCGGTGAGCCTTGACTTTTACGGGTATGCCCCTGAGGAGCTGGTGGGTAAAATCTTTTTCGAGGTGCTCGCTGAGCCGGAGAGCCGGGATCAGTTCCGGCAGGCTTTTTTCTCATGCCTGGCCTCGGCCAGCCGGTGTCAGGGCGTCGAGCGGCGCTGTCTCACCAAGGCGGGCCGGTTGGTCATCGTGGAGTCCAGCGGCACGCCGGTGTACGATGCCCAGGGACGGATTTGCGGATATCACGGCATCGACCGTGATATCACGGCACGGAAGGAGAATGAAGCCCAGCGGCGAAGGCTGGAGGAGCGGTTCCGGCAGACCCAGAAACTGGAGGCACTGGGAACCCTGGCCGGCGGCATCGCCCATGACCTGAACAACATCCTGACCCCGATTCTTGCCAACTCCCAGCTTGGCAAGATGCAGACCGTTGGGAATAATGAATTTCACGCGAAGTTTGAGACCATCGAAAGCTGCGGGCTGCGGGCGGCGGATCTGATCCGTCGCATCCTTTCCTTTTCCAGGAAACAGAAAATTGATGTGCAGCCGCTTGATCTGCGTCAGTTGATCGAGGAATTCACCAAGATGCTGCGCCGACTGATTCGGGAGGATATCACCCTCTCGGTCGTGCTTCCGGAAAAAGTATGGGCCGTGCAGGTGGATCGCAGTCAGATGGAGCAAGTGCTCATGAATCTGGTGGTCAATGCCAGAGACGCCATGGAGAAAGGCGGCGAACTCAGGATCAGTGCGGAAAACGCGAGCGTGGCCGCGCATTCACTCTACGATGTCGACTTGCGGGA
>Ga0315272_10000936_pt1 | contig 14790 bp, 13 predicted proteins | sample C3_middle_MG_FD_203918 | JGI IMG/M metagenome (GOLD analysis project Ga0315272, IMG submission 203918) | Sediment microbial communities from Yellowstone Lake, YNP, Wyoming, USA - C3_middle | ecosystem: Environmental > Aquatic > Freshwater > Lake > Sediment | place: USA: Wyoming | collected...
GGCGGAAATATAATGATACTTGGCGAATTCGAGGAACTGCAGCTTGCGCGCCAGGTCGCGCTTGATTACCTCGCGCCGCGCCTCGTCCAGGCCATCCCACTTGTTGATCGCCACCACCAGCGCGCGCCCCGCTTCCAGGATGAAGCCGGCGATATGCGCATCCTGTTCGGAAATATCCTGGCGCGCGTCCAGCACCAGCACAACCACGTTGGCGTTCTCGATCGCCTGCAATGTCTTGACGACGGAAAATTTTTCGATCGCCTCGAACACCTTGCCGCGTTTGCGCACCCCTGCGGTGTCGATCAGGGTGTAGCGCCGACCATCGCGCTCCACGTCGATATAAATGCTGTCGCGCGTGGTGCCGGGCTGATCGAAAGCAATGACGCGCTCCTCGCCGAGCAGGCGATTGACCAGCGTGGATTTTCCCACGTTGGGGCGGCCGACGATGGCCACCCTGGGATGGTCGTCCTCTTCCGCGCGCTCCTCTTCCTCGGGAAAACCCGCCAGCGCCAGGTCCACCAGTTCGCGCACGCCTTCGCCATGCGCGCTGGAGATGACCAGCGGCGTGCCCAGCGCCAGTTCGTGAAACTCCGCCGCCACCACTTCGCGGCGCATCCCTTCGGCCTTGTTGACCGCGAGAAACACTGGCCGACCGGACTTGCGCAGCCCTTCGGCAATGGTTTTATCCTGCGGCGTCAGCCCTTGGCGCGCGTCCACCATGAAAATGATGCAATCGGCTTCATCGATGGCCTGCAGCGTCTGTTTCGCCATTTCATGCAGGATGCCATCCTTGGCGACCGGCTCGAATCCGCCGGTATCCACGACCAGGTATGGCTTGCCGCCCACCAGTCCATGGCCATAATGGCGGTCGCGGGTGAGCCCGGGCAAGTCCGCCACCAGCGCGTCGCGGCTCTTGGTCAGGCGGTTGAACAGGGTGGATTTTCCGACGTTGGGACGGCCAACCAGGACCAGGGTAGGCTTCATTGCATGGCCAGGGAAAACAGGCCACCGTTGCGCGTCTGCACCAGGATATTCTGCTTCAGGGCCTGCGGATCGGCAGCAACCGCGCTGCCATCTGTGGCGGCGCGCCCGGCGAAGCTGCCATCCTCGCGCGACAGCACGTGCACGTAGCCTTCCAGGTCGGCAACGGCGACATAGCCGCCCATCACGAGCGGGGCGCTCACGCGACGATACAAAAGCTTGTCCTGCTTCCAGATGCTGGCGCCGCTATTCTTGTCCAGCGCATGCACCGCGCCACGGGCGTCGCTGATATAGAGGTTGGAGTAATCCACCGCCAGTCCGGACAGGCTCGACATCTCACGCGCCCACGCCAGATTGCCATTGAGGATATCGAAACAGGCCACTCGCCCCTGATAAGCCACGGCACAGACATGGTTGCCATCCACCACCGGCAGGCTGGTGATGTCGGCGATGCGCTCCAGTTCGGTCGCGCCACGCGGCTGCGCCACGCTCGCTTCCCATCCAAGATTGCCGTTGGCAAGTGAAATGGCCACCAGCTTGCCGCCGGCATAACCGGCGAATACCCCGCCGCGCGCCACCACCACGCCAGCCTGGCTGCGAATGGCCAGGGCCGGCAGTGCTCTTTGATAGACCCACTTGCGCTTGCCATCATGGGCATCCAGGCCAAAAATCTGGCCATCGGCAGCGCGCACCACCACCACGCCTTCCGCTGCCTGCGGCGCACTCAGGACTTCGCTGGAAACCTGCGCCTGCCATAGCGCCTTGCCCTCCAGATCGTAGGCCAAGACTTCGCCCTTGCGGGTTGCAACCATCACCAGTCCTTCGCCGGCGCCCACCCCGGCGGAGAGTTTCTTGCCGGTCTCGATGCGCCATTGCTGCTTGCCGCTCTCGCCGTCAAAACGCGCAAGACTACCGTCATAGCCGGCCGCATACACGCTGCCAGCGGCAATGGCGGGGGAAAACACGTAATCGCCGGCCGCCCCCGCGCTCGCCTGCCACTGGATTTTTAACGCCACCGCGGGCTTTATCTCTGCCAATGGCGCGGGTTTTTCCATTTTATCATTGCTCCCCCACAGGCCGAAGCCGGTGGAAAGGGACTCGCCGATTCCGGCACAGCCGGCCAGCGAAAGAACCAGAAGGCCCGCCAAGGGGAATTTCAATGCCTTGATTTCCATCATCCGCCCAATCCATCCAGTTTCATCTGTACCAGACCACGGTAAGCATTGGCCGGGTCTATTTTTTCCAAAGCCAGCCTGTATGACGCCAGCGCCTCGCTTGCCTTGCCGGACGCAAGCAGGACATCTCCCTTGAGATCGGCATAAAGCCCGTCGAATGCCGCGTCATGTCTGGCTTCGAGCAGTTTCAACGCCGCGCCATAATTTTTCTCGTCCAGCAATATCCCCGCCAGGCGCAGGCGCGCCGCATCCTTGATTTCATCGCTGTCGGCATGATCCAGCACCCATTGCAGCTGGGCCATGGCGCTCTTGGCATCGCCATGCTCATAATTGGCGCTGGCCGCCAGGAGGGCGGCATGCGTAGCGTAGCCGGTACGCGGAAATTGTTCGATCAGCCGGCCAGCCGCTTCTCGCACCTTGTTGACATCATGGCTATCAGCCGCGCCCTGCAGCACGCCATACAAAGCGGCCGCCTGCGCCGTCTGTTTATGCTGATAATAGCGCCAGCCCTGGGTGCCCGCGACGATGGCGACAAACACCGCGACACTCAGCAACACGGTATTGCCATGCTGTTTCCACCACGCCTTGATCGCGTCTATCTGTTCCTGCTCTTCCAGATCGTAAGCCATAAATCACCTTTAAAATTACACCATTCTTTTTCCCAGCACATCCGCAGCTTCCGCCACCGCCATCCGCGCCTGCTCGCCTATTTCGCGCAAGGGCTTGAGCGTGACCTGCTCGGCTTCCGCCTCCTCGTCGCCGATAATGACCGCAAAGCGCGCGCCACTGGCGTCGGCTTTCTTCATCTGCGACTTGAAGCCGCCGCCGCCGCAATGCAGGATCACGTGCAGCCCCTGCTCGCGCAAGCTTTCCGCGACCCGGAAAGCGAAACGGCTGGCCGCCGCGCCCTGATGCACCACGTAGGCATCCGCCGCCTGTTCCGGCGCGACGAATTGCTGCTCTTCCAGCAAGGCCAAGAGGCGCTCCACTCCCATGGCGAAACCGCAGGCCGGGGCCGGTTTGCCGCCGATCTGCGCCACCAGGCCATCGTAGCGTCCGCCGGCGCACACCGTGCCCTGCGCGCCGAGGCGAGTGGTCACCCATTCGAAGACGGTGAAATTGTAGTAGTCCAGCCCCCGCACCAGGCGCGGGTTGATGCGGTACTCGATGCCGGCATCGCGCAGCATCCCCTGCAGTTGCTCGAAATGCAGCAGCGAAGCCTCGTCCAGATCGTCCAGCAGCTTGGGGGCGGCTTCGATCATGGCTTGCAGGGCCGGATTCTTGCTGTCCAGCACGCGCAGCGGATTGGTGTGTAAACGGCGTTTGGAATCCTCGTCCAGCAGTTCGAGGTGCTGCTCCAGGTAATGGACCAGCCGCGCGCGATGGCGGGCACGATCATCGGAACTGCCAAGAGTGTTGATCTCGAGCGCCACGTCCTTGATGCCGAGCCGCTTCCACAGGCGGGAAGTCATGACGATCTGCTCGGCGTCGATGTCCGGCCCGGCGAAGCCGAGCGACTCCACGCCAACCTGGTGGAACTGGCGGTAGCGACCTTTCTGCGGACGCTCGTGGCGGAACATCGGCCCCATGTACCACAAGCGTTGCGGCGCGTTGTAGAGCAGGTTGTGCTGCAGCACCGCACGCACGCACGACGCCGTGCCTTCCGGGCGCAGCGTCAGGCTTTCGCCGTTGAGGGCATCGGTGAAGGTGTACATTTCCTTCTCCACGATGTCCGTCACCTCGCCGATGGCGCGCCTGAACAGCCCGGTCTGCTCCACGATGGGCATGCGGATGCACTGGTAGCCGTAGCTCTTGAGCCAGTCGCGCACCATGTCCTCGAAAAACTCCCACAGCGCGGCGTGCTCGGGGAGAATGTCGTTCATGCCGCGGATGGCCTGGATTGCAGTACTCATTGGGTTTCCGCATCCACGCCAGCGATGGAAATGACTTTTCTGCCGCCGCCCTCTTTCATGGCGGCGATTTTGGCGCGCACCTGACGCTCGATCTGGTCGACGATTTCCGCTTCCGTCACCTTGTAGCTCGGCTTGCCTTCGACATAGAGCAGGTTGGGCGATCCGCCGGCCAGGCCGATATCGGCTTCGCGCGCTTCGCCGGGACCGTTCACCACGCAGCCCAGCACCGCCACATCGAGGTGCTCCATCACGTCCTCGAGGCGCTGCTCCAGGGCATTGACGGTCTTGATGACGTCGAATTCCTGGCGCGAGCAGGACGGGCAGGCGATGATGTTCACGCCCTTGTTGCGCAGATGCAGGCTTTTCAGGATGTCGAAGCCGACCTTGACCTCTTCCACCGGGTCGGCGGCCAGCGAAACACGGATGGTGTCGCCGATGCCGGCGGCCAGGATCATGCCCAGGCCGATAGCCGATTTCACGCTGCCGGAGCGCAGTCCGCCGGCCTCGGTGATGCCCAGGTGAAGCGGCTGTTCGATCTGGCTGGCGAGCAGCTTGTAAGCTTCCACCGTCATGAAGATTTCCGATGCCTTGAGGCTGACCTTGAAATCGGAAAAGTTGAGACGATCGAGGATTTCGATGTGGCGCAGCGCGGATTCCACCAGCGCTTCCGGTGTCGGCTCGCCGTATTTCTTCTGCAAATCCTTTTCCAGCGAGCCGGCGTTGACGCCGATGCGGATCGGAATGCCGTGGTCCTTGGCCGACTGCACGACTGCCTGCACCCGGTCCTCGCGGCCGATGTTGCCGGGGTTGATGCGCAGGCAGTCGGCACCGAGTTCCGCCACGCGCAATGCGATCTTGTAGTCGAAATGGATGTCGGTGATGAGCGGCACCGGGGAGCGCTTCCTGATCAGCCCGAAGGCTTCGGCTGCTTCCAGGCTGGGCACCGACACCCGCACGATGTCCGCGCCGGCACGCGCCGCGCGTTCGATCTGCGCCACGGTGGCGTCGACGTCGGTGGTCTCGGTATTGGTCATGGTCTGTACCGAAATCGGCGCATCGCCGCCGACCGCCACCTTGCCGACCATGATTTGCCGGCTCTTGCGGCGGGGAATCTCGAAATTGAACATGCTTACTCCAGTGTCAGCCGCGCCACATCCGCCCTGGTATAAGCGGCGAGGTCGACCGGTTGGCCCTTGTAGGTCAGTTTGACATTGGGCGCGCTGCCGATCACCAGGGATAATGGCGGCTCGCCTTCCACCGTTTGCTGCGTCCCGGCCGGGTTGTTTTGGGAATGGAGCTTCTTGCCATTCCTGTCGCGCACCTCCACCCAGGCCGGGCCCGAAAAGCTCAACTGCACACGGGCCAGCGCCGTCAGCGGCGCAGCTTTATCCTCAGGCAAGGGCGCAGGCTGCACTTTTTGAGCGGAAAGCACGTCCGCCTCTGGCGCTCTTGCACCGGCCAGGGCCGGCATTTGCGCGGTCGACCCGGAAGCCGCGGGCGCGACTGGCTTGACAGCCACAACCGGCCTGGCCGATTCCGGCCCCAGCCACATCATGACGCTCCACGAGATCAGCGCTACTGCCACAAAACCGATCGCCAGCCATTTCAGCCAGGGCTTGCGATGGTGCTCTGAAAAGCGGATGTGCTGGGAAGGCGCCTGAATCTCCTGCGCTTGCGGCTCTTGCTGGCTGGGCAAGCATGCCGCCAACAAGAGATCGGGATCCAGATTTACCAGGCGCGCATAATTGCGCATGAAGCCGCGCACGAAAGTCCGGCCAGGCAATTTGTCATAGTCGTCGGCTTCAATCGCTTCGACCTGCCTCACGCTGAGCCTGAGCGCGTTCGCCACATCCGCCAAGCTCATGCCCAGGGCTTCGCGCGCGCGAGCCAGTTGCGCGCCCGCGCTTTCTTGCGCCCCGGCGGCAGTTTGTTCTGCGGCGACAGGTTCGGTCACTTCTGCCCCTGGGTCGTTGCCGTCCCGTCAAACTGGCCATTGCGATAGGCCTGCGCTTCGCGCGAATCGGGGAAATGGGCGCTGAGTTGCGCCCCGTAGTTCCTTTCCGCATCGCGATTGCCGAGACGATGCGCAATGCGCACGCCCAGCCACAGCCCTTCCCGGGTCTGCCCCCCCGTCTTCATGAAGGCGTCAAGGTAGCGTTGCGCTTCGTCATAATTGCCGTTTCTGAAATTGATTTCTGCCAGGCGCCACTGCGCCGGCCCCAGTGCCGGCTGAATTTTGAGCGCACGCTGGAAAAATGCTTCGGCCGCTTTGTCATCATTCTTCTTTAATGAGCACTCGCCAGCGTTGAGATAGGCTTTTTCCGGCGTGGAATAAAGCGGATTCTTCAACGCGCTCATGAAATGGCCGATAGCCTCATCCTCATGGTTGCGCTGACACAGAAACCAGCCGTAATTGTTGTGCGCTTCCGAATTGTTTGGATCAAGGCTGAGCGAACGTTTGAAGTAGTCGCCGGCCTTGTCGTATTCCCTCAGTTCCATGTATAGCAAACCGAGCATGTTGTACGCGGGCGCATAATTGGAATCCACCTTGATGGCCGTGTTCAGCTCTTCCAGCGCGATACCGAGCTTGCCCATGCCGAAATAGCCCGCACCGAGTTCGGTATGAATTTGCGCGCGCTTTGTCTCTGGCGACATCTCATCCGCCCACGCCGGCCGGACTGCGATCCAGAGCGCCACAAATATCACCAGCAGTTTTTTCATACGGCAGCCTCCACAATGTTGTACTGCGTCCGTTTGGTTTTGTCCTGCACCTGCCCCGCGAGCTGGCCGCAGGCGGCATCGATGTCATCGCCGCGGGTCTTGCGGGTGGTCGCGATCAATCCCGCCTGCATCAGCTCATCGCGGAAACGCCGCACCGCCTCGGGCCGGGAACGGTTGTAGCCCGACATGGGGAAAGGGTTGAAGGGAATCAGGTTGAACTTGCAGGGCACGTCCTTCACCAGCGCGATCAATTCCCGTGCATGCCCCACGCTGTCGTTGACGCCATCCAGCATGACATATTCAAAAGTGATGAAATCCCGCGGCGCCTTTTCGATATAGCGGCGGCAAGCGGCCATCAGTTCGGCGAGAGGATATTTCCGGTTGACCGGCACCAGCACATCGCGCAATGCATCGTTGGGCGCATGCAGCGAAACCGCCAGGGCGACTGGACAGGCATCGCGCAAGCGGTCCATGGCCGGCACCAGGCCGGAGGTGCTGACCGTCACGCGGCGACGCGACAATCCGTAGGCATGGTCGTCCAGCATCAGGTTCAGCGCCGTCACGACATTGTCGAAATTGGCCAGGGGCTCGCCCATGCCCATCATCACCACGTTGCTGATGATGCGCTCGCCTTTCGGATCTCGCCCCAGCGCCTTGTTGGCCCACCACAGCTGGCCGATGATCTCCGCCACCGTCAGGTTGCGGTTGAAACCCTGCTTGCCCGTCGAGCAGAAGCTGCATTCCAGCGCGCAGCCCACCTGGCTCGATATGCACAGCGTACCGCGCTCATCCTCGGGAATGAACACCGTCTCGATGCCGTTATTGGCGCCGACGTCCAGCAGCCATTTACGCGTGCCGTCGTCGGACAACTGTTCCTTGATGAGTCGCGGCGGCTCGACCACCGCCACGACGCTCAATTTCTCCCGCAAGGATTTGGCGAGATCGCTCATGCGAGCGAAATCGCTCTCGCCGAAGTGGTGCATCCAGCGCAGCACCTGCCTGGCGCGGAACGGCTTCTCGCCGATTTCCGCAAAAAAAGTAGTGAGCTGAGGCAGATCGAAGTCGAGCAGATTAGTGGGCATGAAACACCTGTATCATGCCCACTTCCCTCACCCCTGCCCTCTCCCAGTGGGAGAGGGGGACTGAGCATCGCTCCGCGACTTTCGTAATGCGCGGCATTAGCGGTTGTAGACTTCCATGCCGGGGAAGAAATAGCCGATTTCAACTTTTGCGGTTTCCGGCGCGTCGGAGCCATGCACGGCATTGGCATCGATGCTTTCAGCGAAATCGGCGCGAATGGTGCCCTTTTCTGCTTTTTTCGGGTCGGTGGCGCCCATCAGGTCACGGTTCTTGGCAATGGCGTTTTCACCTTCCAGCACTTGAATCATCACCGGCCCGGAAATCATGAAATCCACCAGGTCCTTGAAAAAGGGGCGCTCGCGGTGAACGGCGTAAAAGCCCTCCGCATCCGCGCGTGACAGCCATTTCATTTTGGCAGCGACGATCTTGAGGCCGTTGGTCTCGAAACGGGAATAAATCTTGCCGATCACATTTTTTGCCACGGCGTCGGGTTTGATGATGGACAGGGTGCGCTCAACAGCCATTTGGTATCTCCAGATGTAACAGGTTTAGGTTCCTTCAAGAACCAGCTAAAATATCATGTAATCCTTATAAAATAAACCTCGCGGCAGCAAAAACGAAGTGATAACATGCCGTCATTCTTTGACGACCATTCCGCAATCAGGGAGTTCCGATGCCTGAGCAGCCATCCAATGACGAACAGGCCGAAATCAAGAAACGCGCCATGCAGCGCCTGGCGGTTGCCGCCTCGCTGGTCGCGGCCGCAGTGGTCGCGCTGACGGTACTGAATTATAAAAAGCCCGAACAAACGCAGGCGGTGACCACCTCCACGGCACCAGCCCCGGAGCAGGCAACGCCGCACCAGCCCGAAGCCGCGACAGAAAAACCGCAGGAAGAAGAAAAACCCGGCGAAGCCGCCGCGCACACCCCGCCCGCGCCGGAAGCCGCAGCGACACCCGTCCCGCTTCCGCCGCCACCCCAGGTAATCAACAGGACAGAACCTCCTGCCGCTCCGGGCCGTGCGAAGCCTCGCGCCGAAACCCCGCCCGTGCTCCGCATAACCCAGGAGCCAGGCCCTCAAGCGCCCAAGCCCGCCAAGCCAGCGGCAACGACCGCACCGCAGCAACCCGCCCCTGCCGCAAGCGCGGCGGCGGAACAAAAACCGCCCGTCGAGGCGCGTCAACCGCCCAAACAGGCCGCAGCGGAGCCCCTCCCGCCCAAAGCTTATGCGGTACAGCTTGGCCTCTTTTCCAATCCGGAGAACGCGCTGCAATTGCAGAAGCGCCTGGCGGAACATGGCATCCAGTCCCATACCGAGACCCGGCTGCAGGTCGGTCCCTTCCAGACCAGGGCTGAAGCCGAGCAAGCCCTGGCCAGGATTCGCGCCCTGGGCATCAATGCCGTTCTCGCGCCGGCACGTTAATCAATCGTCCGCCGCAATCCGCCCCGGAGGGGGGAAAAGCTTTATAATGCGGGTATTTTTCAGCCGCACCGCACATGTCCACACTCCACGAAGAAATCCTCCGCCGCCGTACTTTCGCCATCATTTCCCACCCCGATGCCGGCAAAACCACTCTCACTGAAAAAATGCTGTGGTTCGGCGGCGCAATCCAGATGGCGGGCGCGGTGCGCGCGCGCAAGTCCGACCGCCACGCGGTTTCCGACTGGATGGAACTGGAAAAGCAGCGCGGCATCTCGGTGACTTCATCGGTGATGCAGTTCCCTTACCGCGATTGCATCATCAACCTGCTCGACACGCCCGGCCACGAGGATTTCTCCGAGGACACCTACCGCACCCTGACCGCGGTGGATTCGGCGGTGATGGTGATCGACTCGGTCAACGGTGTGGAGGCCCAGACCATCAAGCTGCTGAATGTCTGCCGCCTGCGCGACACGCCCATCCTCACCTTCATCAACAAGCTCGACCGCGAGGGCAAGGAGCCCATCGACCTGCTCGACGAAATCGAGTCCGTGCTGCAAATCCAGTGCGCGCCGATGACCTGGCCGATCGGGATGGGCAAGCGCTTCCGCGGCACCTATCACCTCTATAACGATGTCGTGTCGGTATTCGACCCGAATGCCGAGAAAGGCACTTCGGAAATCGTGCAGGGCCTCGACAATCCGCGCCTCGACGAACTGATCGGCGACCAGGCGGAAGAGTTGCGCACCGACATCGAACTGGTGCGCGGTGCATCGCACACTTTCGACCGCGCGGCCTATCTTGCCGGCAAGCAGTCACCCGTTTTCTTCGGCTCGGCGATGAACAACTTCGGCGTGCAATCCCTGCTCGACGCCATCGTGGAGCTTTCCCCCGCACCCTTGCACCGCCCCGCCCTGACCCGGCTGGTGGAACCGGACGAACCAAAATTTTCCGGCTTCGTGTTCAAGATCCAGGCCAACATGGACCCCAAGCACCGCGATCGCATCGCTTTCCTCCGCATTTGCTCGGGGCGCTTCGACCGCGGCATGAAGCTCAAGCAGGTGTCTACGGCCAAGCAGATCACCGTGGGCAACGCCATCACCTTCATGGCGCAGGACCGCAACACCACTGACGAAGCTTATGCCGGAGACATCATCGGCATCCCCAACCACGGCACGATCCGGCTGGGCGATACCTTCAGCGAGGGCGAAGATCTGAAATTCACCGGCATCCCGTCGTTCGCGCCGGAAATATTCCGCCGCGCCCAGATCAGGAACCCGCTCAAGATGAAAGCCTTGCAGAAAGGCTTGCAGCAGCTTGCCGAGGAAGGCGCAACCCAGTTGTTCCGCCCCATCTCTTCCAACGACCTGATCCTGGGCGCAGTCGGCATGCTGCAGTTCGACGTGGTGGCCCATCGCCTGCAATATGAATACGGCGTGGATGTGCGCTTCGAACCCCATGATGTAGCCACGGCACGCTGGCTGCGCGGCAGCGACGCGGAACTGAAAAAGCTGGTGGAGAAGCATGGCCACAATATTGCGCTGGATGGCGCAAACGAATATGTCTATCTTGCACCCAACCGCGTCAACCTCAATCTGGCACAGGAACGCTTCCCGGAAATAAAATTTCTGGAAACGCGAGAAATCGCCTGACCAGTCGCGCCTCCCGAACATAAAACGGATGGACCGCGCGCAAACAAAGACCGGCCTCCAGCCGGAAGGAGTTTTGAATGAAAAATTCTTTTCTGCTCACGCTTGTGCTGGCTACCCTGATCGGTGGCTGCGGCGGACGGGATGTTTATCGTGACGAGACGTTCGCGACGGAATCACCCTACAGGAAACACATGGACGTACCGGCCCAGCGGGCTTGCGAGAGCGCCCAACTCGCCTTGCTGAGCCAGGGTTACCGGCTGGAAACGATCGAGCCCAACTCGATCAAGGGCGTCAAGGATTTTCAGCCCAGCGAAGACATTCATGCCATCGTCGAATTCAACGTTGTTTGCCGGGATTACAGATCAGGATCGATAATGTTTGCCAATGCGGTGCAAACCAAATATGAACTGAAGAAGAGCAGCAAGACCCTGAATCTCGGCGTTTCGTCGGCCGGCTCCGTCTCCCTGCCGTGGGGAAAGACAACCGAAGCGCTGGTCAAGATCGCCGGCGAAACCATTTCCGACCAGGAGTTCTATTCACGTTTTTTCGCGCTGGTTCAGACTTATGTGACGCCATCCGTCAAATAGGTCCGCCAGCGGGGCAAAAACCCGCTAGCCGGGCCTGCCATCGAGGCGCGGGCGCAGGTACATGGGGATATGCTTGACGCCCCAGAGGATGAAGCATACCAGCCATGTCAGCGCCGCCGCCAGGTAGAAATGCGTGGCTCCAGGCAAGGGAAAGTCGCCCAGAATACGGAACAGCGCCGTGAACTGGAAGCCGAGGAACAACAGCCAGGTCGTCGCGTCCGCCTCAAGCGGGCGCCCGGAATGGCCAAGCGTGACGCGCGTCACCATTGCCAGCACCATGGAAGAGAAATAGCCGATGGTGAGCGCGTGGAGCGGCGCGAAGCCCAGCACATATTGCCCGAGAAAGAACTGGATAAGGCTTTGCAGCGCATAGAGCGCCAGAGACAGGCCGAGCCAGGCAAAACCGACATGCAGCACCGCCAGCAGGCGTACCTGGAAACTGCGGCGGAACCCCCACAACACGGAAAGATAGAGCGCCACGCCGGCCATCGGCAGGTCGGCGAGCCACAGCAGGCGGGTTGCGCCGCCCAGTTCCAGTGCGGCGTGCAAGGCCATGCCCCCGAGCAGGACAAAAAGCGCCCAGTAGGGCCTGTGCAACTGGTAATTGCTCAACACCGTGCTGGAGAAAAAAGGCAACATGCGATGGCTGACGGAGACGAAAGTCGGCAGCAGGAATAGCCAGATACCGCCGGTAATGGCCAGTTGCAACCAAATATAAGCATCGCTGAGCAGCCACAGCAGATACGCCACCACGCCGAGCCAGCCGACGAACATCACTCCCACGATGGTATAGGCGTGACGCTTGTCTTCATACGGGCTTTTCGCCACGACATTGAACAGGGCCAGCCATCCCACCATCCAGCCCGCCAGGTAGAGCAGCAATGCCAGCGCGGCAAGCCAGCGTCCGGCCAGCAGCGCGGGATAAAAGAGCGTCACGCCGGCCGCCATGAGCACGAAGGCCGGCACGTAATGCGCGCGCTTCACCTTGTTGCCGTTCACCCAGTTGGGCGCTGCGGTCATCAGGAAACCGAAGACAAAGAAGGGAAAGAAGCCATACAGCATGAGGAAGGCGTGGCCCCAGATCGACGGCACGGCCCATGCGGCGGGCGCAAAGACGCCAAGGTAGCGCGCCATCAAGTCAAAGGTCCACCACAGCAGCGCGAGAATGCCCTGCATTGCCCCTGCGAGGAAAAACACGCGGTGCGGCGCCGCAGTAAAGGTTTGCCAGCGAGAAGTCATGTTTGTAGCGAGCTTTGCGAATGGAACAGGTTAAACCACATGGGGCCATGCAAGGCACATCATAAATCGCAGAGGTGGATTCAGGCCTTATCCTATATCAAGGATAGTCGGACACGGAACCGTTGCAGAACCGGGCGATAAAGCCTATTTCTTTTTCAGGAACAGGTCGGTAATCGTCCCCTCCGCCATTTCCGCCGCGAAGCACAGCGTTTCCGACAAGGTGGGATGCGGGTGGATGGTCAGGCCCAGGTCCTGCGCATCGGCCCCCATTTCCAGCGCCAGCACCGCTTCCGCGATCAGTTCGCCGGCATTGGGGCCGACGATGCCGGCGCCGATCACGCGGCGGGTTTCCTTGTCCAGCAGCAGCTTGGTCACGCCATAGTCGGCGCCGATGGACAGCGCGCGTCCGCTGGCCGCCCACGGGAAGGACGCCTTCTCGTAGGCTATGCCCTGCGCCTTGGCCTCGGTTTCAGTCAGGCCCATCCATGCCACTTCGGGGTCGGTGTAAGCCACGGCGGGAATGGTGCGCGCGTCGAAAGCGGCCTTGTGGCCGGCGATGACTTCCGCCGCCACCTTGGCCTCATGCACCGCCTTGTGAGCCAGCATGGGCTGACCGACGATGTCGCCGATGGCGAAGATATGGGGCACGTTGGTGCGTTGCTGCTTGTCTACCGGAATGAAGCCCTGTTCGTTGACCTGGACGCCGGCGTTTTCGGCGGCGATCAGCTTGCCGTTAGGGCGACGCCCTACCGCCACCAGCACGCGGTCAAAAGTTTGCGGGGCCGGAGCCTTTTCGCCCGCGAATGTGGCCACGATGCCGTCCTTGCTGGCCTCCAGGCCAGCCACCCTGGTTTTCAGCAGAATTTCATACTGCTTTTCTATTTTCTTGTGCAACGGCCTGACGATATCCTTGTCGCACCCCGGGATGAGCTGGTCCCCCAGTTCCACCACGGTGATTTTTGCACCCAGCGCATGGTATACCGTGGCCATTTCCAGACCGATGATGCCACCGCCGATGACCAGCATTTTCTTCGGCACATCTGAAAGCTGAAGCGCGCCGGTGGAATCCATGACGCGCGGATCATCAGGAAAGCCGGGGATCTTCACCGCCTGCGAGCCGGCGGCGACAATGGCATTGTCGAAGGACACGCTGACTTCGCCCTGCGCCGTTTCGACCTTGATGTGGTGAGGGGCGACAAACTGGCCATAACCGTGGATCACCCGCACATTGCGCTGTTTCGCCAACTGCGCCAGGCCGCCGGTGAGGCGGTTGACCACGCTCTCCTTCCACGCGCGCACCTGGTCGATGTCGACCTGCGGCCTGGCGAACTTGACGCCATGAGTCCCCATCTCTTCGGCCTCGGAGATCACCTTTGCCACGTGCAGAAGCGCCTTGGAAGGAATGCAGCCGACATTGAGGCATACCCCGCCCAGCGCGGCATGACGTTCGATCAGGATGACTGTCTTGCCCAGGTCTGCCGCGCGGAAAGCGGCAGTGTAGCCGCCGGGACCGCCGCCCAGCACCGCCACGTCGGCGTGGATTTCATTCCCGGACACGGGTTCGGGAGCAGTGGCGGGCGCAGGCGTCGAAACGGCAACCGGTGCGGCTTCTTCCACTTCCAGCGTCAGTATTTCGCTGCCTTGCGATACCCTGTCGCCCACCTTGAGGCGAACCGACTTCACCGTGCCGGCGTGGCTGGAGGGGATCTCCATGGTCGACTTCTCGCTTTCGAGGGTGACCAGGGAAGTTTCCTTTTCGATATGATCGCCCGGCCTGACCAGCACCTCGATTACCGGAACATTGTTGAAATCGCCGATGTCCGGCACGCTCACTTCAATGATTTTGCTCATGAATTATCCTTACAACAGAAGACGGCGCACGTCGGACAGCACCGTGGAGAAGAACGAAGTCATGCGCGCGCCGAGCGCGCCGTCGATGACGCGATGGTCGTAGGACAGCGACAGGGGCAGCATGAGGCGCGGCACGAATTCCTTGCCGTTCCACACCGGTTTCATGGCGGA
>Ga0315272_10000937_pt1 | contig 14790 bp, 14 predicted proteins | sample C3_middle_MG_FD_203918 | JGI IMG/M metagenome (GOLD analysis project Ga0315272, IMG submission 203918) | Sediment microbial communities from Yellowstone Lake, YNP, Wyoming, USA - C3_middle | ecosystem: Environmental > Aquatic > Freshwater > Lake > Sediment | place: USA: Wyoming | collected...
CACCCCTTTGGCTCCAGCTTGTCGATGCGCGCATTGTCCTTGGGAGTTGGAAATGCGAGAACCGCAATGTCGCGATAATAGTCTTTTTTGGATTTGGGCTGCGGGAGCACGCCCTTGAATTGTTTGCCGCCAGCCACCTTCACCTCGCTGGTCACGATCGTCTGCATGGCGTGCTCGGGCTTCACCCATGGGCCGCCGCTGGAAGACCACCCGGCGCAGTTGTGAAAACAAATCTGCATGCCCAGGCGATCCGCCTCCGCTGCGGCAAACCGGAAAAGCTCCAGCCACTGCGGGCTCATGTATGGCGCGGGTCCATCGGGAATCCCCTCAGAGACGTTAAAGACCTCGACGCCGTTGATGCCGACGTGCTTCATTGCCTCGAGATCGGCCGTGATGCCCTCTTTTGTGATATTTCCACTCATCCAATGCCACCAGGTCTGAGGCTTGGCCGATTCAGGCGGAGAGGCAAATTGCGCCGCCAGTTTCTCTCCGGGTTCGGCCGCGAGGCACTGGACACCCGCCGGGGCCAGAACTCCCAGGCTTAGAGCCGTCAAAAGCAGCCCGCTGGCCGCTCTTAATTTATTCGTTAATTTTATCATATAATTCTCCGCATCCTTTGTGACATGGGGCTTGTCCAGTCAATGCTCGAAAGGGAAGGAGGTCAATAAAGAATAGGGGAAATTCCCGGTGACAATTGGCTGGAAAATGTGTTCAACAGGAATCGACTTCGATAGGATTGGCGGCAACGATTCTCAACAATGAAAAGCTATACTGAACATCTTTGGTTTGAGGTTCCGGGACGACGGGGATTTGTGAACATCACGGAAACGATTGAGGGGTTGGTTCGCAAGAGCGGCGTTCGCGAGGGCCTTTGTCTGGTCAACGCGATGCATATCACGGCTTCCGTCTTCATCAACGATGCGGAGGATGGCCTTTTGCACGATTACGATGTGTGGCTGGAAAAACTCGCTCCACATGCCCCGACAGCCCAATACCAGCATAACCGCACCGGGGAGGACAACGCGGATGCGCACATGAAACGACAGGTCATGGGGCGCGAGGTGGTGGTGGCCATCACCAACGGCAAACTCGATTTGGGTCCATGGGAGCAAATCTTCTATGGCGAGTTCGACGGGAATCGACGCAAACGGGTGCTGGCAAAGATCATTGGCGAGTGAACCGGCCGCACCACTCTTTCATCAGGTCGCATTCCGCCGCCAGAGCCGGATCCTTGGCGGTCAAACAGTCTCACGCCACGGACTCCGGGCAACCGAGTAGCCGACGGTTTTTCCAAAGATCGCCGGGCTTGAAAATTCCCTCCGGCGTGATGATCCCGGTGATTAATTCTGCGGGGGTCACATCGAACCCAGGATTCCGGGCGTGGCTCGTGGGATTGGCCACCCGCACCCACTCGTGCTTCCCCTCAGCATTCACGCCCCAAGCCCCCAACACTTCCTCTTCGCCACGTTCCTCGATCGGTATTTCCATGCCTCCGGTCAACCGCCAGTCAACCGTGGACAGCGGAATGGCCACATAAAACGGAATCCCATGTCGTTTCGCCAGAACCGCTTTCGTATAAGTGCCGATCTTGTTCGCCACATCGCCCGTCCGTCCGATCACCCGGTCGCTTCCGGTAATGACCATGGAAATGGCTCCACGCTGCATGAAATGGCCTGCGGCATTATCCGCAAGTATCTGGTGTGAAACGCCTTGCTGCGCAAGTTCCCACGCGGTCAGGGTCGCGCCCTGCGATCGCGGACGCGTTTCATCGCAGAACACATGAAATTTCCGCCCCTGCGCCTGCGCCTCATAAATGGGAGCCGTAGCCGATCCGATATCCACAAACGCCAGCCAACCCGCGTTGCAGTGCGTCAGAATGGTCGCCCCTTCTTTGATTAAAGCGGCTCCATGCCTGCCAATGGCCCCGCAATGCGCAACATCCTCTTCCGCAAATGCGTATGCGGCATTTAACGCGCGTTCCTGCCAACCCGCCACGGTGTCTTTTCCAGCCATCGCCGCACGCACCTGGTCCATCGCGTTGACGGGATCCACCGCAGTGGGCCGGGCCTTCTTTAAGGTCTGATATACCGTGTCCAGATGCTCCTGAAACGCCTCGGGGTCAGTGCCTTGGAACGTCCGGGCACCTTGGGCCAGTCCAAAGGCCGCCGTGGCGCCAATCGCACCCGCTCCGCGCACGACCATGTCACGAATCGCCTGGGCGGTGTGTTGATAGTCGGGAATCGCCACAATGCGAAACTCGTGCGGAAGCAACCGCTGCTCGATGAGCATCACGGCGTTATCGGAAACATTGAAATCGACGGTTCGGTAATGCCGGGTTTGTCCGCCGATCGTAACGTTCATGAGTTGTCCGGTTACCGGATTTTGACCTGGCTGGCTTTGATGCGTTTCCGGATTGGCAAAAACAAAGGATGTTTGCGAAATTCCTTTAAATCAGGGTCGCGCATCAACCACCTGAAATCGTTGTAGCCCAGCGAGATTGCTTTCTCAAGAGCGGAGGCGGCTTGTGCGAACCGATCCGTCAGCGCATAACTGCACGCAAGGTTGTAATGAGCCAGCGAATCGTCAGGACGCAACTGGATCAACTGCTCGTCCACTTTCAATCCGTCCACAAATCGACCCCGACGGGTATAATCGTCGCCCAGAATGCGCAACGCCTCGACGAACTGGGGATCGCGACGGATCACCCCTTCGACAAAACCGATTTCAACATCCAGGTTTCGCCGCTCATTACGACTCAATCTTACATCTCTTGAACTGTTTTTCGCCATACAACCAGACGCGTCATTTTCTCATAGCCGCACTGCGTGTCAAGTCACCCTCGAATCGTGTTTTAAAAGCGGGTGACGCCGTTTTCGCGTCCGACCACGGGTTAAGACTCGGAAAAAATGGAGATTCCGCAATGCGGACAGCGAAACTCCCCCCCAAAAAAAGGCGTTTTATCCCGGTAGGGCGAGGCTGCCGCCGAGCCATCACAGCGAAGCTTCTTCCCAAGGGAAGCCGGTTTTCCAGCGAGCGACCGGCAGCAATTGGGGCAAAGCAGGTCATGTTTTTTTACCGCCCGGGCGATCCAGATGGCCCATAGCCCATACGCGCCAGCCAACCCGACCACCGTCACAACCGCAACCACCCAGCGATGCCCCGCTCCCGCAACCTGTCCCGTGGCAACGGCGGTCACCGCAAGCAGCCACAACGCCCCCAGCACAAGGCCAGCCAGGATTCGCTCCCGGCCCAACCTCCGCATGCGCTGCTGATATTCAATCCGGGTCATCGATGGGTTTGCCTGGATAAATCGGACACAGAAGACTCATATGGGTTGGTTGGATCCATTTTTGGCTCTTCCGGAGTTTTCTGGCGATTATTCATTGGCTTGGATTGAGTTCGTTTCGGGAAATCGATGGAAGCAGCAGCCCGGCCAGAATTGCAATGATCGCGAGGACGACCGGCGATTCCAACAACGTGAAGGCTCGTGATTTAGGAACCATTTATGTTTATTGAACCTGCGTTCAAAGCGCTTGGATCGCGGTCCCCCGTCATTCGATTCAACGCGTGGTCAGTCATTATCTTCACTCTTTGGCGGCGGTCTATTGAGGTAGTTCCTCGTCGTTTTCGCGATCAGGACCACGGAAATGACCAGCATCCCAATGCCTGTCAGAACGCCCGGGAGGTTCGCCGGCTCCCAGCTCGTGGCGAGGAGCATGACCCCCACGGAACCCATGATTCCAAAAATCAGCCAGATGCCCAGCACCACCACCAGGCGCCGGGGATGCTCCGCCGCCCTGCGGTAAAGATGGCCCTCGGCAAACAGGGACTCAAACGGGCCGGTCGCGGCATAGGAACTAAGCGGGGCCCCGCATAGGCGGCAAAAGTGGGAACCGGGTGGGTTTCCCGTCATGCATTGTGCGCAGAGTTCCTGTTCCCCTCCCTCTTGAGGGAGATCCGGGTTTTGATGGGAGTTTGTGTTCATCGCGCAATCTTCACCTGGGGATTTTCCGACCAGTCATTGTGGCCACCGGTAATCGCGATGAAACGCGCGCCGGGAATCTTCTCCGCCAAAGCCCTGGCATGCGTCATCGGGATGACCGTGTCCTCCATTGCAGCAAAGATCTCCACCGGACCGGTATAGCCCCTCAATGCGTCCACATTATTCCATGTATCGCGAAGGAGGAGCCGGATGGGAAGAATGGGAAAATGCTTCGCGGCCACATTCGCCAGAGAATCGAATGGAACGACAAGAACGATCTTGTCCGGCACCCTCTTTTCACGGGCCAGAGCGCAGGCCGGGCCGCTGCCGATGGACTCCGCCAGGACACAGACCGGAGTATTCGTATGGCGTGATCTTAAGAGCTGATACGCCTCGGATGCGGCCCGGTTTATCGAGGTCATACCCGGCCTGCCTTCACGCGAGCCGTATCCGGGATACTCCAGCACGTAGAGGGAATCCTGATTGGACATGCGCGGGAGAACATAATCGCGGTCCGCAGCCTGGCCGGCGTTTCCGTGCATCATCAGCCAGATCGTGCGCGCGCCTGTCGCCTCCCGGCAGTAACCGATGGTGCGATTACCTTCCGTCCACGGAGTCAGCCCGGTGGTGGGTGCGGCGTGACTTGGAAAATAGAGCATGGACCGCTGCCGAAAGAAAACAATCGCGACAACGACCGCGTAGAGCAGCAAAAGAATGACCAGGATTTTCAGCACAAGTCTAAGCATACGCCAAATGAGCGTGGGCGTGAGATGAGGTGGCCTGGGGCGCGGCGATCAAGCCCTATTGATTGGCTCGTAATCGAGTTCGAGGAAATCGACCACTTCGGGAATCCAAAGTGTTTGAACAAATTTAACGTGGTCCGGGTGAGAGTTATAGGTTTGATAATCCTCCATGCTGGAAAACTCCATCGACAAGCCGAAATCGTAAGAGTTCTTTTTGCTGGTCTGCCGAAGACACTCGAAATTTCTGACCGTGGATATGGCGGCAAGTTTCCCGGCTGCCTGGAGAAAATCGAGTTCCTCCTGCGACCCGGCGGCGTGTTTGAGTTTGAAGGTGACGGTGTGGCGAATCATGGGTGTGGTGTGGTTGTGATACTTTATGGGGATTGTATCTCGCCGGAATGGTAATGCCAACCAAAAAGGCCGAACCAATGGCGTAAACGGCGCTGGTTTATACCATGTGTCGGAAGCCTGGTCTTCAGTCGCTCCAGCCGCCGACTAACGCACATGGACCAACACGGCGCTGTCGGGCGGAATGGTCAGGGTTATTCCATCGCTGGTGAGTTGCCTGACATCGAGTAAGACCGGCGCGGATTTCTCGCCAGCCTTTGGCGTGGTCTGGCCTGAAGGCAGCATTGCGGCGCTACTGATCGATTTCAGGGGAAATGGAAGCTGGTCCGGATGCAACACGCAAGAGACTTCCTGGGCGGATGCGTCGAGATTGGCGAGTAATAGCCAGGATTCGTCGGGGCGGCTGTAAATGGCTGAGGCGGTCCGCTCTCCCTTGAGAGTCACAGACCGGTTCCGCCAATCGGCGAAGCGGCAGTTTTCCAGCGTGCCAATGGGGCTGAGAACGGGAAACACTTCAAGGGACTCGGGACTGGCCGGCCAGGGGGTGACCCCGGCGAGAAGCGCTTCCAAGGCAAAAAGACGATGCAGCCGACGCGGCGATTGGGCGTCAAGTTGACCGTAGCTGATGACCCCGCGCCGACGGGCCCCGACCAGTGACCATTCCAGAGGCAGTTCCTGAAGGCCCGGTCCATTGCCGGACCATTTGCCGTAGCCCCATTCGTTGGCGACAATGTCATCGGCGAAATTCTCGGTGGCGAACATTGGTGTGGTGGTGTTGTGGAGGATTACCAGTCCCTTTGGCCCCACCCGGTGGCGCGTCCATTCCATGAGGTTCAGCAGTTCGTCGATGTCCCAGTGCGCCGCAGCGGCGGAATGCGCCGGACTCTTTTCATGACGTGGATTGCAGCAGAGCAGCGCCACGTTCCAATCGTAGTAAACGCCATCCAGGGGATGGTGGGTGAGCACACGATCAATGGAGGTCTTGAGATAATCGAGCCATCCGGAGCGCAGGCACATCTGGACGCCGAACTCGCTTTTGTCGTTGAAGGAATTATGCTGGAGGGCGCCCGCGCGGTTCATGCGTCCCCAGTTGGTTCCTTGCTCCTGGAATTGGGGAGTGCTCGGATGCAGCTCCTTGTTCGAGAAATACGTGGCCACGCGAATGCCGGCATTATGACAATTCGTAATGACCTGGTTGTATTTGTCCATGTCCGGATAGGGCGGATAGGAACCGTCGCGCCAGAACAAGCCGTCATTGAAGGCGTCACCGTCGTTGTGGCAGTGAACGGTCTCAATGCCGGTCCGGGCCCATTGCTGGATTTGTTCTGCGCTGACCCAATTACCCTGGTTGCGATTGAATGAGGTGTGAAACCATGGCTTTAGCGCGTGCCCTTCAAGCAACGGCCACCCGAGGTAGTAGTCGAAGGTCACATGCTCAGGCGGCGCGATGGAAGATTGGGCGTTCTTAAAGGCAGAGACGGAGAAAACGATGCCCGCAGGCGTGGCGCGCGACTGGAGAACGCTCCTGCCACGACCGCGCTGATCGGCAAGCTGCAGGTCCCATTGCGCGAGATCGGAGGAAACGAACCATTCCAGCCCCTCCACCCCGGGATCGGCGAACATCACGTAATGCGGAACAATTGGTGTATCGAATGCCGGGGCGTCTCCGGTCTTCAGCGTTCCCCAGTGGCAACTGCCAAACGAAAACGCGGGCGCGCCTTCCTGCTCCGTCAATCCGTCTCGATATCCATAAGCCGAGAGACTGGGAGCCATTACGGTTGATACCGGGCAGATATCCTTCACCCGGAGATTCCTGTCGCCGAACGTAAGCTCCTTGTGGATCTTCACATAGCCCCAGCGATATTCGTAAACTGTCTTCAAACGAATGCCGGACTGTTGACCTTTCCCGTCCCGTAAGCGGCTTTCGACTGTGACCCACTCGTTCAAGCCGTCCTGGCGGGTTGAGACGCGCGGCGCGGGATCCAGCACATCAGAGTAAAATCGTCCCTCCGAATCCTGAATACGCGTTTCAAAGGGTTGCAGCAACAAATTGGAAACGCTCCCGTGCGCCAACTGGATGGTGGAGAGGACGCCACCTTTTTTGAGATCGTGCCGCACCGTGTAGTACGGAGTGCTCAACGTGAGGACGCCAGACGCCCTGTTCCGTTGCACGGAATAAGCCTGCGGCCATGTTGAGGACGGTGCCTGCATTGGCTCAGCGGCAGCCAATGACAAGGCCGAGAGCAGGAGCATGGCCGCGATACGGAGGCGCACGGATGGGATCGCGGCGGCGCGGTAGGCAGATTTGTTCGGGGGGGCGTCGCAACACTCGGGGTTCCGAACCGCCTCGGTTGCGGGCAAAGGAAGGAGTGGTTTCATTATGCCTGTGTTTTACAATTTCGCTTATGTGTCAATTTATTTGGCGGGGCCGCCCTTTGGTGGAATGTCTGGTTTGCCTTGATACCCGATTGATGAAATCTGCTTTCCACTTCGATAGCTAAAGTATGACCATAAGAGGAATACGAATCCCAGCGGCACCATGAAGATGGCACCGTAATTCTTGGCGACAAGGACGGGCAGAAGGCCGAAGCCAGTAAAGAGAAATCCAGAGATTAATAGCGCCACTCCATTCCGGAGGTAGGCTGCCCCAGTTTTCTGATAGGCCGTTTTGCCACGCTGAATCATCTCGTTAAGGGAGGCCACATCTGCCTCGCATCTCGCCCGGCACGCCAAACCGGGGGACACATCGACAGCGCAATCTGGACACAATCCGCGATTGCAGCTTTTGCAGATGGCCACGGCGTCACGGTCTGGATGGTAGAAGCACTTCATACGAGCGAATAGCGTTTATTGGTAAAGCACCAACACCGGAAACAAAATGGACTTCCGACGGTGACATCAGTGATGAATAACCCCAAAAGGCTTTTCAGAGCAAGAAGACAAATATTGATAAAGGAGGCGCGGTCGAAAGACGAAAAATCGGGAGGATGACTGGAGGGACTTCGCAGATTGGGGTGGAATAACGAATCCGCGCTACAAGTTGCCGCGCCAGCGCGCAAACAGGAAGAAAACCAGTGCCATCGCGCGTCCCGATTATTCTGTGGTTCGCTCAGGCCTTCCGGGTAAAGACGGCGCGGATGAATTGGTCGCCGTGGAGCAGGCCGTAGCCGCCGGAGGCGCAGCTTTTCTCGTCGTAAACTTGCACCGCATCGGGTTTCTTTCCCGGGGTGCGGATGGCGAAAGGCACGGCATCGCGCACATGGATGCGCAGTTCCACGGGCGTCGGATGGTCAGGCAGGATGGCCACCACGGCCTCCGTTTTGCCCGCTTCCAAGCCCTGAAGAATGCGGCCCACCAGGCGGGCATCGAGGTCCTCGATGGTGCGGACTTTCAGGTCCAAATCCCCTTCGTGTCCGGCTTCGTCCGGGGCTTCGACATGAACGTAGCAGAAATCGACATGTTTGAGGACCTCGAGGCAGGCGTCGGCCTTGCCTTCGTAATTGGTATTGTAGAGGCCCGTGGCACCGGGGACCTTGACGATCTCCAGCCCCGCATAGACACCGATGCCGCGGATCAGGTCCACAGCGGAAATCACCGCGCCGGTCACGCCAAAGCGGTCCTTGAAGGTCCACATGTCCGGGCGATGTCCGGGGGACCAGAGCCAGATGGAATTACCGGGATCTTTCTGCGCGGCGCGACGACGCTGGTTGACCGGGTGATTTTTCAGAATCTCCCAGGAACGGCGTGTCAGATCGTTGAGGAGGTCAGCGGTCGCTTTGGCCTCGGGCACCTGCGGACGGATAAGCAGGCCCTCGGCGTTTTCGCCGGGATGGTCGTGAGGCGGGGCGCATTCCAGGCGCGTATCCAGTCCTTTTGCCACGAGCAGATTGCGATAGCTCACACCGCTGTAAAAGTGGATCAAGTCCGAGCCCAGCTTTACCTGGAGCGTGCGAAAGATTTCAGCGGATTCCTCGTTTGAGATGTGGCCGGCCGAATGGTTTTTAATGCGGCCCTGGTCGTCGATGCAAATGAGGTTGCAGCGCATGCCCATTTCGTCGGGACCGATATCGACTCCCATGCTGGCGGCTTCGAGCACACCGCGGCCCTGGAACACCTTGCACGGATCGTAGCCCATGACGGCGAGGTTGGCGGTTTCGCTCCCCGTGGGCATGCCATCGGCGATGGTTTTGAGCAAGCCGCAAACCCCTTCCCGGGCGATCCGGTCGATATTCGGTTTGCGGGCGGCCTGCAACGGGGTTTTCCCGCCGAGCCGCGCCACGGGATAATCCGACATGCCATCGCCAAGTATGACCACGTATTTCATAATTTATAGTCTGCCCGAACCGTTGGGCAGAAGCCATTTAATGGTTGCCAATATCCCCCAACAGGGCCGGGAAAGCAACCGGCGAGTGGACGGCTCAGGTGTAATGCTGCCGCAGATAGCTCTGGAAAGGGGCATATTCGGCGGGCATGGAGTCAAAACTCTCTTTCAACCCCTCGAGCCGGGCCAGGGAATTCGGGACGGCGGGCGTGAACCCGAGAATGCGCTCGATCTCGTCAGGGAACTTGGCCGGATGCGCCGTTTCGAGAACGACCGCCGGAGTGTCCTTGAGCGGTTCCCGGGCTTCAAAGTCGAGAAAACCGCGCCAGCCGACTGCGCCGTGGGGTTCGAGCAGGAGATGGTGGCGATCCCAAGCCTGACGGATGGTTTCGCGGGTCTGCTCGTCGGAGACGGAGGTGGAGAAAAGGTCACGGCGCATCGCGGGCCAGTTCGGAGGACGATGCACGATGCCGGCATGGTCCATGTGCCCGCCGTAAACCGCCACCAGCCGCGCCAGGTTGCTGGGATGGCCCACGTTCATGGCGTTGGAGAGGCAGTTGCGGGACGGCTCGATCTGGTGGTAATCGCCAGTGGCCAGGAAGCGGGGGAATTCATCGTTGCCATTGACGGGCACCACGAGGCGGCGCATGGGCAGGCCCATTTGACGGGCGAATACCGCGCCCATCATATTGCCGAAATTGCCGGACGGCACCGCGAACACAATCGGCTCGCCCGGACGCGCGAGGCGGGAGGCGGCGTAAAAGTAATAAACACTCTGGGGCAGCAACCGTCCGATGTTGATCGAGTTCGCCGAGGAAAGGGGCAACTCCGCAAGCGCGGGATCGGCGAAGGCCTTTTTAACCATCGCCTGGCAGTCGTCAAACTTACCGTCCACGGCAATGGAGCGGATGTTGTCCTGGAGCGTGGTCATCTGCTTGCGCTGCCGCGCGCTGACCTCATCTTTTGGAAACAGGACCAGAACGTGGATGCCCTTCACATTGTGAAAGGCGCTTGCCACAGCCGAGCCGGTGTCGCCACTGGTGGCGGTAAGAATGACCAGTTCCCGTCCGGATTCGCGCAAGAAATGCCCGATCAATCGCGCCATTATCCGCGCGGCAAAATCCTTGAACGAAGCTGTGGGACCATGGTCCAGGCGCATCACCGAGACGCGGTCGCGAACGTGTTCGAGTGGGACCTCGAAATTATAGGCGTCCCGGCACAAGGCGCCCAGGACGGCGGGATCGATGATTCCATCGGAATAGCGGGTCAGAACGGTGAGCGCAATGTCCGCATAGGGAGCCTTGGCGAAGGCCGCGAGTTCGTCGGGTGTGAATGTGGGGAACCACCGGGGCAGATAAAGGCCCCTGTCCGGCGCCTGCCCTTTGAGCAGCGCATCGCGCATATTCACCGCCGGGGATTGCCCGTTGGTGCTTTCAAATAATACCGGTTCCATGAGTTGTATTGCGACGGGCAATTTCCACCTCGGATCAGGGAAAGGCCGTCAGCAATGCCGCAACATCCTAAAGCGGAGGATGGAGCGCGCAAGCAAATCGTCGGGTGACGCGGGGCGGCGCGGGCAAAGCGGAAAACGGTCCAATCCCAATGCGGCTCATTTTGCGCGCCAGGCATGAAGTCGCTCCATTTTTATCCCACACCCGTTCGTGATCAAGTTTTGCATTTCAGATTGAAGGTTTCTCCAGATTCCCGCATCTAAGGGAGATATGAACAACTCGTTGGCATTTTCGCCCTGGCGCCGGGCCGCAGCCGGAATTTTGTCGTGTTCCCTATTTTTGGGACTGTCCGCATATCTTCAAGCGGAGAACTGGCCGCAATGGCGGGGACCGCTCCTCAATGGCGCGACCACGGAAACCAATCTGCCCTCGCAGATCGATAAAACGAACGCCTTGTGGAGCGCGCCCATGCCGGGAAAAAGCGGCGCCACGCCAATCATCTGGCAGGACCGTGTGTTCATCTCCAGTCCGGATGCCGAAAAAAACATTCATTTGATCTGCATCAACCGTCTGGATGGAAAAGTGCTTTGGGATAATCGTCTGGTCGCGGGCGATCTCCAGGTGGGCAAAAACAACGCCGCGTCGCCGTCTCCCGTGACCGATGGCAAGACCGTTTGGCTGATTTGCGCCACCGGCGACATTGCCGCTTATGATTTCACAGGTCATGAACTTTGGAAGCGGAACCTGGGCAAGGAGTATGGGGCATTTTCCTATATGTGGCTCTACGGCAGCTCGCCGCTATTGCTGAATGGCAAACTTTACGTTCAAGTGCTCCAGCGCAATCCTCCGTCCTATGCGCATGCCAGGGATGACAAGCCGGAACGTGAGTCTTATCTGCTCTGCCTGGATGCGGCCACGGGCAAGAATCTCTGGCGCCACATCCGCCCGACTGATGCCATCGAGGAATCCCAGGAATCCTATGCCACGCCCATTCCCTTCGAGTTCGAGGGACGCGAGGAAATTCTCCTGGTGGGCGGCGATTACGTGACCGGGCATGACCCGGAAACCGGCGCGGAACTCTGGCGTTGCGGCGGTTTGAACCCCAAAAAGACCCATTTTGGCCGCACCATTACATCAGTGTCCACCTCACCTGGAATGATATACGCCTGCAGCTCAAAACGCGAAGTTCTGCTGGCCATCAAGGCGGGAGGCAAGGGCCTTGTCTCCGATACGCATGTGGTTTGGACATTTACCGAATACTCTCCAGACGTTTGCACCCCGCTTTATTATCAGGGCCGGCTTTTTGTGCTGGATGGAGACAAGCAGATGATGACCTGCATGGAGCCTCAAACTGGCAAAAAGATTTGGCAGAACAAGCTAGGCGTACGCGAAATCTTTAGCGCGTCGCCGATGGGCGCGGATGGCAAAATCTATTGTTTGAGCGAGGAAGGCACCGTGGTGGTGGTGTCTGCCGGGAGCGAATTCAAGATTATAAGCACGGTGAACCTGGGCGAAGGCCCCAGCATGTCCACCATCGCCGCGTCCCAGGGGCAGCTTTTTATCCGAACGGCGAAAAATCTTTATTGCTTCGGGAATAAGAAGTAAGGTTGGAGGCCTTGGGTTGACCTTTTCCGAGGAAAACGGAAATCGAAAAATTAAGGGCGATGCGCATTCTGAAAATCACATTATTGACAGTCGCTTTACTGGTGGCCGGCCTGGTCGTTTTACTTTTCTACTTTAGGCCTGCGCCATGGTCGGGGCAGCAGAGGCGGGAATCGATTCGCGCGCTCCGTGCAGCGAAGACGCCGGAAGAATTGCGGAAAGCAGTCACGATTTGGGGTGCCGTTATCACGCCAACGAATGGCGGGTGGATGGCGATCCGGTATCGCGATACGCACAGTTATCGCAATCAATCCATGGCAATCGTTCGCGATAGCGATGATTGCTGGTTCGAGAGCGACAGACATTTCTGCGGCGTGTTGCAAGGAACACCGGAAAAGATTAGACGCGAGCGCCGGCATCGTTCCGAAAATCCCGATCTTTTCACCAATGAGACTGATTCTGTTTATTTCAAACCCGGAACGCCTTCCGAGCCTTATTACCGACTTTTTACCGCCCCCAATTTGGATGCTGCGCGCGCGCAGCTTCTGGTATTAGGATTCAGGGAATTCAAGCCATGATGGAAATCCTTCAAAGATGAGAATCCGACTGTCAGCGCATTTGTTTTTTGCTGTGGGTCTGGCCCTATGGTCCGTGGGCTGTTCCCCGGGAAACAGGGAGAAGGAGGCTGAATCATCAACGGCCAAGGCACCCCAGGTCGAGTCCCGGGTGAAACACGGAACCAACGGCGAGATCACCATCACGCTGGATGCGGAGACACAAAAGATCATGGGCCTGCAAACGGCGGCATTGGAGCCCGCCAGTTTCCGCGCTGAAGTGAAAGGCTTTGGGCGGGTGCTTGACGCCTTGCCGCTGGCGGTGCTGGCCTCGGAGATCGCTGCCGCCCAGGCGGCGGGCGACGCCTCCGAGGCGGACCTTAAGCGGTTGAAAGCGCTGACCTCTCAGGGCAACGCATCGGAGCGGGCATTGCAGGCGGCGGTGGCTGCGACCGCCCGGGACAGGGCGCAGGTCAATTCCGCCCGTCTGCGTCTGGCTGCGGGATGGGGACGTGTCCTCGCTGGCCGCCAGGATTTACCGGCGTTGGCGCAATCATTGGTATCGCAGGAAAGCGCGCTTGTTCAGATTGACGTTCCCGCAGGTGAATGGTCCGGCGAAATGCCCACCGGCGCGCGGATCAGCCTCCTGAGGGAGGAAGCCAAGCCCATCGATGCCGGATATGTGTCTCCCACGCCCATGGTCGATCCCCAGACTCAAGGCAGGGGATTTTTGTTTTTGGTGGCGACCAATCCATCAGGACTGGTTCCCGGGGCGGCAATCATGGGTTTTCTGAAATTGCCGGGTGAGGCTGTCAAAGGTGTGACGGTTCCGGAATCCGCAGTGATCCGTCATGAGAATAAGACCTGGGTTTATGTTCAAAAGGATGCCGCAAACTTCATACGCCAGGAAATCGTGTTGAATCAGCCTTCAGGCAGCGGATGGTTCGTTGCGTTAGTATTTCATCCGAATGACCGGGTGGTGGTTGCAGGCGCTCAGACGCTGCTCTCAGAGGAGCTAAAAGCCCAAACACGCCTGCCCGATTAGCGGGATTTACAATTCGCGATTCACCTGAATCAGAGACCGGGCAATATCATGCTGAAACGAATTGTTGAGTGGTCCTTGCGTTATCGCGGCACCGTCATCGTCATGGCGTGTCTGGTTGCGATTTGCGGCGCGTATGTCACGCAGCAGGTCAGGCTCGATGTCTTCCCGGAGTTTGCCCCGCCGCTGATTGTCATTCAAACGGAAGCGGTGGGCCTGTCAGCGGAGGAAGTGGAGGCGCTCGTTACGCGTCCCATCGAAAACGGACTGAATGGAACGCCCGACCTGCAAAGAATTTATTCGCAATCCATACAGGGGCTGGCCGTGGTGACGACGGTGTTTCGGGATAACGCCGACATTTTTCGGGTGAGGCAACTGGTCGGGGAACGCCTCGCGGAGATTGGCAGTCAACTGCCACAAGGGGTCAGTCCTCCCAGAATGGGGCCACTGACCTCGTCCACGAGTTTGATGCTCGCGCTCGGGCTGGTTGCCGAGGGGCGAACGCCCATGGAATTGCGGACGTTTGCGGACTGGTCGGTCCGGCTCGCGCTCCTGGGCGTGCCGGGAGTCGCGCGGGTGGAAATATTTGGAGGCGAGGTGCGGCAAATCCAGGTGCAGGTCAATCCCGACCGGCTGGTGGGTTACGGCCTTTCCATGGAAGAGGTGTTGGCCGCCGCGCGCAAGGCCACCGGGGTGCGGGGTGCGGGGTTCATTGAAAACGATAATCAACGGATCATCGTTCGGACC
>Ga0315272_10000938_pt1 | contig 14779 bp, 15 predicted proteins | sample C3_middle_MG_FD_203918 | JGI IMG/M metagenome (GOLD analysis project Ga0315272, IMG submission 203918) | Sediment microbial communities from Yellowstone Lake, YNP, Wyoming, USA - C3_middle | ecosystem: Environmental > Aquatic > Freshwater > Lake > Sediment | place: USA: Wyoming | collected...
CTCGACCTACACCTGCCTGGACGGGCCGGTTTTCGATTACTGGTCGGTGATGAACCTCAAGGAGGCGATCTGAGATGAGCGAACAACTCTCCTACCTCGGCGTCCCCCTTGCCCGGCCAAAGGTCGGGTTCTTCGAGCTCAGCTCCTGCGAAGGCTGCCAGTTGCAGCTTTTAAACAACGAAGCCACCCTCCTTGACTTTCTCAATCTGGTGGAGATCGTCAACTTCCGCGAAGGCATGAGCGAACGCGCCGACAACTACGACATCGCCTTTGTCGAGGGCAGCGTCACCCGCAAGGATGAAATCGCCCGCCTCACCGAGATTCGCAAGAACGCCAAAATCCTGGTCGCCCTTGGCTCCTGCGCCTGTTTCGGGGGGGTCAACCAGTTAAAAAACCGCTTCCGCGATCTGGACTGGGTCAAAAAAGAGGTGTACGGCGACTTTCCCATCGAGACCATGGAGGTGCATCCTCTCAAGGATTTTGTTCAGGTGGACCTTGAGATCTTCGGCTGCCCCATAAAAAAAGAAGAGGTCGAGAGAATCGTCACCGATCTGGTGGTGGGCAAGGCGGTGCATCACCCGGAATACCCGGTGTGCATGGAGTGCAAGGCCAACGAAAATATCTGCCTGTTCGAACTCGGCGAGCCCTGTCTTGGCCCTGTCACCCGAGCGGGCTGCGATTCCTGGTGCACCAGCAACCGCAGAGGCTGCTGGGGTTGCCGCGGTCCGGCGGAAGGGGCCAACCTCAAACAACTGGAAGAGATCATGCATACCTACGGCTTTAGCAGCGAGACCATCCTCGACCGCCTGGAATGTTTTGGCGGCTTTGCCTCTTTCGCTGACGCAGTCCGCTCCCCAAACAAAAAGACCCCGGCCAGGAGGAAAAAATCATGAAGCTCTCCTGCGAGGTCAATGTCCACCACCTGACCAGGGTGGAAGGCCACGGCAACATCAACATCAGCATCAAGAACGGGGTGGTCAAAAAGGCGCAATGGGAGGTCATCGAAACCCCCCGTTTTTTCGAAGCCATGCTGGTGGGCAAGCACTGGGAAAACGCGCCCTATATCTGCGGGCGGATTTGCGGGATCTGTTCCATCGGCCATACCCTGGCCAGCATCCGGGCCGTGGAAAACGCCTTTGACATCACCCCCTCAACCCAGACCGCAGACCTCCGGCTATTGCTCAAGCACATGGAAACCCTACAGAGCCATATCCTGCACCTGTACTTCCTGGCCGCCCCGGATTTCCTGGGCGTGGGCAGCGTGCTGCCCCTGGCCAAAACCCATCCGGAGGTGGTACAGCGGGCCTTGCGCCTCAAGCTGCTGGCCAACGATGCCTGCGACATTATCGGCGGCAGGCGTCTGCACCCGACCCGCACCGTGGTGGGCGGCTTCACCATGCTGCCGGAAAAAGGCGAGTTGGAAAAGATCCGCCAGCGTCTGATGGCCTCGGTTCCCGACCTGCTGGCCTCGGCGGAACTGTTTAAAACCTTTGCCATCCCTGATTTCAGCCGGGAAACGGAATTCGTCTCCCTCAAGGGCGAAACCAACTATCCCTTTATCGGCGGCGGGCTTGTTTCAACGGATGGGGTCGTGAAAAAGGAACACGAATACCGGGCCATGACCAATGAATACTGCAAAAAAGGCTTTACCTCCAAACTGAGCAAATTGTCCCGCCCCTCCTTTGCCGTGGGCGCCCTGGCCCGTCTGAACAACAATTTTACCATGCTCCACCCCACCGCACGGGAAATCTCCAAATTTTTGGGCCTTATACCGGTGAACCACAACCCTTACATGAGCAATGTGGCTCAGCTGGTGGAATGCGTGCAGGTGGTGCTCGATTCCGTGCAGCTCATCGACACCCTACTGGGCAACCCTTGGCAGGAGGCGCGCCAACCAGTAAAGGCAAAAAAAGGCGAAGGGGTCGGCGCGGTGGAGGTCCCACGGGGCATCCTCTATCATTATTATAAATTCGACAAAGACGGCAAGGTTATCAAGGCAGATTGCGTCATCCCCACCAGCCAGAACCACGCCAACATCCTGCACGATATCGAGGCGCTGGCCAGCCAATACGCCAAAAACGGGAAAAAAGACCGGGAGATCGAGCTGTTGGCAGAAATGCTGGTGCGGGCCTACGACCCCTGTATCTCCTGCTCGGTGCATTAGCCTTGATGGCGTCGCAAAAAGCCGCCAGCTACTGCGTTGCGCTACATTATCTCGTCACTGCGGCGTACACAAGTACGCCTCATTCCTCGAAATTTGCGCGCCTTGTATCTGACAATTTTTGCTTAGCCATCCCCCACTTTAACTTTTTACGATGCCATCAGCCTTCCCACCCGGCCATGACGCTCAAACTCTCCGGCAAAATAGCGGCATTCCCCGCACAAAAAATAATTCCAAATCTCCCGCAACCGGGTATGATGTTCAGTATTTCATAAGGGATTTATACGCATGCCAACTGACAATTCCACAGACACCAGCGACCAGAATCGCCGGGAAAATTTCCGGATTGATGATCTTCTGGCAACATCGGTGCAAAAAATCGAGAACGGGGTCATGCCCGTGGCCAGGATTATTCCCGTTGTCCTTTCCGACTCCGGCAGGCTTGGGGCAGGGCTGAAACCTCTTCCCCATGAAATCGACCCATCCTTTGCCCTGATGCTCCTTGAGGCCAGCGCCAAACTGGATCTCCTGTTTGAGTTCTACAAGATGCCCCGCTACAACGAGGCAAAAGACCCAAAGCCCTCCCTTACCCAATTGCTCCTCCAGATCAACAACAAGCTGGACAGCCTCCTTGATTTTCATCTTGTTGCCAGACGACAGGAAACAACGCGGGTTGGAGAGGTAAGCCTGAGCGCCAGCGGAATCAAGCTTATCTCCCACGAGACGCTTGCGGCAGGAGATCTTGTTGAAGTCCACATGCTTCTCTACACGGACCAACCCTGCTGGGTTGTGGTCGGCGGTTCGATTGCCCGAGCAAACCCGCTCCCGGAGGGCGGCTGCCAAGTGGCTATCCAGTTTGCCACGACAAATGCGGCAATCGAGGACGCCATTGCCACCTATGCCCTCAGAAAACAAAAAGAACAACTTATCAGTCAACGCTGGCTGGAGTCCTAACCTTTCCGGTCTCGGCGGGAGAAATCCTGCGCCAGTAGCTCGACATCAACACAATACGCATTCCACGGGGAAACAGATACCAACATGTTAGCAATCATCGGCATAGTAATTGTTTTAGGGTCGGTTATCACCGGCTACGCCATGGGGAAAGGCAATTTCAGCATTTTGTTCCAGCCGGCGGAGGTAATTATCATCTTCGGCGCAGCCATCGGCGGCCTGGTTATTTCCTCACCGGGCAAGGCGTTGAAAGTCATTATCGGGCATCTCGGCGGTATCTTTGCCGATTCCCACATGAGCAAGGCCCATTACCTCGAGCTGCTGTTGCTGATGAATGCCGTCTTCTTTAAAATCAAGAAGGAAGGGTTGGTCGCCATCGAGTCCGACATCGAAGATCATCCGAAAAGCCCCCTGTTCCAGAAATACAACAACATCATGAAGGACCGCGAGGTGGCGGAGTTCATCTGCGACACAGTCCGAACCATGCTCAGCGCCAATTACCCTGCCTATGAGCTGGACAACCTCATGGAGGTCGATCTGGAGGCCAACCAGCACGAAAGGCTGCTGCCCGCCCACAGCATCTCCAAGATAGGCGATGCCCTGCCCGGCCTGGGTATTGTCGCGGCGGTTTTGGGTATTGTAATCACCATGGGATACATCAACGAATCAGCCGAGGTTCTGGGCCACCATATCGGCGCCGCTCTGGTCGGTACCTTCTTTGGCGTACTTGCCTGCTACGGCTTTGTCGGACCCATGGGAACCAAGTTGGAACACCACGCCCATGAGCGGGAAGCCTATCTGCGGGTAATCAAAACCTCCCTGTTGGCTGCCTATTCCACCAGTTTCATGGTGCAGTTCGCCGTTGAGGCTGGCCGACGCGCCATCCCCGGAGACGATCGTCCCTCCTTTGCCGAGGTTGAGGAGGCCATCAAGAAATGGAAGACAAAAGCATAATCATAAAGAAGGTCAAGAAGGTCCAGGGCGCTGGTGCCCACGGCGGTAGCTGGAAGGTGGCCTTTGCCGACTTCATGACGGGGATGATGGCATTTTTTCTCCTCATGTGGCTGGTCAACATGACCACCAAGCCGCAAAAAGAGAAGCTTGCCCATTATTTCCAGGAGTACAGCATCTTTGCCGAGGGCGGCGCGGGCGGAAGCGCGGAGATGATCGCCACAGAGCAAGCCCAAACCGAAGCCCAGATCACCGTCACCCAAGCCCCGGCGGCTGCCGGAGCAACAACGGAAGGCGAAGGGACCACCGCTGGCCTGGAACGACTCAAGGACCAGCTGCAAAAGGAAATCGAGCAACGGCTTGCCGACCTCAAGGACCAAGTGCGCATCGCAGTATTCGAAGGCGGGATCAAGGTGGACATCATGGACAAGGAGGGAAATCCCATGTTTCCCTTGGGCAGTACGACCCTCACCGAAAGCGGTCAGAAAATCCTGAAGGTGCTCTGCGACAACATCAAGAACACCTCAAACCGCATTGAAATCGAAGGCCATACCGATGCGGTGACCTACGCTAAAAAAGAATTCGGCAACTGGGAGCTTTCCACCTCCAGGGCCTCTGCCGCACGGCTTGAGGTGGAGAAAAACGGCATCCCGTCCAGCCGCCTCCTCCGGGTCTCGGGCTATGCCGCCACCGAGCCGATCATCAAGGAAAACCCTTTTGACCCCCGCAACCGAAGAATAAGCCTGCGCCTCTACCCCGATAAACCAGGCACGTCTCCTGCCCAAACGCAACCACAGCCGCAGACCCAGGTTCAACCGCCGCAACCGCAGGCCCCGGCCCCGGCTCAGGCTGCTCCCCAAGTCACGCCGCAGGGCGCACCCCTGGTTCATCCCGCACGGATGAAATAGAGCTAAGCCGAAGCTTGTTTTCCAAGAAGTCAGCAGCAGGAGCCGCCGCCCGGTTTGTCCTTAAGCGAACAACAGGCTTCGCTGCTGCGGCCCAGCATGGTATTGAATACCGCCTGGGCGCAGCCCACTCCGCTTTGCACCCAAAGCGCCTCGACCGGGCAATTCATCATGCAGGCCCCGCACTCCATACAGGCGTCCTGTTCGATGATCCGCACCTTCTTGCCGGGCGCAAAGGCAAAAACCTCCTGCGGACAAACCGTCAGGCACATGCCGCAGCCGATGCAGGCCTCCTGATCAAGCCGCAGGGTGGCAACCCCCTTGAGATATAGCAGCCTTCCCGTTTCCTTCATTGCAGCCTCCTTGCCCAGACCAGCAAAAACAGCCCGCATAGTGCTGCGGCAACTTGGAGCGGCACGGCAAGACGCATCTCCTTCTTCACCCCGGAAAGCGAGGTGTAGGGTGAGGCCCCGGTAAATTCCATACCGAGAAAGGACGCAATGGCCGGGATGAGCAGCAACCAGGCCAACGCGGTAAGGGCGTTGCCCGAGACCCCTGACCTGGGAAAAAAGACCGAAAGAAATGCCAGGGCAGCCATGAGACCAGCCGCCCCCCCCTTCAAGGAAAAGGCGCGGCCAGGCAGCACCGGCAGCAACAGTGGGGTCAACACCGTCCCGGCAACGACGCCGCTCCACAGGCCGGCCATTGTCCAGCCACCACCATGCGCCCGCACATTTTCCCAAAATGAGGCCGGACCAAACAAGCCGCTCGCCCCATACAGCAGGGCGGACAGAGGCAGCGCCCATTTGCAGGCGATGGCGAGTTCCACCGGAACCAACACCGCCCGTTCCGACAGAGAAAAGTTCTTGCGCCGCATCGCCTGGGTGGCCTGCATCCCACAAGCCAAAAACTCCGGAAGATGCCGGGCCATGACCGGTCCGTACACCACGGCAAACCCGCTCTGTTGCTTCACCGCATGCGCCGCGATGCCCGACGCGCCGAGCTGGGGCACAACAAGCCTGCGATGCCGGACCAATTGGGCAACTCGGCTCGCAGCCACCTGGGCACAGAGCGCGGCGGTACCAAAGGTTCCTTTGCCAGCCGCGCACCAGACATTGATCCCGTTGGTGTCAAGGACCAAAACCCAGGCGTCCTGCCCGGCCAAGGCTGTACGCAGATGATCAAAACTCAACTTGTAATTGGCCGTAACCAGGACGGGCGAATCCTCCTGGGGAGCGCCAACGGCGTACAGGCCAGGTTCAACGGTATATTGCATCCGCCCAAGGCCCAGGCGAACCCGGAGCGCACCCCAGCGATCCCGCCCGGCAAGCACGGTGGCAACCTGCGGCACCGGACCCACCGGAGTCAAAATCTTTCCGATCACAAAGGCTTGCTCAGCTATGGCCACTCCTACCCGAGGAGGAATCTTTGGACCTCAACAGCTTTGCTGGCCACCGGGCAAAATGCCTTCAGTTTGATCCATCTCTCTTGCCTCCGCAATTTTTTCCCTAGGCATGGCCCCTAAGATAATCACTCGTCAAGCTTGACTTACCGCTTAGGCCCTTGTGCCACGACACCTAAAAAAGGAAGGCCCAGATATACTTGCCTGCCGTGAAAAGCAGGCACACCACCAAAATCCATTTGATGAATTTGGCAGGCACGAACTTTTGTAGCCTTGCCCCGCAATACATCCCCGCAAAGCCGCCGATCCCGAAGAGGAAACCCAGAAACCAATCCGGGGCGATGACCATGCCGGGATAGTGGGGCGCAAGAATTTGGTAAAAAATCACCCCGGCCACCGAAGTGACAAAGGTTCCCATCAGGGCGGCTCCGGCCACGGCATAGACCGGCATTCCGAAAAAGCTGACGAGAAACGGGGCAATGATCGCCCCGCCGCCGATGCCATATACCCCTCCCACCATGCCGACGATGAGACTTAAGGCCATGAGGCCCACGGCGTTGACCGTAAAGGTTTCCCCATAAAACTCGTAGACGATCCTGGTCGGAGTCCATTGTCGGACCGTGACGCAAGACAGGTGCTCGCAAGAGGCGGCTTCACTCCCGATTGCCGGGGGCTGCTTTTTGTGCCGTTGCTGAAACCGCTCCTCGACCGTGGGAGTACCCTCTTTTCTTTTTTTAAATACCAGTTCTTTCAATAACCTTCCGCCCATATAGAGGAGGACCAGCCCCGCAAAGAGCTTGAAATTTTTTGGGTCGGGCAGGTATTTGATCCGGACGATGGCCCCGACAAAAACTCCGGGCAGAGTGCCGATGATCACGACCCAGGTCAGGGGCCAGAGCATCCGGCCTTCCTTGATGTAGCGGTACACGCCGCTGGGGATAGCCACGATATTGAACAACTGGTTGGTCGAGCTGACCGCCGGACTGGTGAAGCCCAGCACACTGACCTGAAAGGGCAACAACAAGAAGGCTCCGCTCACCCCGCCCATGGAAGTAAAAAAAGAGATAACAAAGGCGACCAGCGGCGGAACCAGGGGATTGACTTCGATATTGGCGACGGGGAAATACATCAGCGGTTCTCCTTATCGGAAGTTTTTTTCAACATTGCGTCCACCACCTGACGAACTTTTGTCAAGCTCGGTCAACCGGACAGCTTGATTTTATCTCTATACCTCATGGTGAATTATTTTGTCCAGCCTGGGCGATGGGGGATATTTTACAAAAGGAGCATAGACACTGTGGCGCCACCAAGGACCACCCAAAGGAGATCAATTTTTTTGAACAAAGCTCCGAAAGCTGCGGTGGCAAGGAGTAAGTGTGGCCAGTCCCATTGGACATGCAGGGCAAAACGAATTGTAACCGTAAAAAGCAGGCCGACAAAAGAACAGAGGATGCCGTCAATGGCTTGGTTGAACCTGCGGGAGGCACGTAACCGGAAAAAGTGGGGAGCGATTCCTATTAGCAACACCAAAGAAGGGAGGAACATACCCACGGTGGCGATGAACGCACCGGTAAGACCATGGAGCAGATAGCCGACAAAGGTTGCCGTGATCACTATGGGGCCGGGGGTGAGCTGCCCCAGGGCGATACCGTCCAAAAAGGTCGAGGCATCCAGCCAGGCGCGGGCTTCAACGATTTCATGAAATAATAGAGGCACCGAGGCAAAGCCGCCGCCAAAGGCCATGAGGTCGATCCTAACCATGAGCAGGGCCATCTGCGCGAGATCGTAGCGGAAGAAAGCGAGCAGAGCAAAGCCTACAGCAGTGGCCACCAGCAGGGAAAGAAATGGCAGGGTAGTGGAGGGCAAGTGTGTCCGGGGGGCTGTCGGCTGTATAACTGGTTGTCCGTTGTTCAGCACCAAGCTCAGCAGTGCGGCAAGACTCAATATAAGAATCGGATGGACCGCAAGCCCAAACAACCCCGCCGCCACGAGAGCCACAGCGCCATGTTGCCAGCGGATAAGGAAATTTTTACCAAAGGAGATGGCTGCGTTGGCGACGATGGCGACAATAATGGCCTGTAAGCCGCTGAAAGCCGCCACCACAGTGGGCAGCGAATGAGTGCTGCTATAGAACACCGAGAGTGTCAGCATAAAAAAGAAGGCTGGCAGACCGAAGCCAAGATAGCCTGCGATGGCTCCCCGCACTCCTCGGAGCCGCAGGCCAACATAGGCGGCCATCTGCATGGCGGTGGCGCCGGGAATCGTCTGGCAGAGCGCTACGCCATCCCGAAAAGTTTCCTTGTCGAGCCAGCGTTCCCGTCCTACTGCCAATTCGCGGATGTGGGCAATCATGGCTGGACCGCCAAAGGCAGTTGTTCCCAGCCGCAGGAAGGAGAAAAATAACCGGGCCAGTGATGGGGAGTGCCGGGGCGGTTGTTCATGGGAAGTTTGCATGGCAGAGGATCCTATTGAGCAGAAAGGTAGAGCTTGCTGCAATCTGTCATCTATCATGTTTCGCCGCCCGCAACAACGGCAAAAATTGATGTTCTTCACTATGGATTATATGATGAACTTACTCTACGATGGTTTTGTGACCATGATAATGAATGGTGTTGAAACAAGAAAAGACAATTGTTCTTCCAGAAGAACTGTAGACAGGGATTTGATGGACAAAAAAATACACCATATGACTCAAATCATATCCCATGCGACCGCATTATGGTATGCATGACCCATGAACCGCTCCTTGTATGATTTATTATGGGAATTGGCGCCACCGGAACTCTTGGAGTATCCGGCAGACGGGACCATTTTTCGAGACGGTGATCGAGCAACGGCGATCTTCTCCCTTAAAAGCGGGCGGGCTCGACTGGTGCGTTTTACCTCCGCAGGCGACATGCTGACCATGTACACTGCCAGTCCCGGCGACCTTCTCGCTGAAGCGGCCCTCTTCGGCGACCACTACCATTGCTGGGCGCAAGCCGATATCCCGAGCGTCATTGCCCGTCATGACAAAAAGACCTTGCTTCGGGTTCTGACCGCCGACCCTCAGGCCATGCTGCGCTATGCCGCCCTGTTAAGCCGACAGTTGCGCGATCTTCGGATGCGCCTGGAACTACGGTCAATTCGCGCCGCCGAGGACAGAGTCGAGCAATATCTACAGCTCGCCGCCGATCCGGTCAGCGGCAGAGTTGAGGAAATCGGCACAATCAAAGACCTGGCTGTTCGGCTAGGATTGGCCCACGAAACCCTTTACCGCGTCTTGGCATCCCTTGAGAGACAAGGAATTATCTGTAGAGATGCCCTGGGCATCATTCTTACCATGGGAGAGCGGTCATGAAAAAAACCGCAGTGGATTTGATATGAAAAAAATAGTCATCGCCCTATCTCTTTTTTTGCTCTGCGCTACTCCGGCCACGGCCGCAGAACCGCTTACCCTTGCCGAGGCTCTAGCAACCGCGAAAAAAAATCATCCCCAGATCGAAGAGGCCGCCGCAAGCCTGACCGGCTCGGATGCCCGGCTTGGCCAGGCCATGTCCAATTACTGGCCGCAGATCACTCTGGCTGCAGACTGGACCAAGGGAGACACCTATCTGACCACCCTGGGGGCCATCAGGGAAACCGAAATCTCCTCCACCGCCGTGGTGGTTCGACAGAACATCTATGATTTTGGCCGCACCGCAGGTGCGACTGCGGCAGCCCGCGGGGTCAAGGCCGCCGCAGCCGAAGGACTCGCCGCCAGCCGCCAGGATGTGGCCTTTCGGCTCAAGACCGCCTGGTATCTGCTGTTTGCCGCGGAACAGCAGGTGGAGGCCAGCCGAAAGACCGTGGTCGCTCGCGAAGCGCTTGCCCGCCAAGCCACGGAATTTTTCAAGCATGGAACCCGCTCCAAGGTGGAAGTTGCCCGCGTCGAGGCCACGCTGTTTGCCGGAAAAAGCCTGCTGATCCGGGCCGAAAACAACCGCGATCTTGCCCGGCTGGAACTGGCCAACGCCATGGGCGTGATGAGCCTCGACGATCGGCCTCTGCTTGAAACCGAACCCGCTGCCAGCCCCGTGCCGGAAAATCTCGCCGCTCTGCGGGATGAGGCGCTGAACGGCAGAAGCGAGATGAAGCGGCTTGTCGCCCTCCGGGAGGCGGGCTCCGGCTCGCTGCGGTCCGCGAAAAGCGGTTATCTGCCCAGCCTCTCGGGCACGGCAAGCTACGGCGAAGCAGCCCAGAGCATGCTGCCCGAGGGCAAGGTCTGGGCGCTGGGGGTCAATCTCTCCCTGCCGGTCTTTTCCGGATTCGCCACCCAAAATCAGGTGCGGGAGGCGGACGCGCAGATCCAGGGGGTGGAAGCCCAGCAGAAGACCTTGCGGATGCAGATCGGCAAGGAGGTAGAATCCGCCTGGTTGGGAATCAAGGAATCCCGCGCACGCTTTGAGCAAAACATCAAGGAAACGGCTGCGGCTCAGGAAAGCCAGCGACTGTCCATGGAGCGCTACAAGGAAGGCTTGGGAACCATGGTCGAGGCCATTGACGCCCAATCCCAGGCCCTGAACGCAGAAACCGCCCGGATTCAGGCGGGATACGATGAAAAAATCGCCCTGGCCAGACTCGACCGCGCCCTGGGCAAAGAATAGAGCAGGATAGGGAGAACACCGATGCAACCTTTGGCAATGCTGAAACACAAGAAAACCCGCTTCATCCTGCTTGGCGTGATCATAGCCACCGCCCTTTTCCTGCGACTCGTTGTCTTTGGCCAGTCGAAGGTAGAGGTTGTCCATGTGGAAAAACGGGATCTGGTCGCCCAGGTGTATGGCAACGGCACGGTTGAGGCCAAGGTGGTGGTCAACATCGCCAGCAAGATCACCGGTCGGATCGTCGAGGTCAACGCGGACCAGGGGGATACGGTCAAACGGGGGCAGGTTCTGGCCAAACTGGACTTGAGCGAATTGCAGGCCCAGAATCGACAGGCCGAGGCCAGCTTGGCCCTGGCGACAAAGAATGCGACCCGATTCAAGGCCCTGGCAGCCAAGGATCTGGTTTCGGCGCAGGAGGCGGAACAGTATGAAACCGCCTATCTGTTGGCCAAGGAGGCGGTGGTCGCGACCCGCTCCCGGCTGGCGGATGCCACCATTGTGGCGCCGGAGGATGGCGTTATCATCCGGCGCGATTTGGAGCTGGGCGCCACAGTGACTGCGGGGGTGCCGATCTTTCTGATGGCCAACCCGGAAACCGTGTGGGTCAAAGCCAATGTGGACGAATCGCAGCTCAAGGGAGTAACGCCCGGGCAGGCGGCAACCATCACCCTCCGCTCCGCGCCGGGTGAAAAATTCCCCGGTAAAGTTGCCCGCCTTGCTTGGGAAAGTGACCGGATCACCGAAGAACTTGAGGTGGACGTGGCCTTCACCCCGGCCTTGACGAACTTCCGCCTTGGCGAACAGGCCGAGGTGCTGATCGCGGCAGGCACGCGGCAGGGAGCGCCCTCCATCCCCAAGACCGCCCTGGTAACAAAAGGGAAACAGCGCGGGGTCTGGGTAGTGGAAGGAAATCGCCTCCGTTTTCAGGAGGTTGGCGTGGGGCTTGAAGACGCCAAGTTCAGCGAAATCACCAGCGGCCTTGCCGGAAACGAATCAATAGCCCTTGCCGCCCCGGAAAAAATGCCCCAGCTCGCCGAAGGCCAGAAGGTCCGGGTAGGCAAATGAATCTGGCCCTGCGCGACATCCGGCACAACAAAAGCCGCTTTATCCAGACCTGCCTTGGTCTTGGCCTGCTCCTCGGGGTGGTGATGAGCATGGGCGGCATCTACCGGGGTCTGTTCACCGACGCCACCGCTGTCCTGAAATCCACGGCGGCGGACCTCTGGGTGGTGCAGCAGGACACCAGCGGCCCCTTTGCCGCCACCTCGCGCATCCCTGAAGACATCAAATTTCGAATCCGGGCGGTGCCCGGCGTGGCGCAGGCCTCGGCCCTGTCGTTTCAAAATATCCAGAGCGAGCGCAACGGCAAGCCCTTCCGATTCTTCCTCATAGGCTACGAACTGGGGGGCATGGGCGGGCCACCCGCCATCGTGGCCGGACGGCCTATTGGCCAAAAGCATTACGAGATCGTGGTGGATCGCGCCATGAAGATTGCGCTGGGCGAACAACTGCGCTTGGCTGGCGACGACTACACCGTGGTCGGTCTTACCGCCAAGATGGTTTCCTCGGCCGGCGACCCGGTGGCCTATGTAACCCTGGCCGACGCCCAGAAGATCCAGTTCAAGGATGACAACAACGCCATCCGCAACAGCCGCGAGAAACTCGCAGACCAGCTCAGCCGCCTGCCGTTTCTTTCCTCACACCAGGCCAACCAGCTCACCCCGCAGATTGCGGGCATCGTAGGCTCCACCCATATCGCCAACACCGTGGTGGCAAGACTCGCGCCAGGGGCAGACCTTGCCCAGGTCCAAGAACGGATCAGCCGTTGGAACCATTTTCGCCCCCTGACCGGCAAGGATCAGGAACGCATCCTCACCGAAGGCATGATCAAAAAAGCCAAGATGCAGCTCGGCCTGTTCAGGGCCATCCTGCTCGTCATTTCCGGGGTTATCATCTCGCTCATTATCTACACCATGACCCTGGACAAGCTGCGGGTGATCGCCACCCTCAAGCTGATCGGCACCAGAAACCGGGTGATCGTCGGCCTGATCCTCCAGCAGTCGCTGCTCATGGGGCTGATCGCCTACGCCATCGGCTTCACCCTGATCGGCCTGACGCACGACAAATTTCCGCGGCGGGTTGATCTGGTGACCATCGATCTCCAACTCCTGTTCGGCATCGTGATCCTGATCTGCATCGGCGCAAGCCTGGTGGGCATCCGCAAGGCCATGCGGGTCGAACCGGCGGAGGCCTTGGGAGGATGACGATGTACGCAGTGCAGATTGAGGGATTGACCAAAATTTACGGCAGTGGCGACAACGAGGTCGTAGCCCTGGCCGACGCCACCTTCGACGTGGTGCCCGGTGAGCTGGTGGCCATTTTAGGCCCCTCCGGCTCCGGCAAGACCACGCTCTTGACCACCATCGGCCTGGTCACCGAACCGACTAGGGGGCGGGTGGTGCTGGACGGCGAGCTGATCGCCGATGGCGGCTGGCCACCAGGCCTTGATCTCAAGCGGGTCCGGCGGGAAAAGCTGGGCTTCATCTTCCAGTCCCACAACCTGATTCCCTTCCTCACTGCGGTGGAGAATGTGATGATCGCTCTGGAAAACAACGGGGTGGGCACCAAGGAGGCGCGGGCGCGAAGTATTGAGATTCTGAAAAACCTCGGCCTTGGTCACCGCCTTGACCACTATCCGGCCCTGCTTTCCGGCGGCGAATCCCAGCGTACCGCCATTGCCAGGGCCTTGGCCAACCGGCCTAAAGTGATCCTGGCCGACGAACCCACTGCCGCTCTGGACACGGAAAACGGCAAACACGTCATGGCCTTGCTCAAAAAACTGGCGGTCGAGAACAACTCCGCCATCTTAGTGGTCACCCACGATCAGCGGATGGTGGAAGGCTTTGACCGAATCTTTACCTTTAGCGATGGCCGTATTGTTGACGAGAAGCGAAACTGAAAAAACGGGAATCAGATCGCAACCACGCTTTTGCACTTTGGATACTGCGAACAGCCCCAAAATTCTTTTCCAGCATTTACCCCCTGCTTTGCTGTTCTTTTCACCATTGCATTGTTGCACCGAGGGCAAACCGGGAAAGAGCCGTTCTCCTCTTTTAAAGAGGGATTGCTTAAGACCTGACCAGCAGGGCTGATTCTCTGTTCGGTTGACTTGCCAGCATGAGCTGCGTTGATTATCTTCAATAGCTTTTCGCCATCAATAAGCGTGATATTCTTGTCTTCGGCAAAACTTGCGGCTTCTTGGGTAAAAACGCCGGAGGTAACCACAAAGCCACCCTTTGCTCCGTTTGCCACCATTACCCCAAAAAATTCCCGCACCACCTTGACCCCGACCTTGAAAGTCTTCCATTGCTTACATTGCACCAGATACCTCTGGCCGTTCAAGCTCATTGCGAGGTCAATCCCGCCGTCAGCCCCTCCACCGCCGGTTTCTTCAACGCTATAGCCTTTGCGACGAAATGACTCTCCGACGAGCATCTCAAATTCCTGCCAAGTCAATCGCTCCACAGTCTGGAGGGCAGAACTTTTTGTTTCCGCAGGTGAGTGGTTGGCAATGGACTCGTGGAGCTGTTTATTTTTCTTTTGCTTAAAAAACGAAACAACAGCCCCGAACAGAAAGCCCGCGGGGAAGAGTAGTTGGCCAAACAAGGCAAAGGTCACAATCATCTTGAGGTGTGTCGTCAATAGTGGACACGAAAATCCTACGCCGCTTTTTGCAGTTGATAAAACCGGCGCTCATAGGCAGCCGGGGAAAGATAACCGAGTT
>Ga0315272_10000939_pt1 | contig 14769 bp, 17 predicted proteins | sample C3_middle_MG_FD_203918 | JGI IMG/M metagenome (GOLD analysis project Ga0315272, IMG submission 203918) | Sediment microbial communities from Yellowstone Lake, YNP, Wyoming, USA - C3_middle | ecosystem: Environmental > Aquatic > Freshwater > Lake > Sediment | place: USA: Wyoming | collected...
CAATGGCTTCCCTGGATCCCCCGCCTGGGCGCCTTTGTCGGCCACGAAGACCACATCCCCTACGATTACCATGAAGTCCTGGGCCTCATCGCGCCCAGACCCGCCCTCATCGTTCTGCCCCAAACCGATTACCAGGCGAACCGGGCCGACATCCTGCAATGCCTGGACGAGGCCCGCAAAGCCTACGGATTACTGGATGTGGACGAAAAACTCTCCTACGTCGAATTCCCGGATTACAACCATTTTTCACCCGAAATGCAGCGGGAAGTCATTCGCAGGTTGACGGGTCATTAACAAGAATTAACGGGTCCATGTTCCACTCGTTAAGCGACATTTTGTCACACTGGACGACGACCTCCAAACTGTGGACTTGAATGGGCCGGTATCCTCTTCAAAAATGGCCAAAAACCACCTTCAAAATAAGTTTGCACGACACCCGATTAAGTCCTAGTGTGGCTCCTCCATTCTAGTGGGGCTATATCGGTGGTCTCATCTGGAAAGGAAAAACGGCCTAAAAAGTCCGGCCTTCGTGTGAAGGTTGGCGGCCATAACAACATCTGAATTAATCCCGAATTCCGCGGGATGCCTCGCAGTATTGCGGGTCTTTAACCAATGGAATAAGATAAAATGATTAGTGTAGGTATTAAGGAATTGCTCGACGCCGGAGTGCATTTTGGTCACCAAACCAAACGTTGGAACCCCAAGATGAAGCAATTCATCTTCGATGCCCGCAACGGTATCCACATCATCGACTTGGGCAAAACATTGACCCAGTTGGAAAGTGCCTGCAACCTGCTTTCCAAAACCGTCGCCAAGGGCGGTAAAGTTCTCTTCGTCGGCACCAAGAAGCAGGCCCAGGAAGCGGTCAAGGAAGCCGCTGTCGCTTGTGGTCAGTATTACGTGACCGAGCGCTGGCTGGGGGGCACCATGACCAATTTAAAGACCATTCGCCGCTCGATCAACCGCCTCAAGGAAATTGAGCGCCTGGAGTCCACCGGCAACATCAACGCCTACGTCAAACAGGAACAATCCGCCATCCGCCGCGAAGCGGCCCGCCTGCACAAGAATCTCGACGGTATCCGGGACATGGATCAGCTCCCCGCCGTGATGTTCATCATCGATCTTAAAAGGGAGCACAATGCCGTGGCTGAAGGCCGCCGCCTGAATATCCCCATCGCCGCCATCGTGGATACCAACTGCGATCCCGATCTGGCCGATTACCCCATCTCCGGAAACGACGACGCCATTCGTTCCGTCCGTCTGATCCTGGGCACGGTCGTTCAAACCATCGCCCTGGCCAAAGCCGAATTCGACGCGAAGAACACCCGCCGTAAAAACGTGGAGCCGGCTCCCCTCGCGCCCGAAGCCCCCGCCGCGGCCGCCCCTGGCATCGAAGCCCTGGCCGCCCTCGCGACTCCGCCGCCGTCAACCCCCGCCCCTTCGGCTGCTGTGTAATCCCATTGCCCCAACGAATAACATTCATTAAAAATCGAATTATGGCAGATATTACAGCCGCAATGGTCGCGAAATTACGCGAAATAACCAATGTCGGAATGATGGACTGCAAAAAGGCCCTGACCGAATGCAAGGGGGATCTGAACGCCGCTGTTGATTTCCTCCGCAAAAAAGGAATGGCCACCGCCGCAAAAAAGGCATCCCGTTCGGCCAAGGATGGCGTAATCACCCAGTACATCCAGCCGGGCGCCAAAGTGGGCATCCTCGTCGAAGTCAATTGCGAAACGGATTTTGTCGCCAAAAACGACACATTCCGCGCCTTCTGCGATGAGTCCGCCAAGGCCCTCGCCGCCAATCCCAAGGCCGATCTCGAAGCCGTCCGCATGGCGCAGGTCGCCAAAATCGGCGAGAACATCAAAATCGCCCGCATGCAACGTTTCGAGGTGGCCGGAAACGGCGCCGTGGCCGCCTACATCCACACCGGCGCCAAAGTCGGCGTCCTCGTGGAGGTGGCCGCAGGAAAGGAAGCCACCATCCAGACTGAAGAATTCAAGCAAGTCGTCAAAGACGTCACGCTGCAGATCGCCGCCGCCAGTCCCGTCTCCGTCGGCCGCGAAAATGTCGATCCCGCCGCGGTCGCCAAGGAAAAAGAAATCGCCGCCGAGCAGGTCAAAAACAAGCCCGCAAACGTCATTGACAAAATTGTCGCCGGCAAACTGGACAAATTTTATCAAACTGTTTGTCTGCTCGAACAGGGCTTCGTCAAACAAAACGGTGAAATCACGGTCAGGGAGCACCTCGCCGCCGTCGGCAAAACGTTGGGCGACGAGCTCACGGTCCGTCGCTTCGTCCGCTTCCAGGTCGGCGAAGAATTCAACAGTTGATCCCGTCCTTCCGGACGCGTTCTTTTGCGTCCCCGTTGTCTTTCAAGCGGCAGTCCTTCGACTGCCGCTTTTTTTGCCATCGCTCCCATTGACGAACCCGTGTTTGACTGATAGAATCCGGTCCAATGTTGCGCCTCTCCGGATTATCGCCGCGGAAAAATTGTTTTTCCAAGGACTGGCCGCCCCATTACCGGCCAGTCGCCCCGCGATTTGGCGCAGCCAGCGATCGCCCATGAAAACAAATCCTAAAACTCAATATCGCCGGATTCTTCTCAAGCTCAGCGGCGAAGCGTTGGGCGGCTCCGCCGGCATGGGCATCAACCCGGAAGTCATCCGGGACATGGCCCGCCAGATCGGCGATGTGCGCAAACTCGGTGTGGAAGTCGTCATCGTCATTGGCGGCGGCAATATTTTCCGCGGCGCCCAGGGCAGCGCCCAGGGCATTGAACGCGCCACCGGCGATTACATGGGAATGCTGGCCACCGTCATCAACGCCCTCGCCCTCCAGGATGCCCTCGAGAAGGCCGGAGTCGCCACCCGGGTCCAAACCGCCATCACCATGGCCCAGATCGCCGAACCCTTCATTCGCCGCCGCGCCGTCCGCCATCTGGAAAAAGGTCGTGTCGTGATTTTCGGCGGGGGCATTGGCAATCCCTATTTCTCAACCGACACCGCGGCGGCCCTTCGCGCCAATGAAATCGGCGCCGATGTCATTCTCAAGGCCACCAAGGTGGACGGCGTTTATGATTCCGATCCCAAAATCAATCCCCACGCCAGGCGTTATTCCGAAATCACCTACATCGAGGCCCTGCAGCGCCAACTCAAGGTCATGGACGCCACCGCGTTCTCCCTGTGCATGGACAACAAAATGCCGATCATCGTCTTTAACGTCTTTGAAACCGACAACCTCAAACGGGTCGTCCTGGGCGAAAAAGTCGGCACCTTGGTTCACGATTGATCCGCCCCTGAAAAATAGCTTAATGCTTTCTTTACATTGCACCTGATTCATGCTAAACTGGAAACGCTATGACAATTGACGATATTCTACTGGGAACCGAGGAGCGCATGATCAAGTCGCTCGATGTCGTAATCCACGAGTTCAGCGGAGTTCGTACGGGCAAGGCCTCGCCCGCGCTTGTGGAAAACCTTCCTGTTGAAGCGTATGGAGGCCAGATGCGGCTGCGCGAACTTGCCGGCATCACCACCCCCGAATCCCGTGTCATCGTGGTCACACCCTGGGATGCCTCCATGCTTCATCCCATCGAGAAGGCGATTCAAAAAAGCAACCTGGGCATCAATCCGGCCATCGATAAAAAAATCATCCGCCTGGTTCTCCCCGATCTGAGCCAGGAACGCCGCCAGGAACTGACCAAACTCGTCCATAAACTCTCCGAAGACGGACGGGTTTCCATTCGTCACGTCCGCCGCGACGCCATTGAGAATCTGAAAAAGGAAGCCAAGTCCTCAAACATCACTGAGGATGAGCAAAAGACCACGGAAAAGGAGATTCAGAAATTGACGGATGATTATATCGGAAAAATCGACCTCCAGCTCGCGGCCAAGGAAAAAGAACTCATGACCGTCTGAAGGTTCGCCGATACAAAGCGCGCTCAAAAAAAAGGATGCCTGCCTGAGGCATCCCCGTTCGATGCAAATCCCAATCCGGATCAGCCCCGGTTGTCGTAGGGCCTCGGCGCTCTGTCTCCATGATCGCGGTCCGGACGGTCTTCGCGGGGACGGGCAATGTTGACAGTCAGGTCGCGGCCATCCACATTTTTTCCATGCAAGGCTCCAATGGCCAGTTCGGCAGCCTCGGGAGTCTCCATGGTGACAAACGCAAACCCACGGGGGCGTCCGCTGAACTTATCGGTGATCATGTCCACATTGTTCACCACACCATGGGCGGCGAAGATCGCCTGCAGTTCATCCTGGCTGGTTTTGAACGAGAGATTTCCTACGAATAACCGTGTACTCATGATAATATCCACTTTCCGATGGAGCGTCTCCACACGCCTTGTCCCCGACCCCCGGGTTGCAGGCCGCCATCAAACCATGTTCAACTGGCGGTCTTCCAAGCCATGCATCGACATGAATCCAACGGCGTCCAGCCTGATCGTTTATTAACGATGAGCAAGCATAATTATGCTGTTTTGCAAATTATATTTTTCCAACACCCCGCAATATTTCACGCGCCAGATCCGGCTTGTTCATCGGCTCCAGATGGATTCCATCCGCCCCATTGGCAACCAAATCCTGAATCTGCCGCACCGCAAACTCCACCCCCGCCTTAAGCATGTCCTCCGGTGAATTCTCATATTTATCCAGCATCAGCAGCACCTCCGGAGGCATGGCCGCCCCGCACATCGTCAGAATGCGCTTGATCTGTCTGGCGTTAAAAATAGGCATGATCCCCGGGACTATCGGGCAGGTGATCCCCATCGCGCGCACGGTCTCCAAAAAATGAAAAAATACCCGGTTGTCGTAAAATAACTGCGTGATTAACACCTCCGCCCCGGCATCGACCTTCTCCTTCAAGTGCCGCCAGTCCGCCGAAATGCGCGGCGACGTCCGGTGCCCCTCCGGATAGGCCGCGGCCACCACGCAAAAGTCCGGCTTTTGGCGGATGTGCCGCACCAATTCCGTGGCATACTTGAACTCCCCCTTGCTGAAATCGAAATCCGGTTGGTTTTGAGGAGCGTCTCCGCGCAGCGCCAGCACATTATCCACCCCGTTTTTCGAGAGATCCCCCAAAATCCGGTCGATATCCGCCTTCGTATGCCCAACGCAGGTCAGGTGCGCCATCGCCTCCAGACCAAACTCCTTCTTGATCCGCGAGGCAATCTCCACCGTCCGCCCCTTTTGCGAACCCCCCGCCCCATAGGTCACACTGATGAAACCCGGCTTCAACTCCCGAAGCTGTCGAATGGTTTCAAACACCGTCTCCAACGGAGTCTCCGGCTTGGGCGGAAACACCTCGAAGGACATTACCAATCCAGGCTGGCGATATAATTGCGATAATTTCATACGGACCCTGATCTCACACGGACACCCATTTACAATTCCTTCCCCGGCCCCGCACCCACCCTCGTCCGCGCAAGGCAATGCGGACTATATACCCCGCCCGCCTGCCATTTCAACACCGCATCCCCAATCCGCGCGCGCTCGCAAGCTCCATTTTTTTGCTTTTACGCCAAACCGCCCGCCCTGCATCATGGCGCCAATGGGTAAATCAAGCCAGCGGGGCGTCATGGACGCCGTTGAAATCAGCGCCATCGCAGTATGCGCGCTTTTTGGGGCGCATCTGCTGCGGATGGCCCTGTCCATACCCGCGGGACCGTTTGGCATTGTGCCCCGCACACGGCCGGGGTTGGTGGGAATCGTGTTCAGTCCCCTCCTCCACGCCAACTGGAATCACCTTCTGGCCAATGCCCTCCCACTGTTCATTTTTCTGATTCTCCTTCTGGCGGACCGGCATTATAAACCCTGGCGAACCCTGGCCATCATCTGGCTGGCCAGCGGCCTGGGCACATGGCTGGTGGGACGCGGACACACCGTCCACATTGGAGCCAGTTCGGTGATCTTCGGTCTGGCCGCCTATCTGATCGTAGCCGCTCTTTGGATGAAAAGCTGGCGGGCCGCCTTCGTGGCGGGAGCCGTGCTGATTTTATTCGGCGGCATGTTCTATGGTGTGCTGCCTCAGAACGGCCCCATCTCCTGGGAAGGACATCTCTGCGGCGCCATTGCGGGCACACTTGCGGCCCGCGCTCAACATGCCTGATCGGATGGCGCAAAAAAAGCGGAAAGCCCTCCGGCCTTCCGCCCTCTCAAATACATCGTTTCGTCAACAGGGGTTCCCCTTTATACCTTGGGATTGTAACCCTGTTTAAACTCCACAATCGCCGTCTTGAGGTCGCCGGATAGCGCCTCGTTCAACGCTTTTTCCTTCGCAATCCGCGCAAGCAACTCTGGTTTTCGGCCCGTCAGATAGTCCGTCAATTTGGCCTGGAAATCCTTCACCTTGTCCACAGGCACGTCGTCAAAATAGCCGTTTTGCGAACACCAGATCACCGCCACCTGGATTTCCACCGGAATGGGATTGTACTGGGCCTGTTTGAAAATTTCCACGATGCGTTTGCCCCGTTCGATCTTCGCCGCCGTGCCCGCATCCAAATCAGAACCGAATTGCGCAAAAGCCGCCAGCTCGCGGAATTGGGCCAATTCGAGTTTGACGCGTCCCGCCACCTGCTTCATGGCCTTGATTTGCGCGGCCGACCCGACCCGCGACACCGAAATACCCACGGAAATGGCCGGGCGAATGCCCTGATAGAAAAGATCCGTTTCGAGGAATATCTGCCCATCGGTGATCGAAATCACGTTCGTGGGAATATAAGCCGATACGTCCCCAAGCTGCGTTTCGATGATCGGCAGCGCCGTCAGCGAACCGTTCCCACTCTTTTCGTTCAAGCGCGCGGACCGCTCGAGCAACCGGCTGTGAAGATAAAACACATCGCCCGGATAGGCTTCACGACCGGAGGGCCGTTTCAAAATGAGGGACACCTGGCGGTAGGCTGCGGCATGTTTCGATAAATCGTCGAAAATAATCAGCGCGTCCATCCCATTATCCATGAACCATTCGCCGACGGCGCACCCGGAGAAGGGCGCCAGATACTGGTTGGTGGCGGAATCCGAGGCGCTGGCCACCACGATGATCGTGTAAGGCATGGCGCCCCGCTCTTCGAGCACGCTGATCACGCGCGCGATGTTCGACTGCTTCTGCCCGATCGCCACGTAAATGGAATACAGAGGGCGAAAATCCTTTTCCTTGGACGCTTCCGCCGCCTTGTTCATCCGCGCCTGATTGATGATGGTATCGATGCAAATCGTCGTCTTGCCCGTCGAACGATCGCCAATGATCAATTCGCGCTGGCCCCGGCCGATCGGAATCATGGCGTCGATGGGCATGATGCCTGTTTGGACGGGCTGACTGACCGAGCGGCGCTTGATGATGCCCGGGGCGATTTTTTCCACCGGATACACCGTGTCGCTCACAATGGGACCCTTGCCGTCCAGAGGATTACCGAGCACATCCACCACGCGGCCGAGCAACCCCTTGCCCACGGGCATCTGCAGCAGTTTGCCCGTGGTGCGGACCTCCTGGCCCTCTTTGATGTGGGTGTAGTCGCCCAGAATAATGGCGCCCACCTCGGTTTCCTCCAAGTTTAACGCCAACCCCGTCACGCCGTGACCGAAATCGATCATTTCGTTGGCCATGACATCGTTGAGGCCCTCAATCTTGGCCACGCCATCGCCGATTTCCCGCACCACGCCCACGTTTTGCCGGTTCACATTGGTTTTTACACCGGCGATCTGGGCTTCAATATCTTGTAATAACGTGCTCATGTTCAGTTAAATTTATCTTCCAGCGCGTTCAATCGCGCGCGGATGCTGCCATCGTAAACATCGCTGCCCACCTGGACACGCATGCCGCCCAGCAAAGCGGGGTTTTGTGTAAATCGATATTCCAGACCTTTGCCGTAACGCTCACTGAGATTGGCCTCCAGACCCGCCCGCAAGACGTCCGACAGGGGAATTGCCGTTTGAACGAGCACGGCGCGCTTCTCCGTTTCCAGCCGCAACAGACGATAAAAATCGGTCAGGATGGCGACGTACTGCCTGGGCTTGGCCTCGATCAACCGGCTGGCCGCCATGCGCGCGCGGGGCGCATCGATCAGGCCATCGACCATGCACAGTTTCAGGAGCGTTTTTGCTTCGCGTCGAGCCAGTTTGGAGGCTTTCATGGGACAGTCGGTTATCGGGGCGCGGCGGCGGTTCAGGCCGCCAGTTGTTCATTGGTTTCCCGAATCAACCGTTGTTGATCCTCCATCGTGAGCACCTTGCCGGACACCCGGACGGTCGTTTCGACCACCAGTCGGCCCACCTCGCGTTTGAGTTCGGCAAGCATCCTGGCATGGTCAGCCAAAGCCGCCTCGCGCGCCTTGGCAATGATCTGTTCGGCGGCGGCCACCGCTTTTTGAATCTCGACCTCGTTGACGCGGCTTGCCGCTGCACGCGCCTCGGCGATCAATTCGTTGGCCTGTACATTGGCCTGGACGATGATTTCCTTGCGGGCGGTCTCGGCCCTGGACAGCTCCGCTTTGATTTTTTCCGAGTTGGAAATACTGTCGGCAATGTTCAGGCGGCGGAATTCGAGCACCTGCAGAATCGGCTTATAGGCCCATTGGCGCAACGCCAGGGCCACAATGGTGAAGCTGATCACCTGCGCGATGAAATGCGGCCAGCTCAGACCGAATGTCGTGGCCACTTCACGCCCCGACTGGCTCAAATCCGAGGCGATGCTCCCAAATAATAAATACGAATTCATAACACCGATGCAAAGGAAACGAACGCAGTGCTTTCAAGACACTGCGCCCGGGAATTATTTACCGACCAGGTAAATCGCGAAAAACACGATACCTTCCGCGAAAGCCGTGCTCAGAATCGCCTGAACAAGAACCTTCGTGGAGGCGCCGGGATTGCGTCCCACCGCTTCCGAGGCATACGCGCCAATCAAACCCACGCCCAATGCCGCGCCCAAACAGGCGCCGGCGACGTGGATACTACCTGTCATTTCCGCTAATAGGGGGATCATCATACTTTTCCTTTGTGCTTTGGTCAGCGGCCCTCGCGTTTGCCACGATCCGGCCGCCGAAATTGTTTCCTCTAATGCTGCGCCGGTCCGTGCTCCTCCTCATGCTGACAGATAAGCAGCGTAAACACAGCGGTTAATAACATGAACACCATGGCCTGAATCAGGCCGACCAATAATTCCATGAAATAAAAGGGCACCGGGATGAGCCAGTTGAGCCGTGGAACGATATTCGACATCGCTTCGAGCATGTTCTCACCCGCATAGATGTTTCCGAAAAGACGAAAACTCAATGAAACCGGACGAAATAAAATTGAAACCACTTCCAGCAGACCGACTAACAGAAAAACGAACCCCATCGCAAACTTCATGAAGCCCTGCATATCCCCTTTGGGCGCCCCGAATATATGAAGGAAAAATCCTTTGATCCCGTTGATTTGCAACGCCCACACCGTCCATAGAAAAAAGAAAATCATCGCCATCGCAAACGTCATGTTCAGATCGGCGTTGACCCCGCGCAATAACGGCTCCGTCACCTCGAAACCGTGTTCTGCCGGATGCCCCCAGCCAATCGTTCCAACGCCGGGAATCAGCCCAAACCAGTTCGCGCTGAGAATGAAAATGAAGACGCTCGCAAAAAACCAGAAGGTCTTTTTGGCCAGCATGGGTCCAATGATGCCCGTCAGAAAATCATAAAGGCCCTCAACCAGCCACTCCAGGAAGTTTTGCGCGCCTTCGGGAACATCCCGCATCTGCCGCGTCGCCAGACGGGCAAACAGGATGATGCCCAAGGCTACAATCCAGGTGACCAATATGGAATTGGTGATCGGAAACGGCCCGATTCGGAAGATTTCCACCGCATGCAAAGGAATGCCATGGCCTTCCGCCTCGGCGGACACCTCAGCGGCTTGGGCAACCGGGAATGGGGCCCAAAACAACGCGGCGATAATCAAAGCTCTCATTTATTAATACGCAAACCCACACCGGGGTTGCCAAGCCGGAGCCAACACCATTGGCGCCAGGCTCGCGAAATTTGCACAAACCAGCCCTCATACTCAAGACCTAACTGCAGCTTTGCGGCCCAATGGTCTAACCCAGGACCCAAAGCAAATCAAGTCTGCAATTAATCCAATGATTTCTTCTTCCTCTCTGCTTTTCCCCATCCTGTCCATCCTGTCCATCCTGTCCATCCTGTCCATCCTGTCCATCCATGTTGACAGCCCCTTGCCAATTTGCTTCTTCGCCCGGTTTTTATCTCCTTCATTCGTCCCGATTCGCGGTTTTCCGTCTGTGTTTCCCGGCCTAATCTGCGGATTGCCTTTTTCCTTTCTGTGCCTTTATCTTTGTTAGTTTATCTCCCATCCCCTTGCTTTTTCCGCTGCGTGGAATGAAGCTGTCACCACGGTAAATGCTGATGTCTATGAAAACGATCTCTCTGCTCCTTTTGACTCTCGCGCTCGCCCTGAGCCCCATCACCCCCGCCGCCGGCATGTTCGACTGGCTCGGCCTTGGAAAAACCGCAGTCAAAGACACCCCCTCGCTCGCGACCGCGCTCTCCAGCGATGAAATCGCCGCTGGTCTCAAGGAGGCTCTGGGCAAAGGCGTGGAGCGCGCGGTGGGAACGCTGGGCAAGCAGGACGGCTTTCTGAAAGACGCTGCGGTTATGATTCCCACGCCGGAGCCCCTGCAAAAAGTGGAAAAGACGCTGCGCGCTTTGGGCCAGGACAAGTTGGTCGATGATTTCGTCACCACGATGAACCGCGCCGCCGAACAGGCCGTGCCCGAAGCCGCGGCTGTCTTGGGAAGCTCCGTCAAACAAATCACGCTCGCCGATGCCAAAAACATTCTCACCAGCACCAACAACGCCGCCACCGCCTACTTCCGCCGCACCAGCGAAACGAACCTTTACGAACGCTTCCTTCCCATCGTACGGAAAGCAACCGCCCAAACCGGCGTCACCGGCGCCTATAAAGCCATGACCCAGAAAGCCAGCTTCGGCGGTTTCTCCGCAATGTCCGTCTTGGGCCGGAACACCCCCGACATCGATGGCTACGTCACGCGCAAAACCATGGACGGACTGTTCCTGAAAATCGGAGACGAAGAAAAGCGCATCCGCGAAAATCCCGTCGCCCGCACCAGCGAGATCCTCCAAAAAGTCTTCGGTTCCATCCACCCGACCACAACCGGATCGCCTCCGCAGTGAGTTTGCTTTCAAATCGAATCATACACCACGCTGATTCGGCCCGGTTCATCCCGTCCCTCCAGACCGGGTCAACTTCAATCGGCGCGCCTCGAAAATTTTATCTCTTGCATTGGCGGTATTCCTTTTTACCGTGCTGTCATGTTGGAACCTAAAAATGTGGTGACGATTCCCAAAAACTCATCCCCGGCAGATCAAAAACGACTGCCTGTCTGGATGGAACCGGCTTTTGACTTTGCCCAGCGGCACAACGGACCGCAGGGGGACGACCTGCGTCAAATGCTCGAAGCCTGCGGCGTCGATTCCCTCGATGCCCTGGCGGATGCCGCTGTGCCCGCCTCCATCCGTCTTCAGACCCCCTTGCATCTGCCGCCCGCCGCAGGGGAAACCGAAGCGCTGGCCGAATTGAAAGCCATGGCCGCCAAAAACCAGATTTACCGCTCCTGCATTGGCATGGGCTATTCGGACTGCATCACACCGCCGGTCATCCTGCGCAACATTCTCGAAAATCCCGGTTGGTACACCCAATACACTCCTTACCAGGCCGAAATCGCCCAGGGCCGCCTCGAAGCCCTCCTGAATTTTCAGACCATGATCTGCGATTTGACCGCCATGGACGTGGCCAATGCCTCCCTTCTGGACGAAGCCACTGCGGCGGCTGAAGCGATGACCATGGCCGGTGCGATCCAAAAATCCACCGGGCGCGCCACCTTTTTCGTGTCCGACACCTGTCATCCCCAGACCATCGACGTCCTTCGCACCCGTGCCACGCCTCACGGCATCAAAATCATCGTTGGTGACCACCGCACTTTCGAGATCACGCCCGATATATTCGGCGTCCTTCTGCAATACCCTGCCACCGACGGTTCGGTGCGGGATGAAAAGGAATACTCGGACCGCGTTCACGCAGCGGGGGCGTTGCTCGTGGTGGCCGCGGATTTGTTAAGCCTCGTTCTGCTGAAGCCCCCCGGTGAATGGGGCGCGGATATCGTGGTCGGTTCCAGCCAGCGCTTCGGTGTTCCCATGGCCTATGGCGGACCTCATGCCGCCTTCTTCGCCACGCGGGATCCATTCAAACGCCAGATGCCTGGACGCCTCATCGGCGTGTCCAAGGACGCCCAGGGCCGCCCTGCCCTTCGTCTGGCGCTCCAAACGCGCGAGCAGCATATCCGCCGCGAAAAGGCCACCAGCAACATCTGCACCGCGCAGGTGCTCCTGGCCATCATGGCCTCGATGTACGCCGTCTATCACGGACCCGACGGCCTCCAGCGCATTGCCGCGCGCGTCCATGGCATGGCCCGGCTCCTGGCCCATGGGCTGGAAAAAATCGGATACCGCCCAGGCGCCACGGAATTTTTCGACACCCTGCGCGTGGACTTGGGAAGCCGTTCCAGCGCCTGGCTGACCAATCTGGCCTTGCGTCACCATATTAACGTCCGCGTGCTCGGGCCTCATGCGGTCGGCGTGGCCTTGGACGAAACCACCACGCCTGCCGACGTGCAGACATTATGGCGCATTTTCAACGAAGACCGCGATCCGGGTTTCGACGCCGCCAGTCTGGCCGCCGGGGTCACCACGGACTTTTCCGCGCCTCTGATTCGCACGAGCGGATTTCTGAAGCAGGCCGTTTTCAATAGTCACCACTCGGAAACGGAGATGCTCCGTTACATCAAGCGGCTCGAATCCCGCGATTTATCGCTGACCACATCGATGACTCCGCTGGGTTCCTGCACCATGAAACTCAATGCCGCCGCCGAAATGCTGCCGGTTACCTGGCCGGAATTTGCCCGCATGCATCCCTTCGCCCCGGCGGACCAGGCCCGGGGTTACGCCGAATTATTCAAGCAGTTGGAGCAATGGCTGGCTGAAATCACCGGATTCGCCGGAGTTTCCCTCCAACCCAACGCCGGATCCCAGGGCGAATACTCCGGCCTGATCGTCATCCGGCGTTTCCATGAAAGTCGCGGCCAAACCCGGCGTCAGATCTGCCTCATCCCCACATCCGCCCATGGCACCAATCCCGCCAGCGCCGCCAGCGCCGGGTTCCAGGTCGTTTCCGTCGCCTGCGATACCCAGGGCAATATCGACCTGGCCGATCTGCGCGCCAAGGCCGCAACCCACTCCGACCAGCTCGCCGCCATGATGGTCACCTATCCCTCCACCCACGGCGTATTCGAGGAGGGCATCAAGGAAATCTGTAACATCATTCACGAGCACGGCGGCCAGCTCTACATGGATGGCGCGAATATGAACGCCCAGGTCGGTTTGTGCCGTCCAGGCGATTTCGGCGCCGATGTCTGTCACCTGAACCTCCATAAGACCTTCAGCATCCCCCATGGCGGCGGCGGTCCTGGCGTCGGTCCCATCTGCGTGGCTCCCCACCTGCTGCCTTTCCTGCCGGGGCACGCGGTAACAGCCGCCGATCGCCGAACCATGGGCGCCGTATCCGCCGCCCTTTATGGAAGCGCTGGTATCTTGCCCATTTCCTGGATGTATATTCGCATGATGGGTCCCGATGGTCTGGTTCGCGCCACGCAAACCGCCATCCTCAACGCCAATTACATCGCGCAAAAGCTCGAAGCCTTTTTCCCGACCCTCTACAAGGGAACCCGAAACCGCGTGGCCCACGAGTGCATTCTGGATTTACGGCACTTCCACACCGTAACCGTCGAGGACGTCGCCAAGCGCCTTATGGACTTTGGATTCCACGCCCCGACCATCTCATGGCCCGTGGGGGGCACGATGATGGTCGAGCCGACGGAAAGCGAATCCAAGGCTGAAATGGACCGCTTTTGCGAGGCCATGATCGCCATTCACGCCGAAATCCAGGCGGTGGAATCGGGCGCCATCGACCGCCACAATAATCCGCTCAAAAACGCCCCCCATCCAGCTTCCGTGGTGGCCGCCGAGACCTGGGACCGGCCTTACACCCGCACGCAAGCCGCGTATCCCACGTCGTGGACACGAGAATTCAAGTTCTGGCCCGCCTGCGCGCGCATCGACAACGTGTATGGCGACCGCAATCCAGTCTGCACCTGCGAAGCCTGACGGACTTCCACGAAAACGATGTAAATGTCTGCGGAAGTGTGTCTTGTGTTATCAAGGCGCGGGGGGCCGGTATGACTGGCCCCCATTTTTTTTGCGCCCGACGTCCGACGTGCTACATTCTTGGGGTGGGTAACAAGCTTAAAAGGGTTGCAATTCCCCGCAGCACGCTTTAAAAGACCGCGACCACTTTCATAAGTGGTTCTAAATGTTTTGTGGAAATATTCGCTAAACATTAGGCATTATAATATTTATAAAAATCGAGTTCTATGGAATGGTTTACTGAACTGCTCAAGGGCGAAACGGTCGCTCATTCGCTGTTAATTCTCAGTCTGGTGGCCGCCACGGGCGTATTCCTTGGCAGCCTGCGCGTCTATGGAATCACTTTGGGCATTGCCGGCGTTCTGTTCTCTGGCCTGTTCTTCGGTCATTTCCATTTCACCATCGATCCACACATCCTGGAATTTGTCCGGGAGTTCGGTCTGATCCTCTTTGTTTACACCATTGGCATGCAGGTTGGACCGGGCTTTGTGGCCTCG
>Ga0315272_10000940_pt1 | contig 14766 bp, 16 predicted proteins | sample C3_middle_MG_FD_203918 | JGI IMG/M metagenome (GOLD analysis project Ga0315272, IMG submission 203918) | Sediment microbial communities from Yellowstone Lake, YNP, Wyoming, USA - C3_middle | ecosystem: Environmental > Aquatic > Freshwater > Lake > Sediment | place: USA: Wyoming | collected...
CCGGGAGACGAAAACGTGTTCGAGGGGCGTGATCGCGTGAGCGGCAAACTCAAGTGGACCGGCAGCCGCGTGGACCTGGTTTTCGGCGCCAACTCGCAGCTGCGCGCCCTGGCCGAAGTCTATGCACAGAGTGATGCGGAGAAGAAGTTCGTGCGTGACTTTGTTGCGGCCTGGAACAAGGTCATGAACCTGGACCGCTTCGATCTCGTTTGACCGTGGCATAAAGGTCTGCCTGGATTTCTCGCTCGGAGAAAAAACAGTAAGGGAACCTCCGGTTCGGCTCTCGGCATACTGCCGCCACTGAACCGGAGCGATCTCACCAAGGTTTGGTTCCACTCATCATGACAAGCGGCCAGGATGAAACCTTTATCAATCAGCATGCTGTCTTGTTTGCCACAGCCTAGAGTCAGCCTGACAGCACCGATGGTAGAGAGACGGATTCCATTACTCTAAGGAAAAAGGGGGGGAAGGCGTCAACAGGTTCCGCTATTTTGCAGGCGCAAGATCAATGATGGTCACCTCCGGCGGCGCCAGGAAGCGGATGGGCGGACCCCAGGTGCCGGTACCCCGGCTCAGATAGAGAAGGCCGCTGCGCAGTTCGGTGAGCTGGCCCGCACGTTGGGGATAAAAAAACCAGGTGAGCAGGTTGAAGGGAAATATTTGGCCTTTGTGGGTGTGGCCGGAGAGCTGGAGATCAAAAAGTCCCAGACTGTTTGGATCAATCGCAGGTCGGTGTTTGAGCAGGAGCGTGAAATTTCCCTTGGGCTGGGCAGAGAGAAGATCGTGCTCCGATTTGGCATGCTCGTTGCCAAATGCTCTGACTGCCGGATCATCTACCCCGACAATAGTGATGCCGCCGACTGTAACCCCCTGCTGGCGCAGAATGGTGAAGCCCGATGCTTTTGTAAAATCCAGGGCATCTTGTAGCCCGGCGTAGAACTCATGGTTTCCGGTGATGGCGAATTTGCCCAGGGGCGGGTTGATCGCCGCCAGCAAAGCGGCTTCTTGGGTGAGGTGGTTGCGCTGGCCGTCGAGCAGATCGCCGGTGGACACCAGGATGTCGGGCTGTGCCTCCTGCACTCTGGCGAGAATGCTTTTGAGCCTTTCCTCCCGGACAATGAGCCCCAGATGCACGTCCGAGATCTGGGCGATGCGTATCCTGCCTGTGCTGGCCGCAATCTTGGGGCTGGCGATTTCGATGTGTTCCAGGCGGATATCCGCTGCCTCAAACATCCCATAACCGTACACGGCAAGCACCAGCATCGCCTGTGCCGCAAAGAGGTGCCGTGGTGATACCTGTGTCAGGGTAAATTTTTGTTTCTGGATTTTTTCCGCCGCCAGGATGGCATAACGGAGCAGATCAACCGCAGCGGAAATGGTTACAAAAAGGAAAAGCAGCCCCATCCAGCTGAAGCTGGCATAGGCCCAGAACCGGGCCCCTGTTTCTATCCCGACCTGTTCGGCCAGCCGGACCATGATCGGCGCCGCGATCATGGTCGCCATGAACAGGACTATGCCGAGATTGGCCCTCCTGCCGGGGAGAAAGGCCGTCCTGATTTTACGGAAGGCATAGTAGTGGACAAGGGGATAGACAGACAGATAAAGAAGCAGGAAACGGATCATGCTTTCTCACCTAGGTTTGCTGTGCGCAAGGGGCTGCCAGGAAGAGTCGATGATACACATTATCCCTTCTTTCCCTGGCAGCCAGAGCCTCACTTGCTGCCGATTACTTCGGCGTTCTCGATAATCACGTCGTAAAAGTACCCTGCGCCAAAGTCGCGCTCCCGAGAAAGATTCCCCTTGATGGCGACCACAGCCCCAATTTCGGGTAGCGCATCGGTGGTCACCACCAGATCGTTGGTTCCGGCGGCCTGACTGCCTGTGCCGTCTTGCAGATGCAGCCAGTTTTTGCCCATGATGCCGCGGCTGACCTTGACCACCTTGCCTTGGACCGCCACCGGCTTATTTGCCAGGGCATCTTTCTTTTCAAAAATCTCGCCCACGGTTTGGGCATTGGCTCCCTCGGCCTTGCTTACCGTGATCGCCTCAGCCGGGGCTGGAGCAGCGGCTGGAGTTGGAGCAGCGACGGGGCCGACAGGGGCAATTCCTCCCGAGAAAACGATGCGTTCGAATGTCCGGTTCAGCGAGGGACTTTTGAAGTTATTCATCTCCATGCCCGGCTGGCAGGTAATTTCACTGCTCACCGTGATTGCGCTCTGGGGCAGGGCCACCCAGGTCTTGGCGCCGTCCTTGTCCACCAGGACATAAGTATAGCCGCCGCTGTTCATGGTTTCGACCACCTTGCCGGATACCCCCTGCATTGCTTGGTCGCCTCCTCCACCCATTCCAGCTCCGGCGCTGGCCTGAAGAGGGTTCCACAGGAGCAGGGAGGCGGCGAGTACCAGGCAGGTACGGAATGTTATACTCTTGCTTGCATTCATCGGGTGATACCTCTTCAGCTATTTTTAATAGGGGTTGCCCTGTCGGCGGCAATTTGAGTCAATCCGGCAGGTGATTTTTTTAATTGTAAGATGTTTTACGGAAGTTGCTCATAATAACGTCAGGCCCGGGCCACATTTTTTATGGGCATGGGTGGTTTTCGTCATTGTCCGGGGGATAGAAACGCCATTCTTTATTGACGATAAGCCGCGCCCCGCGCCGGAAATTGAAGAAGGACCAGGCCCAGCGCATGGTTACGGAAAGGCGGTTTTCAAAACCGATCAGATAGTAGATGTGGACCACGAGCCAGGTGGCCCAGGCGAAGAAACCGCCGAAACGGAGGCGACCGATTTCGACGATCGCCTTGCTGCGGCCGATGGTGGCCAGTTGTCCCTTGTCTTGATATTGGAACGGCTGCCGCGTAAGCCCTGCGGTTTCGCGGAGAATGTTTTTGGCAATGGCCCGGCCCTGTTGGAGCGCCACCGGGGCAAGTCCCGGCAGTGGCGCGGTGCGGCCATGGCTGAAACAAGCCTGATCGCCTGCCGCAAAGACCTCGGGGTGATCCGGGAGGCTGAGATCGGGTTCCACCAGGATGCGGCCCAGCCGGTCGGTGGCTACGCCAAGTTGCTGGCCGAGGCTCGCCGCCGTGACCCCGGCGGCCCAGAGGATGGTGGACGCCTCCACTCGCTCCTTACCGACCTGAACGCCGTCGCGGTCCATGCCGGTAACCGGGCTGGCGGTCCACACCTGCACGCCGAGCTGTTCCAGATCGCGGGTCGCTTCGCCTGCCAGGGCCTCGCCGAAGGAGGGCAGGATGCGTGGCCCGGCCTCAATGAGGATGATGCGCGCCAGCTTGGGGTTGATGTTGCGAAAGTCCTGCGCCAGGGTGTAGCGACTCATCTCGCCGATGGCGCCGGCCAGTTCCACGCCGGTGGGACCGCCGCCGACGATGACGAAGGTGAGGTGTCTCCGTTGTTCGGTGGGGTTTGCCGTGCGCTCAGCCGCTTCGAAGGCCGTGAGCACCCGCCGTCGGATCTCGGTGGCCTGCTCGATGGTCTTGAGCCCCGGGGCAAATTCTTCCCATTCGTCATGGCCGAAGTAGGAGTGGCGGGCACCACAGGCGAGGAGCAGGTAATCATAGGTGAGGGTGCATTCCCTGGCGACCATCTGGCGAGCGACGAGATTGATGGCAATAACCTCGTCCTGCAGCACCGTGATATTGCGGTATCTGGCGAGGATGTGCCGGATCGGCGCCGCAATCTCCGCCGGACTCAGGGCGGCCATGGCCACTTGGTAGAGCAGGGGCTGGAAGAGATGATGGTTGTGGCGGTCCACCAGCGTGACCCGAAGACCGGCTTGGTTGCCAAGCACCTTGGCGGCATTGAGGCCGGCAAAGCCGCCGCCGACAATGACGACATGTTTTGTGGTCATTTTCATTTCCTTTATCGTCAGAAGTCAATCAACTTGAACAGGGTGAGCGTGGCCTTGCCCTTGGTGCCGGGGGCATTGAGCAGATGCCAGGCCGTGTACTGTTCGGCATAGAGGGTGGCGGAGGTCATGCCGTCGAGGACCACCACCACTTGCAGGCCGCGCAGGGCGGCGCCGGTGGCGGTATGCAGCACCGCGCCTTCAGCCGCAGTGCCGACGATGACCACGGTCTTGATTGCCCGGTCGCGCAGAATTTTTTCCAGCTCAGTATTATAGAACTTGTCCACCCCCGACTGGACGATGGGCGCATTATCCAGCGGCCGCACCTCGGGCAGGATGGTCTGGGGAGTGCCTTGAGAAGTAAGGCTGTAGATCACAGTCATGCCCTTGGCCTTTGCCTGGTCGAGAAAACCCTTGATCCGCGGGACCGAATCTAGGCAGCGGGGCCGACGCTCGGTATTGCAGGTCCATTCCTCGATATCGAGTATCAGCAGGGCGCTGCTTTTGGGGTCGAGGTGCACCGGCTGTACCGCCACTACCGGTGGCGTCTTGATTTCGCTCCAGACATCCAGGAGGTTTTTTTCTTCTGCCATGCTGGGGGTCGGACAGGAGAGCAGGGAGCAGAGGAGGAGCAGGAGTACGAAAGGAGGCAGCTGTTTTATTTGGATGGGGTTGTTGACTCGCATGATGGTGTTCTCCTTGTTCCAAGCAGGCTAAAAACAGGAATGCCGCTGGATGTATTGTATGGGATTTATTGTGGGCGAGAGGGCAATACCGAGCGCAAGGAGAAGGGAATAGAGCAGGGAGAGACGGGATGCCTGGGGCGTCATTGGCCGGAGATCCCTGGGCTGATCATGGGGCAACACGGTTTGCAGGAGGGTATAGGCCATGGGAAGCGTACAGAGAGGGAGAAGTATCCAGGCGCTGCAGTCCATTTTCAACCAGAAGAAGAAAGGGGCAATATAGCTCAAGGCCATCAGGATGGAGAATCGTATCCGGCTCCAGCCGACACCAAAACGGACCGTACCGGTGCGCCAGCCTTTTTGGGCATCGAAGGTATGGTCCCGGATATCGTCTATAATAAGGACATTCGTCACCAGAGCGCCAACCGGCAAGCCGAGCACGAAAATTTCCATCGGCAGGGTCTGAAGGGCGAAACGCCAGTCTGTAGCGGCTCCATAATGCGGTGCGGCCTGAATATAGTAGGTGCCGACTTCGGCAACGACCCCGAACATGATGAGAAAAAACGGTTCGGCAAGACCGAGTCTGGCGTATGGCCATGGTCCTCCGGCGTAGCAGAGACTTGCGAGTATGCCGATGGTGCCGATCACAAGGACTGGGAAGCCGCCGATGGTGAGGAGATAGGGACCGGTCAGGGCCGCAAGTCCGAAACAGAGGAAGATGGCGGCTCGCAAGGTGGAAAGTCGTAGGGTGCCGTCATGGACGGCCTGGATCAATTCAGGATGTTCGGGCAGATCGGGGTGGTGGCGCAGCAACTCATAATTATCGGTAAAGACCCCGCCGAGGTGGATGAGCCAGCTGCCGAGAAAAGCAATCAGGACCGGCAAGGGGGTAAACATCTGGTCGCGAACGGCAAGACCTATGCCAACAAGGACAGGCGCTGCCGCCGTTGGCAGGGTATGGCTCGGATACAGCAGCAGCTTGATCCAAATTTCACGTGAGGACAGCGACAAGGGCGTATTCATGGTGGTGGCACCATGTGAAGGTTTTGTTTTTCTTCTCTCCTGCAGGTGATTTTTTTAACTGTAAGGTATTTTACAGATTTTGCTCATACTAACGTCAGAGCCTGGCAATCGCCATGATCTTATGCAAGGCACAGTAGTAGGGGAGGGATGGAGCTATAGACAAACAAACGTGGACATATAAATGTGAAGGCAAAGGAAATTAAAGCCAAATATTTTTTGTCCGCTTTAACCACTCTTCACGGTCGGCGAGACCTATCAGGCCGCCGTTGATTTTCTTGGTGACGGATCTGATTAGGTCTTGGTCAGCGAGTTCGTTGCAGCCTTTGGAGCGCCATTCGGCGGCGGCAACTTCGACACACCACTCTGAACTTATAGCCTGATCTGGATCCAAAACAAAATCCGGGGATTTTTGGTTATATTTTTTTAGTATTTCAGAGGCCTCGCGATAGCTGTCTTTGCCGGTTAGCTGCAATAAACCTCTGCCGCGGTATTTAAAGCCATCACCCGGATCGGTATTTCCCATGCGACCGCCATAGACAGAGTTTGCCAGTTTTTCTGGGTTGTGTGCATATTCCGCAGGGGCGAGAGGACCTTTCGGTTGGAATCGATTGGGCCAAACCTTGGCGAGCCGCTCTGGGCTATAGTTTAGGTTTTCAAACTGGATAGTTAGTCCACCGCTTTCGTGTAGAATCTGGGCAATGAAATGTGCCACCCGAAGTGGGCTGGATGTAATTTCGTATTGTTCAAGAACTGACTGCGCGGAGGAAAATGCGTCGCGATAACTTGACCTTGCGCTTGGAGCAAGTTTTGCTAGCTGGGATAAGGTGATCTGTACGGTCATGGCTAGGCTCCTTCTTCAATGTGGTGGGGCCTGATTAGAGTTTTGGTGTAATACCGCAAAATGCTATCTCGCACCAGGGTCCATGCACGTATCATATTTGGCCCTGACAGCCGCCAGGCAGTCGGCATGTTTCCTGGTATCCTTGTGCTCGCGGAATTCCCGGTCGCAGGCCGTGACACCCCACTTCGATTCTTTGTTACAGACGTCTGCCTGAACAGGACTGCTCTTTGCGGTAACGCTATCAGCTGCACCTGCTGCCAAGGGTAAAAAGACACCGCCCATGAGGAATCCCCAAAAAATAACCACTCCGATTGTTTTCGAATGTTTGATGTTCAATTTTCCTCTCCCGCGTTATTCTTGTTTTGCTACGGTGCTCGCTTTATGAGTGCCCTAAATTTCTCGACATCAAGTGACTTCAGGAAAGTAGGGTTGTGAAACCATATGCCATTGAAGCGGAAGTCGTACATTTCGGTGATTGCGTCGTTCTGGGTCCATTTGTCTTCGCTTAATACCATTCGATATGTCGCGATGCTATATCCGGTGCGGTCCTTGCCTGCTGCGCAATGAACGAATACTGGTGAACTGTCGGGGTCTTGTAGTGTTCTTTCGAGTATTTTCATAAGCAGGATGAGCTGAGCTTGGTCGGGATCCCAAGCGTGCATTGGTATGTGTATGTATTTGAGGTTTGTCTTGCGTAGCATTGCAAAATCGTCGTAGTCATCGTGGTAATCTCGAAGGTTAATGATGGTCTTGACACCGGCCATCTCCAGATTCCTGAAACCATCCTCCGTTGGTTGTGACCCGCGCCAGAGCGTTGGAGACACCTTCGCGAAATTTTCAACGCCGACAATACAAGTATCGCAAGGCTGCGCCCAACTTCGGGTGGGTGGTGTGGTCGGGCGCATTGCGGGGCATCCGGTAAGCAAGACCGTGCAACAGACAATAATGCGACAACTCGTTGTAGATATTTTCATGATTGCCTCCTTGGAGAAATCGAGAAACCAGGGGAATTTCCTAGTATTTGAGCTATATTATGGAAAGTGTTCCTGGTTATTCCGAGTGTAGTGATGTTTCAGGACGAGAGCTTATTTTTGTCCATTGACCATGCTCAAGAGTATTTCCTCAATCGCCTTGATGCGCGCTTTTATACCATTTGATCCTGGGTCGTCTTCGGCTACCGCCGCCCCGATGCGATTCGTCCGAGTCTGAAGAGCGATTTCGAGCTGGAGTTTGTCTTGCTCAAGCTTGATTTTCTTTGATTCTGGATTGGGTTGCGCCCCTTCATCCAAGGCCTTTTGTAAGCCAAACATAAACGCGCAGGTCTCATGATAACCGATGATATCATTAACGCTGCTTAACACAGAATAGGTGTCAATGTTGCTTGAAAACTTAGCTGAAATTGTCGCCTTTAAATTGGTTCTTGCCTCACCGATTTTTTTTGTTACAGCCGAGACTAATATGTTTTTATAAACGGTTTCGTTCACGAGGGATCGTTCAGCATTAGACAGGAAAGCCACACTAGATAAAGCAGACTTTGCTGCAACTCCACCTGTAATCGTCGCTGCACCGGCGGCAATGTTGGTAACCGTGCCCGTGAGAATGTTGAACGACGCCTCGTTGCCGAATATTGTTTTCAAGTGTTCTTGGCACATATTGTCCGATTCCGTAAGCAAGGCCATGATCGCAACATTCCTTTGCCGTTGACATGCCGCAGTTTTGTCCTCCGCAACTGGTACATCCAGGCAATCCGAATCCACTAGGCCTTGAGCGGAGGAGGGTTCTTTGACGATTGCTTTAATGAGGTTAGCTCCTGCGCTGTTCGCGTCGTATTCCAGCGGCTTAACTGAGTAGTCTCTGTAAGTTTTCTCTTGTGCCTTTAGTGGAAGAAAAGAACATCCTGTAAGCCAGACCAAAGCACATGCCCCCATTAAGCAAAACCATCCATTGAAATTCATTGTGTGCCTCCCATGAGATTTTGATGTTTTTAATTACCTGGCTAAAACATTCAATGGCCATTTTTGCAACTCGGCGGGGTGTGTTGTCTCGTGGGAAGATATTTCTGGCTAAAATTTTCGGGGTGTTATACGTCTCCCTAACAATAAAGGCAAAATAGTCCATGCCTGATATTTAATTTTCGCGATGTCATCCAAACATTCTAAAGGAGTATCTCATATTTTCTGGCTGATCGTCAACCCAGGGAAAAACTGGGCCCCCTGTGCTACTCCAATACCGTTACTCCGTGTAACATTCCCCCCATCAATCCCGCAAACCCCATCAACAAATGCCTGGGGATTATGCTTGTCAAGACGCGATAAACAGGCTAAATATAACCGCTTTTCAACGATGTTTTTGTGGAGCAGCACGGCAACCGTGCAGACCCCAACTAAGGTGGCAGGCCTGTGAAAGAAGTTCAGGATCACTACTTCAAAAAGGCCAAGAAGGAAGGCTATCCCGCCCGCTCGGTGTATAAGCTGGAGGAGGCCCAACAGAAGCACGGGCTGCTGAAAAAGGGCGACACCGTGCTTGATCTGGGTTGCCAGCCTGGGAGTTGGTCCATGTACGCGGCCCAGGCTGTTGGTCCGCAGGGGCTGGTGGTTGGGGTTGACCTCAACTTCGGGCAGATCAACACCAAGGGCAACAGCGGGAAGTTTTCCTTTTTGCACGGCGACATCATGACCGCCGAGGTACTGGACCGGGTGCGCACCATCTGCCCGGAGTTTGCCGTGATCATCAGCGATATGGCCCCGCGCACCACCGGCAACAAATGGTCGGATCAGCAGCACTCGTTGGATCTTTCCCGGCGGGTTCTGGAGATCGCCCAGGAGATGTTGCAGCTAGGCGGTAATTTTTATTGCAAGGTGTTTGAGGGTGAGGATTTCAAGTCGTTTGTCGATGAGGTTCGCCCCCATTTCAACCTGACCAAGATAGTGAAGCCGAAAAGCTCCCGTCCGGAAAGCCGTGAGGTCTTTGTGTTGGGGATGGGATTTAAAAAGATGAATAGGGCAGAATGATCAATGCAGAGGGCTCTGTAAGGCCGGTTTTACAACTCTGCATTTTTAATTTTTAACCTCAAGGAGTAAACCATGTCCGGACATTCAAAATGGGCCAACACCAAGCATCGTAAAGGCGCCCAGGACGCAAAGCGCGGGAAGATGTTCACCAAGCTTACCAAGGAAATTGCCGTGGCTGCCCGCATGGGCGGCGGTGACCCAGAGGCCAACCCCCGGCTGCGCGCCGGTATTGTCTCGGCCAGAGCCGTGAACATGCCCAAGGACAATATCGATCGGGCCATCAAGAAGGGTGTCGGCGGGCTGGAAGGGGTGAACTACGAAGAAATAACCTACGAAGGCTACGGGCCGGGCGGGGTGGCGGTTCTCGTTGACTGCCTCACCGACAACCGGAATCGGACCGTGGGTGAGGTGCGCTTCTTTTTCGGCAAGTCCGGCGGGAACATGGGGGAGACCGGTTGTGTTTCCTACATGTTTGACAAGAAAGGCTCCCTTCTGGTGGAAAAGGGGTCGATGGACGAGGAAAAGCTCCTGGAGCTGGCCTTGGAGGCTGGAGCCGAGGATATGGTCGAGGACGGCGATATCTTCCAGATACTGACCGCACCCGAAGATTTCAACACGGTGCGGGAGGCGTTGGAAAAGGCCGGGGTCACCTTTGTCGAAGCCTCCATCTCCATGATCCCCAAGAACACCGTGGAGGTTGCCGAGGAAAAGACGGCCATCTCATTGATGAAGCTCATCGACAACCTGGAGGATTTTGATGACGTGCAGAAGGTGCATGCCAATTTTGATATCCCCGATGAGTTGATGGAAAAAATTTCCTAATATATGACCCCAGGCAAAGCCAAGGCAGGGGCGGAGATCGTCCGCATCCTCGGGATTGATCCCGGCTCGCGCGCTACCGGTTATGGGGTGATCGATCGCCAGGGCCACGCTCTGACCTTTGTCACCTGCGGGGTGATCCGGACCTCCGAAAAAAAACCGTTTCCCGAGCGGTTGGAAGAGATTTACGATGGCATCCGCGAGGTGATTGTTGCCCATAAGCCGCAGCTGGCCGGGATTGAGGATATTTTCACCGCCATCAATCCCCGTTCGGCCTTAAAGCTCGGCCATGCCCGCGGGGTGCTGATCCTGGCCGCCAGGCAGCATGGCCTGCTTCTGGAGGAATACAGCCCCAGTGTGGTGAAACAGGCGGTGGCCGGGTATGGGCAGGCGCCGAAAGAACAGGTGCAGCAGATGGTTCGGGTCCTGCTCAAGCTTGTCGCCTCGCCCAGTCATGACGCAGCCGACGCCCTGGCCGTGGCCATCTGCAGGGCCAGCCATAGGTAAACGTCCACCAGCACCGCATCTGCTTTGTCATCGGTCTGTTCGCATAGAGGGCTATGGCGAACAGACCTCTTTCGCGCATCTGCGGCACTGGTGAACGTTTACCTGTAAAAATTGATTAAGCGAATCGTTCCTTTTTGCTGACCGGTTATGTCGCCAACAGGCTTTTTGCTTCTCTTCTTGCCAAAATTCTTCCATAATAGACACCATAATGATTGCCTGCCTGCGAGGAATACTGTTTCAGAAATTACCCGAATCCATCATTGTGGACGTGGGCGGAGTGGGGTACGAGGTTTTCTTCCCCCAGAGCGGGCAGGCGCGGTTGCCGGGGGTGGGGGAGGAGGTTTTTCTCCATATCCAGACGGTGGTGCGCGAGGACGCCTTTAACCTTTATGGCTTTCTTGAGACCTCGGAAAAGGAGATGTTCCAGTTGCTGAACACCGTCTCTGGGATCGGGCCGAAGCTGGCCATGCACATTCTGGCCGGGATTTCCCCGGCGGAGATGGCCAAGGCCATTTTGCACGATGATCTGGCCCGTCTTACCCGGCTACCAGGAGTGGGCAAGAAAACGGCGGAGCGGCTTTGCCTGGAACTGAAAGACAAGGTTCAGTTCGTGCCCGAGGCGCTGTCTGCCTCTTCGCCCGGTCTTATTGTCCCGGGGGAAGATGAGCGGGTGCACGATGCGATCTCCGCCCTGTTCAATCTCGGTTATCCCGCGGTTCGGGCCAGAGAGGCGTTGGCTTTGGTCCGGCAGCAGGCAGGGGCAGAGGGTTTTGCTGCCATGCGGCTTGAAGAACTGCTCCGGCAAACCTTGAGGGCCTTGGTGTGAATCACGAAGAACGATTGGTTTCTCCGGTGGCCGACTTGGTTGAGCCGGTTGATCATGCGCTGCGGCCAAAATTGCTTGACCAGTACATCGGCCAGGAGCAGCTGAAGAGCAATCTTGGCATTGCCCTCAAGGCCGCGCAGGCCCGGGGCGAGGCCCTGGACCATGTGCTGTTGCATGGCTTTCCCGGTTTGGGCAAGACCACCCTTGCCTACGTCATTGCCAACGAGATGGGCGCCAATATCCGGGTCACCTCCGGTCCGGTGATCGAGCGGGCCGGTGATCTGGCCGCCATCCTCACCAGTCTCCAGGAAGGCGATGTGCTCTTCATCGATGAGATTCACCGCCTCAACCATGTGGTGGAGGAGATTCTCTACCCGGCCATGGAGGATTATCAGCTGGACCTGATCATCGGCCAGGGGCCGGGGGCGCGCAGCGTCAAGATGGATCTGCCGCGTTTTACCCTGGTGGGGGCGACCACCCGCACCGGCCTTCTGACCCCGCCGTTGCGGGACCGGTTTGGCATGGTGCTGCGCCTTGATTTTTATACCCCCGACGAGTTGGTGACCATTGTCAAACGGTCGGCCAGCCTATTGGGCGTGCCCATGGACGAGGGTGGGGCCCTGGAGATCGGCCGCCGTTCCCGGGGTACCCCGAGGATAGCCAACCGGCTGCTCAAGCGGCTGCGAGATTTTGCCGAGGTCAAAGCCCAGGGCAGCATCACGGCCCAAGTGGCGGACGAAGCCCTGAACATGCTGGGCGTGGACCAGGAAGGGTTGGACGAGATGGATCGGCGGATTCTCCTCACCATCATCGACAAGTTTCAGGGCGGCCCCATCGGCCTGGAAACCCTGGCCACCATGGCCTGCGAGGAGAAGACCACCCTGGAGGATGTCTACGAGCCCTTTCTCATCCAGATGGGCCTCTTGATGCGTACCCCCCGGGGCAGAATGGCGACCCAGGCGGCATATGCCCATTTCGGCAGACCCTTTACCCGCAGGCAGGATGCGGACCTCAGCAACGGCGAAGCTGCCACGCTGCCTTTTTGATGGCAGACCGGAAACAAGGACAGGAGCGTATGATCGGAAAAAAACTGACAGTCCGTGACATCATCGACCTGAAGGCAACCGGCGAGAAAATCGTCGTGCTGACGGCCTACGACGCCAGTTTCGCCCGCTTTCTGGACCGGAATGGGGTCGAGATTGTTCTGGTCGGCGATTCCCTGGGCATGGTGGCCCTTGGCTATGAGTCCACGGTTCCGGTGACCATGGAGGAGATGCTGCACCATTCCCGAGCGGTGAAACATGGGGTGGAGCGGGCGCTGCTGGTCGGCGACATGCCTTTTCTTTCGTACCAGGTTGATCCGCGGGAGGCCATCACCAACGGTGGTCGTTTCCTGAAAGAGGCGGGCTGCGACGCGGTGAAGCTGGAAGGCGGCCTGGATATCTGCGCGACCGTGGCAGCTATGGTCCGGGCTGGGATTCCGGTGATGGGCCATATCGGCCTGACCCCGCAGACCGCAGGAGCGTTGGGAGGGTATAAGGTGCAGGGCCGTGATGCTCAATCGGCCCGACGGTTGCTGGCCGAGGCCAAGAGGCTGGCCGAGGCCGGGGCCTTCGCCATCGTGCTCGAGTGCATCCCCGACAAGCTGGCCGCAGCCATCACCGCAAGCATTCCCATCCCCACCATCGGCATCGGGGCCGGGGCGCAGTGTGACGGGCAGGTGCTGGTCAGCCATGATCTTCTGGGCATGTTTGAGAAATTCGTGCCCAGTTTCGTGAAACGCTATGCGGATCTGGCTCCGCAGATCGCCGGGGCAATCGCCGCTTTCCGGGATGAGGTCAAGGCTGGAGTGTACCCGGATGCTGAACATAGTTTTGTCATGCAGGGTGAAGTGGAGGATCTGCTCAAGCAGGACCAGGGTTGATCTCGTTTTGCCACCGATGTTTTCGTGCTGTTTAAGGGATATCATTTGACGGGGTGGGGTGCAGACATGACGGAAGGTTTAAATCGCAGACAGTCGGTTCGGGTCACGGACAGGATTATGCTGGCAATTCATCCGGTTTCCGCGAAGAAGATGCAGGCGATTGCCAAGGATTTCCAGCAGGGCATTTCTCCCTACAATCAGGAAGGGCTCGCCGATATCCAGATGTTCATCGGCGCCCAGAGCGCCCTGGCCAGCTTGCGGGAGCGGGACGCGGATCTGGCTGATTTCTTGCAGCATCTGGACCACAAAATGAACATGATGCTCAAGCAGGTCAAGGGGGGAGAGAGCCCCCTGGATGTTTTGGTCATGCGCAAGGCCAATATCAGCGCCAATGGTATCTCCTTTTGCGGCGATGCTCCGGCCAGGCTGGACGAGATTGTCGAGATACATCTTGTGCTACTCCCGTCTTACACCTACGTGTATTCCTTCGGCAAGATCATCGCCTGCGATCCGACCCAGGAAGGGGAAGATCCAGATTGCAAATTTCGGGTGGCTCTGGAGTTTACCTTCCTGCTTGATGAAGACCGGGAAAAAATTATCCAGCATACCTTCAAGCAACAGAGCCTGTCCTTACGCAACCGTAGGCTCAATCCGTAGCGTTTTTCAAACCATGCGAGAGATTGACAGCAACGAAATCCGCCAGGCCGTCCGTGATCTGGCCATTGCCGCGGCCCATGACCTGGAGCCGGATATCCTGGATGCCCTCCTTGCCGCACGGGACCGGGAAACCGGGGAGCTGGCCGGAAACATCCTGGACCTTCTCCTCACCAATGCCGATATCGCCAGTCGGGAGCGGATTCCGGTGTGCCAGGATACCGGCACCGGCATCCTCTTTCTCGAACTCGGTCAGGAGGTCCATATCCAGGGCGATTTGAACGAGGCGTTGCAGGAGGGGGTGCGGCTTGGTTACGAGGAAGGCTATCTGCGCAAATCGGTCTGCGATCCATTGACCCGCAAGAATACCGGAACCAATACCCCGGCTGTCGTCCATCTGGAAATGGTTCCGGGCGACCGCCTCATCATCCGTTTTCTGCCAAAGGGTTGCGGCAGTGAGAACATGAGCAGTCTGGTCATGCTGCCTCCTGCCGTCGGAACGGAAGGGGTGGTTCGCCATGTGATCGACAGGGTGTTGGCCGCGGGTTCGAACCCCTGTCCGCCCATGATTGTCGGGGTTGGTCTTGGCGGCTCTTTTGAAAAGGCAGCCA
>Ga0315272_10000944_pt1 | contig 14718 bp, 12 predicted proteins | sample C3_middle_MG_FD_203918 | JGI IMG/M metagenome (GOLD analysis project Ga0315272, IMG submission 203918) | Sediment microbial communities from Yellowstone Lake, YNP, Wyoming, USA - C3_middle | ecosystem: Environmental > Aquatic > Freshwater > Lake > Sediment | place: USA: Wyoming | collected...
ATCGAACAGCCGCTTGTCGCGCGCGGTGGTGTCGTGTTGCGCCTGATAGCCGGCCTCGGTTGCGGCCACGGTGGCTTCGGCTTCCGTAATGGTGTCCTGAAATTCGCGTTCGTCCAACCGCGCGAGGACTTGGTCGGCCACCACGACCGCGCCTTCCCGCACCTTCACCTCCAGCACACGGGCCATGACTTGGGGGGCGAGGCTGGTTTCCTCCGCGCCGATCACCATGCCCAACACATGGCTGGTGCGGACAACTCGTCCCTCGCTGACGCGGGCGGTCTGCACGGCCACCGGCACCTCCTTGACCAGCGGCGCTCCATCCTTTTGCCTGACCCGCCTGGCGCGCACGATGACCAGTGTTGCCACAATGGAGATAACGACGATAATTCCGATGAGCTTTTTCATTGAATAATTTCCTTTTCGACAATTGTGTTGATGCGTTCGCCGGCGGTCACCATGCCGGCTTGAGCGGACGCCAGCGCGGCCTTCGCGCCAGCGGCGCGCGCACGCGCACGCAAGAGATCTTCAATTGTGCTGGCCCCGGAATCATAGCGCACCTGCTCTATTCGGACCGCTTCCGTGGATGCTGCGACTTGCGCATTGGCGGCCGTCAGATTGGCCCTGGCGGCGTCGATTCGGGCCAGCGCCTCCCGCAACTCGGCCCGGACCTGAAGCCGGGCCTGGGTGAGCGATTCGCGCGCGGCTGACTGGCGCTGCCGGGCTGCATCCATCCGCTTGAAACGGGCGTTGCCTTCAAAAAGGGGGAACACCGCGGACACCGATGCCCCCCAGGTGTCCAGCGTGCGGTCAATCTCGGTGCCCGTATGTTCCAGGTAATTGGCCCCGGCATAGACTTTCGGCAGAAACTCGCTTCGCGCAACTTTAACGCCGCTGTCGGACTGCTCGGCCGCGAGGCGGGCGCCGCGCACGGCGGAATTATTCTCCGCTTGTGCGGCCAGCAGGGACATTTCCCCCGGGGGCGGCCCCGGATTCTTTTCCGGCAGCGGGTCTAACGTGACACTGGTCCCCGGATCGCGGCCCAAGACCGACAAAAGCAACGCCCCCACCTTGACGCGGTCCGCCTGCGCGCTGGCAAACTGGCCTTTTGCTCCTTCCAGTTCATCCACCACCTTGAGGCGGTCCACTTCCGGGCGTTTGCCCGTCTGCACCATCTCGTCGAGCCTGGCCTTGGTTTGCTGCAATGAGGCGATTTGTTCATTCAGCGATGCGAGAACTCGGTCGAGCGCCTGCGCTGTTGAGTAAAGGGAGACCGCGTTGAACCGGACCTGCCAGCGGTTGCCTTCAAGCAGGGCTGCGGTCTTCTGGGATTCGAGCCGGGCGATTCGGATTTGGTTATTCAGTTTACCTCCAAGATAGAGTGGAAACTGATAGACGAAGCCATACTGCCCCTGGCTGCGGTCGAACGGCATCCCCGCAATTCCGTTGGCCAGCAGTTCGCTCGACATGGGCCGCAAAATCTGGTTGTCGTTAAGGTAGGAATACGAGCCAATGGCGTCCAACTCGCCCCAGCGGCTGCGGGCGGCGGCACTGGCGTCCAGCTTGGATGCGCTGGCCATATGTCCCGCCGCCTTGAGACTCGGGTTGCTTTTCAGCGCCTCCGACACCACTTCCGAATACGTGAGATGAATCGGAGATGGGGTATTCGTTGGCGCGGACGTCTCCGCCGCCAAACCGACACTCGTTCGCACGAGAGGCAACAAGCCCGCCAATGCAAACGTCCACCACAGCCCAACATTTAGGTTTCTCATAATTCATCCACTTTCGACTCAAACGCTTCTGAGCGCCAGGACTTCATCGCTTATGCATCAGGGTGCCGTCGCGACCATTGTCTTACGCTCCAAATGGTGAAGAGGCAAAAGCTATTTAACTAAATGCGCAACATGCGACATGCAAAAAAACGCCTATAAATTTTAAAGCTTTTAAATTGTCACCGCCAGGCCGGTCCGCAGGGCTTGCCCTTGGAGATACTGAGCCGCGACGGACGATAAGGTTACAGCAATTCGAAAGGCCTTTGTCCAAGTCATCAAGTCAGGCCCGCCTTGAATGGTTTTCGTCCGTCGCATGGGTGGCGTTCGAGTGTTTATTGGCTTAATCAAGCGAACTTATTTTTGCCGTGTTCGAAAACAAAAGTGATGGATCAGTCATCTGTGGCTTGTTTGCCAGGTCCGCATTCCGTTGATGTTCAAATCTCGCGCTACTTTTTCGCGGAATCCAGAAGTTTGCCGGTTTCGCTCTCAATATATTCGTTAAACTTGATCGGGTCATCGACGAGTTTCCATGTCTTGTCCAGCAGCTTCCATTTCTCGTCCTTGCCTGCCTTCTGCCGGACCACGACCAACGAGGGGCACGGGAGCTTATAGTCGTCCAGGAAGTGCGCGTTCTCCGGCTTATCATAGTTCACCGGTTGAAACAGGAGGCGCTTCGCGGCCAGTTCCACCGCGAAACGCTTTTCAATGACTTCTTGCGCCAGCCGCTCCATTTTCTGACATGTCTCGCAACGAATCGTGCCGTGGAAGTAATAGACGATGATTAGCGCATTGTCCGCCTTGGTGACCGCACTGGCGGGGGCGGTTGGTTTTGTGCCTGGCTGGTCGGCGGCTCCGAAAACACCGACCACGAAGGTCAGGAAAAGGCTCAATATGAATTGTATTCGTGTCATATCCCCCTCCAGTTAATGGACGCGCTACGCTGCTTTCGTTGCGAGGCGTAATGCCGCCTCCGCGACCCGGGCGCCAAGCTTCGCCGCTGTGTCCATGCCGAACGTGTCCTTGGTAATGTCATCGTCAAAACTGTTCCAGAGAGTGGCGCCCTGGTGGGCTCGGGGCTTGCCGCCGACGATCATCATGTCAAAGCAGAGCAGGGCGGTTTGGATTTGTTGAATGACCAGTTCCTGGCCTCCATTCCGGTAGCCTCCCACAGCCAGCACCCCTGCGGGGCGATCGGACCAGGCCAGTTTGGGGGCTTGAAACACCGAGCACCGTTCCAGAAATGCCTTGGCGAGCGAGCTCAGGCTCCGGTAATAGCAGGGAGAACCGATGATGATTCCATCAAAATCCTTCAATAACGGGCGGATCCGTTCGAAGTCGTCCTTGGTCTCTGACGCATCCGAGGGTTTGGAGCCGCCAGTCCATCCAATAATGTTCATTCCACCCAGATCAATCAATTCGGTCTGGATGCGGGGATCCACCTTTGCGGCAGCATTCAAAGCCGCCTGAACGGCTGTTGCTGTGGTCATGCCTTTGCGCGGGCTGCACGAAACACCAAGGATTTTAATGTTTTTCGATTTTGACGCTTCATCGGCGCCATGAACCAGGCTTGTGGCCAGCGCGGCAACGCTCGCAGTGGCCAGGAAGTTGCGACGAGTTATGTTTTCTTTCATTGGATTCCTTTTTGTTTTGAGTTTATACCTTCACGAATTTTGGATATCAGGAGGCCAGCAGTTCCGCTCCCCGATTCGCGACCAGGCGAATGCGGGCATCGGTCAAGGCTGTTGCGCCTTTTTTAAAACCCATTTCGGCCAGCTTGAGATGTTGGAAGTTCTTGAAGCCGGCCTGCTCCATCGTTTTGCGGGCGCATTCCTGCTCGCAACCGTCAATCACCAGGACTTTTGAGGCGGCGCGGGTGTTAACGAGGATTCCTTCGACTCGACCACCGATACCCGCCAGGCAATACATCTTTCCGGAAAGGTCGAGAGTCATTTTCCGGGCGGCGCGATCACTGAGACCGCCCACGTCGGAAGCTCCGGAGCAGGGGAATATGAGTTTGGGCGCGGTTTGACAGGAGCACTGAGATGAAGTTTTCATGGTTTCGCTTCTGTTGGTAATGGATTGCTTGACTGACTTTTCTCTAAAAAATCTCGGTCTGGACCAATTGCCTGGTTTTGTGAAAAACCCTGCCAGCCGCCGCCCAGGGATTTGACCAGGGCGACGGCGGCTGCGAATCGCTGGCCGCGAAGGCGGGCAATGACGCGTTCACGTTCCAGCGCGGCATTTTGAGCCGTGGCTACTTGGAGGTATGTGACCAAACCGGAGCGATAGCGATTGTTTGAGATTTCGAGTAGCTTTCTGGCGGATTCCAACGCCTCGAATTCCTGGTCGTATTGATTGGCCAAAAGGCGCTGGGCGGCCAGGTTGTCTTCCACCTCTGCGAATGCCTTTAGAACAGACTCGCGATAACGCGCGATGCTTTCTTCATAGTAAGCCTTGGAGGCCTGCAACCTCGCCTTGCGCTGGCCCCCTTCGAACAATGGCAGCGAGAGCGACGGCCCGACGGCCCACACCCGGCTTGGCCAGTCGAAAAGTGTTCCCGCGTCAATGCTTTGGAGACCGGCCAGTCCGTTAAATCGAATGGTGGGAAAATACGCGGCCTTGGCCACGCCGATTCCTGCGTTGGCGGAGGCCATGCGGCGTTCGGCGGCCGCAATGTCGGGACGGCGCTCAAGCAACGAGGAAGGCAATTCGGCGGGAATGATCGGAGGGTCCCGGTGTGACAATTGTTCATCAAGGTGGAACAATGAGGCTGGCTGACCGGTCAATGTGGCCAATGCGTGTTCAAATTTCGCACGTGTCAGCATGATGACCGGCAGTTGCGCTTCGGCAACCTTCAAGACAGTTTCGGCCTGCGCCACGTCGAGGTCGGAGATGAGGCCGCCCGAGCGGCGGTTGCGGGTAAGGTCGAGCGATTGCCGGTAGGTTTCAATGCTGGCAACCAATGAGGTCTTTTCCATGTCGAGTGCCCGAAGCGTAAAGTAGTCCGCAGCGATTTCTGCGGCGATGGCAAGACGAACTCCTTCGATGTCAGCGGAATCGGCCTGGACGTTGGCCCGCGCCGATTCCACCTGCCGTCGGACGCGCCCCCAGAGGTCCAACTCATAGCTGAGGTCGAAGGGCATGGTGAAATTATCGTAGGTGAATGACTGGCCTGCAGCTTCACCCGTATTGCTTAAGGGACGATTGGCTGAATCGCGTTGTCGGGTTGCTGAGAAAGCTGCGCCGATTCGCGGGAACAGCCCGGAGCGCGCTATATCAGCGCTGGCGCGAGCCTGTGCGAAGCGGACGATGGCCGCCTGGAGTTGCTGGTTGGCTTCAACGGCTTGGGATTCGAGCCGGTTTAATTCGGAGTCTCCAAAGATTTCCCACCACGAGCCTTTGGATAGATGGGCCCGGGGCGTGGCAATTTTCCAGTCATTGGTTGCTCCGGCGTAGGTGGCGGGCATCGTGGCCACAGCCGATGGCCGGTGGTAGTCAGGTCCGGCGGAGCAACCCGCAAGCAATATCCCTGTAAGAGACGCGAGCAGGCACCGCATTGTCAGGCACCATCGAATACTGTTTGGAGCCAGCTTCATTTGTTTGTCCCTGGCTTGGCCGTTTCCGGTTTGGCTGTTAACGCCACGCGGACGGACGCGCCGCTGGCAAGCGAGTCGGATGGGTTGAGTATGACCTGGTTCGTCGGACTCACACCGCCAAGAATCTCGACAATCGCTCCGAAATCCCGGCCCAGCTTCACGCTGCGCAACTCCACCTTGCCATCGGGCTGGACGACGCCCACCTGCGGTCCTTCGGCCCGGAACAACAGGGCATTGCCCGGTAACGTGAGCGGCGACTTTCCTTTGGCCTCGGCGAATTTCACCTGTCCGAAGCTGCCCGCCAGAATTTCGCCGCGCGCGTTGTCCACTTCCAGTTCCGTCAACAGGGTGCGCGAGTCAGGGGAGATTGCACCCGCCGTGCGCGCGACCATGCCGGTGAAGACCCGGCCGGGCCGTTCGGGAATCAGCAACTCGGCTGTCTGCCCGGTCGTGATGGCCAGCGCCAGCGCCTGTGGGACGCGCACAAAGACGCGGAGCTTGTCGGTCTGCGCCAGCCGGAAGAGTTCCTTGTTGCCACCGGCCGCAATCAGGTCTCCAACATCAACCTCGCGTGCTGTGATGATGCCGGAAAAAGCGGCGGTGACGCGGGCAAATGCCTGAAGTTCCTCCAGACGGCGGACATTCGATTGGGCGGCTTTGACCGTCGCTGTCTTCAAGGCGAAGTCGGCCTGTTTCTCCGCAGTTTCCTGTTCGCTGACGCTGGCCAACTTCAGTAAATCGGTGTACCGCGCGGATGTGGTTTTGGCCAGCGCCAGCGTGGCTTCGGACTCGGCGAGTTGAAAGCGGGAGCGGTCGAGTTCCTGGTCGAGTTCAGGTGTTTCAATCTCCGCCAGCAACTGGCCTGCCTCGACGCGCGCGCCGATGTCCACCAGCCAGCGTTTCAAATAACCGCTGGCACGGGCGTAAATGGGCGCTTCAATCCACGGCTTGACCTCCGCCGGCAGGAGCAGGCTCGCCATCGGCTGGCCGGGCGTGGGCGAAACCACGGCGACGGTCGGCACGGCCAGTTCGCGCGTCTCGGTGGCCAGCGCCGCGCGGTGACGCAACCGCGGTATCAGAGCGATCAGGAAAGCCACGAGGAGGATCGCCACGAGCACGAGGGCGACGCGGGCGATTCGGGGCGGTGGCGGATTGGAGATTTTGGAATTCATAGCGGGTCAAGTTGTGGGTGTGGTCGGCGGGATGCCGGCATCGAAGTCTTCCGCCGTTTTCACGGTGGCGCGGCGGTGCAACAGCGTGAAGACCGCCGGCACGAAAAACAGCGTGGCGAACGTGGCGACGACGAGGCCGCCGATCACGGCGCGACCCAGCGGGGCGTTCTGTTCGCCGCCTTCGCCCAGGCCCAGCGCCATCGGCAACATGCCGATGATCATCGCCAGCGCGGTCATCAGTACCGGCCGCAGTCGGCCCGCGCCGGCGCTCAAGGCGGCAGTGAGCGGATCCGCGCCCTCCCGCAAAAGTGTGCGCGCGAAGCTGACCACCAGCACCGAGTTGGCGGTGGCCACGCCCAGGCTCATGATCGCCCCCATCAGGGCCGGCACGCTCAAAGGGGTGAAGGTGAGATACAAGCCCCACGCCACCCCGGTTAACGCCGCCGGCAGCGCGCCGATGATGATGAACGGGTCGAGCCAGCTTTGAAAATTGACCACCAGCAACAGAAAGATTAACGCGATGGCCATGATCAACCCGATGCCGAGACCCAGGTAGCTGCTATTCATCGTCTGCGCCTGGCCGCGCAAAGTGATAAAGCTGCCGCGCGGCAATTCCTTTGCCGCCTGGGCAATCGATGGTTTGAGGTCGTGCAGCACGCCGCCCAGATCGCGTCCGCTCACGCCGGCGAAAACATCCAGGACCGGCATCACGTTGTAGTGGGAGGCAATGGGCGGGATGTTCGCGCGCTGGACGGTGGCCAGATTGGCGAGCAGGGGCGCGTCGCCTTTACCCGGCTGGCTCGCCCCCACCGGGATGGCGTTCATCGCGGCCAGCGAATTCATGTCCGGCTGCGGCACGCGGACGTTGATGAGATATTGGACGCCGTTTTTGGGATTGAGCCAATACATCGGCTGCACCTGGCCGCTGCCGCTTAAGCCCAGCAACATCGCGTTGGCCACGTCGCGCTCGGTCAGATTCATTTCCGACGCCTTGTCGCGACTCGCGGCCACGTTGAGCCGGGGCAAATCGGTCGGCTGCTGCAACCGCACGTCCACCACGCCGGAGACTTGGCGGAGACGGTCAACCAACCGCGCGGCGACAACGCGATTTTGCGTCTGGTCCCGGCCCACGATCTGGACATCCACCGGCGCGGGCAGGCCGAAATTAATCGTCTGGCTGACAATGTCGGCGGGCAGAAAATAAAAGGTTACGCCGGGAAATTCACGGTTCAGCCGGATACGCAGGCGGCGCACATAATCATCGGTCGGCGCATGGCCGGGGCGCAACGAGACGAGAATGTCCGCGTCGCCCGTGCCCACCAGCCCGCTGTCAACGTAGGTGAGCGGAATGCCGCCGCTCGGAATGCCGATGTTGTCGAGAATGCCGGCGATCTCGCCCGGCGGAAGTTCGCGGCGGATGGCGGTTTCGACCTGGTCCGCCAGCTTGGCGGTTTCCTCGATGCGCGTGCCGCTGCGGGCGCGGACGTGCAGGCGGAACTGGCCGGTGTCCACGCTCGGGAAAAAATCCTGGCCAAGCCGCGGGAGCAGCAGCAGCGCCGACCCTGCGCATAAGATCAAAAATCCCGCCGCGAACGCGCGCCGATGATCGAGCACCGCGCCCAACCAGCGGCGGTAGCCCGCGCGGAACCGGTCGAAGCCGCGCTCAAAACCCGCTTGCACCGCGACGAAGGGCCGCAGTAGCGCAGACTTCCAGTCTGCTTTATCGCGGATTTCCAATCCGCCTGCGCCGCCAATTGCCGTCACATCCGATTCCTCCTCTGGGTTGCCGGCTGGAAGCAGGCGATACGTCGGGTTGGAAACCTGCGCTACTGCGGCGGGTGTTACGCTGTGTCGTTCGTTGCGCCGGTAGAACCACATGACCAGCGTGGGCACGAGTGTCCGCGACAACGCATAGCTGGCCAGCATGGCGAACACGACCGCTTCGGCCAACGGCACGAACAGATAGCGCGCCGCGCCGGTCAGGAAAAACATCGGAACAAACACGATGCAGATGCAAAGCGTGGACACGAACGCCGGCAGGGCGATTTCCTGCGCGCCATCAAGGATGGCCTGCGCGGTGGGTTTGCCCCGCGCCATGTGCCCATGAATGTTTTCGATGGTCACGGTGGCGTCGTCCACCAGGATGCCCACCGACAACGCCAATCCGCCCAGCGTCATCAGGTTGATGGTTTCGCCCAGCGCGCTGAGCGCGATGAGGGACGCCAGCACGGAGAGCGGGATGGAAATGGCTATGATGAGCGTGCTTCGCCACGCGCCCAGGAACAGCAGAATCATCAAGGCGGTCAGCGCGGCGGCAATGACGCCTTCCTTGAGCACGCCGTTGATGGCGGCGCGCACGAAGATGGACTGGTCGGCGAAGGCCCGCGCTTCCAGTTCGGGCGGCAGACCGCTGAGAATGCGCGGCATGGCGGCCTTCACACCGTTGACCACCGCCAGCGTCGAGGCCGCGCCGCTCTTGAGAATGGTGAGCAGGACGCCGCGCGCGCCATCGAGGCGGACGACGTTTTGCTGTGGCTGGTAGCCGTCGTGGATCAGCGCCACATCGCGCAGGCGCAGCACCGCGCCATTGACGGTCTTGATGGGCAGGTCGTTGAGTTGTTCGATCAGCGCCGGACTGCTCTGGAGCGCCACGTCGTATTCGAGCGGCCCGATTTTCGCGGTGCCGCCGGGCAGGATGAGATTCTGGGCGTTCAATGCGTTCACCGCTTCCATGGGCGCGAGGTTTTTTGCCTTGAGCGCGGCCAGGTCGAGGTCCACCTGGACGACACGAGCCTTACCGCCGTAAGGATACGGGATGGACGCGCCCGGCACGTTAGCCAAACCCACCCGCACCTGGTTGAACGCCATGTCCTGCAACTCGGCTTCCGTGAATTTCTTGCTGGCGAAACTGTATTGGATGATGGGGACGGTGGAAGCGTTGTAGCGGATGATGATCGGCGGTGTGATGCCGGCGGGCATACTGCGCAAAATCGCCGGCCCGGTGGCCGTGATCTGCGCCACGGCCGTCGGCACCGGAGCACCCGGCTGCAGGAACACCTTGATGACGCCCGCGCCGTTGTAGGCGGTGGACTCGATGTGCTCGATGTTGTCCACCGTGGCGCTGATCATCCGTTCGTGGACGTAGAGAATCCGCTGCTCGATTTCCTGCGCGCTCAAGCCGCCGTAAATCCACACCGCGCTGACGACCGGGATGTTGATCTCCGGAAAAATATCAGTCGGTGTGCGCCGCAGTACAAACGGCGTCAACAGCAACAGCACCAAGGCCATCACGACGAACGTATAGGGCCGCCGCAGGGCTAATTGAACGATCCACATAGGAAATGTATTGAGCTTTTGTGCATTTGAGAAAACATTTAAAGTATTGGCATTCTCTTACATGATCATGTTGAATAGATAGCCCACCAAAAGGATTCCCAGCGCCACAACGCCGAAGAAGGTTGCAATGAGTCGGGGCTTGAGCACTTTGCGGAGGATGATGGCCTCGGGCAGGGAGAGCGCAATGACGGACATCATGAACGCCAGGACGGTGCCGAGCGCCGCGCCTTTGCCGAGCAATGCCTGCACAATGGGGATGATGCCCGCCGCGTTGGAATACATGGGGACACCAATGAGCACGGCCAGAGGCACCGACCACCACGCGCCTTTACCCATGATGGAAGCCATGAAATTCTCAGGAACGTAGCCGTGAATGCCCGCGCCGACTCCGATTCCAATCAGCACATAGGGCCAAACGCGGCCCACGATGTCTTTCACCGCGGTCAGGCCTGACTGAATGCGGGCGGACCAGTCGGGCGATTCTTCCGCGAGCCGCTTGCCAATTGGAGTCTGGTACACCCAATCCTCGACGTGCTTCTCCATGTGCAAACGGCCAATAACCCAGCCGGAAACGATGGCGATGATGAGGCCGGTGCTGAGGTAAAGCCCCGCCACTTTCCAGCCAAACAACCCGAACAACAGAACCAGGGCGACTTCGTTGACCATCGGGGCGGACACCAGGAAGGAAAACGTCACGCCCAGTGGAACACCCGTCGTGACGAAGCCGATGAATAAGGGGACGGCCGAGCAGGAGCAAAAAGGTGTTACGATGCCCAGTAGCGCAGCGAGCACATTGCCGACAGATTCGCGTTTTCCGAAGAGAATCCGCCGTGTCCGCTCCGGTGTGAAGAACGAGCGGACGATGCCCACGCCGAACACGACCAGCGTGAGCAGCATGAGCACCTTTGGAGATTCATAGATGAAGAACTCCACGGCTGCACCCAGGTGCGAGCCTTTGGTCAGCCCGAATAGTGCATAGGTGAACCAAGCCGCAAGCGACGCCAGACTTCGGTAGAGGAACCACCAGATCAGCAGCACTGCAAAGCCCGGGATAATGTAGCCAGTAAGATTCTTTTTTGGAACTACCGGGGTGAGCCGATTATTCGGTAGGTTCGTCGGCATGGGACGGGTGTCTTGCTTGGCGCTCATTTCAGGCATAATCATCGTCGTAATTTGGAATTCACAGGTTGTCTCATGCCGCCGAGTAGATCAGCCAAATGCCGCCCAGAATGACCAAAACGCCACAGATGGACTTGATCACTGTCACACCTTTGGATTGCTCGTTCCAATTGAGGAACCGTTGGACCACTTCGGTGAACGTCCCCGCAAGGATGATTACGGAACAATGCCCGACCCCATAGGCCAGCAGCAGAGATGCGCCGTATAGTGGGGCAGACTTGGCGAGTTTGAAAGTGACCCCGAGCATCGGCGCCATGTAAGCGAACGTGCAGGGGCCAAGCGCGATGCCGAAGACGAGTCCGAGGATGAATGCGGCAAACAGGCCCTTGCGTTTCATATTCACCTGGCCTGGGCCGGACCACGGCATCGGAATGACTCCGAGCAGATACAAGCCCACAACAAAGAAGATTGCCGCCACGAAGTAATTCCCCCAGCGCCCCACATCGCCCATCATCCGGCCCGCCATCGCCGTAATGGCGCCAATGGCCGCAATCGTCATTAGAATCCCAACCGCAAACAGGGTTGCGATACCGGAGGCGCGCGCTGTTGACACGCGCCCTTGTCCGCTGATGAACCCCACGATCAATGGAATGCTCGCCAGATGGCAGGGGCTGAGAAGGATGCTGAGAATACCCCACACAACCGAAGCGCCCAGCGCGATGGCTGGCGCACCCTCGACGGCGTGATTGAGGTTGGTGAAGAGTTGTTCCATGGCTATTGCGCGCGATTTGTGAGTGATTCATCGGCAGGCAGAATGGGCTTCGTGTTGATGGCTGTGACTGACGGCACAGAGTTAGTCGGCAGGGGCCCCAAGTTGAACAAGAGCGGACAACATGAGCCGCCGGCACATGCCGCCCGCTGTTCTTGCCGTGCCGTCAAGAGCGCCGCTGCCGCGATGAAGACAGTGCCGATAAGAAGTGTGCGGCGGTCGGGTTTCATTTTATTTGCACTCGCCAAGTTTGCAGGCCTTTGCAATTTGGTCGGGTGTGAGCTTCATCTTGTCGGCCAGCGCCTGGGCGATGGTGATTTGTCGGCCTGTCATCGCCGGGCGAGCCTCAAGCCACTTGTTAAGATTGTCCTCGTTGACGAAGAATCCCTGTTTGAAGCAACCCGCGGAGGCCCATTTGCCATCCGGGCTTTTCTTCTGTCCGAACCACGCGATGGCGGTTGCGGGTTCCAGCGATGCAACCTGGCCATCCAATGTTTTCACGCGAATCAGCTCGCCGGTCTGGCCATCCTTGGATTCGATTTCAATATCCTGCTTCAGACGCGCGGCCACGCCAATGGCGCAGTGCGTGCAGCAGCCATATCCGTGCGTGGTTCCAAATTTTACACCGCAGGCGTCTTCAGGATACACCGCGCGGTCGCAAAAGGCGCAACGTGTCGCCAGTTCCTTGGAGCGGAGCACTTCCCACCCGAGGAGATTGCCCGAATTGGTCTGCTGCTCTTTTGTGGCGGCGGCCTTGTCGGCGAACGCTTTGGTCGTGGGCCTACCCTTGGCGTCCATGCCGTAGAGATAGGTCGCGGTGGTGGCGGCAACGAGATTGCCGGTGGCCCAATCGGTCACGCTCACTTTGGCCTCCTCGGCTTTAGGGTCGGCGCCCACAATGCTGGAGAAGTAGATGAAATAGCAATGCGGTGAGCACAGGACGCGCTGCTCGGCCTGCCCTTTTACGACCGTCTTGGTCTTCGGATTCAGGTCGCCATCACACATGTAACAGACCTGATCGCGCGGGCGGGTGTCTGGTTTCACGGCTTCCTCTCGCACGATTCCGGCCGACGTCTTGCTGGCGCTCAAGTCGATGCCCAGTTCCTTCCACTTGCCGAGGATATCTTCCCTGCCAAAGAAACCCGTATGGCGGAACAGTTCCTTGCCATTGGCATCGAAAAAGATCTGCGTGGGAATCATTTCAATGCCGTATTGTTTGCCCGCATCCGGATTTTTCCATACATCAAGGAATTCGACGTTCATTTTCCCGGCGTATTCCTTTTTTAATTCCTCCAGGATGGGAGCCATCATTTTGCATGGAATGCATTTGTCGGCGCCCAGGTCAATGATCTTGGGCAGCTTCGTGGCAATGCCCGGTGCCACGTTAGTGTCGGCAACAGCCACAGGGAGAGCGGCGGTGTTGGCTTCGGCGGGCGATTTGGTGCTCTTCAGAGTCACGGCTCCGACGATGACGAGGGCCAGCGCGAGAATAATGACGATTTTGGCAGGGGTTTTCATAACGTGAGTGGTTTTGATTTGATCCAAGGATTTACGGTTTGATTTTCTGGAATAACGCCGGAAGCTTCGTGCGATACATCTCCGCCACTTGGGGTTCCATCTCGGCCAGAGGCTTCACAGGAACGAGGTCCATCACTTGAGCGGGTGTCAGACCGGATTCGAGCAATGTGCGCGCCGCGCCGCAAACCATGCGCTTCATGGCGGGAACAATCTCCGCATCGCTGAGGCCAAAGCCCACCGCCACTTCGCGCAATGCTTGAAGCTGGAACCACAGGTAGGTCGGGCCCATTGCTGTGAGCAGCGCGTAGCCTTCGAGCTTTTGTTCCGCCACTTCCGGGCACTCGCCCAGGGGTGTGAGCAAAGCGGTGACCTCCGCCTTGTCCGGAGCGCTCAACGCCGATGCGAAAGCCACTGGATTGAACCCGAAGTTCACCACGGAGGGCGCGTTGGGAATGACGCGCGCCAGTCGGGTGAATCCACCGAGCAGTTCTGAAAGTCTGGCAAATGTGAACTTGGGCGCAAGAGATACCACCAGCGCGCCGGGCTTGATGCTGGCCTTTATGCCTCCCGCCACCTCAGCCATGACCGGCGGATGCACAGCCAGAAAAACAATGTCCTGGGAGGGGGCCGCGTGGCTGTCTGTGGCCGTGTTGATGGAAGGAAAATCTGCTTTGAGTTTCGCGAGAATTTCCGCGTTGCAGTCGCTCACCACGATATGGGTTGGGAGGGCATTCGCCCTTTTCCAGCCTTCGAGGAAGATGCGGGTGACACGCCCGCCGCCGATAACACCAATGCTCTTGTTGCTCATGGATGGTCCTTTCGTTTTTAACGCCTGACGAATTGTTTCGACGGTTTATGCCGCCGCTTGTTGGAGAATTGCCTTGATCTCAGGAATGGTTGGCACCTTGCCAACCACCTTGATTGTGCCGTTAACCGCCAGGGCAGGGGTCATCATCACACCCAAGGCCATGATCTGCTTGAGATCGGTGACTTTGTTGATTTCAGCGGTGATGCCGAGTTCCTTGACGGCTTGTTCGGTGAATTGCGCCAGGGTTTTGCATTTGGAGCACCCGGGTCCGATAATGAGTAATTGCATAATAGGATTTGATTTTGAGATTAGAACAATGCCCCGTAGAGCAGTCCGCTCAGCGTTGACATCACAATGACGAGCGACACATAGACCACCGTTTTCTTCGTGCCCATGACCGTCCTCAGTACTAGCATGCTTTGGAGCGAAAGCGCCGGGCCAGCGAGGAGTAACGCCAGCGCGGGGCCTTGACCCATGCCACTGGTGATCAACCCTTGAAGAATCGGCACTTCCGTCAGCGTCGCAAAATACATGAATGCGCCCACCACCGACGCCAGAAGGTTGGCTCGCATTGAATTTCCGCCAACGGCCGCTGTGATCCATTCCGAAGGAATCACGCCATCCCTGCCTG
>Ga0315272_10000945_pt1 | contig 14712 bp, 11 predicted proteins | sample C3_middle_MG_FD_203918 | JGI IMG/M metagenome (GOLD analysis project Ga0315272, IMG submission 203918) | Sediment microbial communities from Yellowstone Lake, YNP, Wyoming, USA - C3_middle | ecosystem: Environmental > Aquatic > Freshwater > Lake > Sediment | place: USA: Wyoming | collected...
GCAGTGGTAGAACGCTGCGGCTCCGATGCTGACGACCCCGACGGGAATCGTATAGCTTCCGGACCGGCCTCCCGGACATTGAATGAGCCTGGTCTGGCTTTTATCGAACAAGACCCCATCCAGACTGCCATAGGCGGTATTTTGCTCCTTCACGGTGATTGCTCCGAGGCTGGTGCAGCCATTGAACACCCCGTCTCCAATGTTGGTGACGTTGTTGCCTATCGTAATGTTGGTCAGGCTGCGGCAGTCGAGGAACGCGCTGTTTCCGATGCCGGTGACCGGCAGGCCGTTGATCTCATCCGGGATGGTGATGGCGCCGTCTTCGCCCGTGTATCTGGTGATGGTGATCGTGTCGCCATTGGTCGTGTAATTGAGTTGCGCCTGAAGCGCTGCGGGCAGCGCCAACATGAGAAAGAGCAGCAGATTTGCGGCGTCGGCGGTTCTGAAAAGCCCGCGCCTGGACTCTGGACATCCGGTTCCGGCAAAATCGAGAGGAAATTGTTTCTTGCTCGCACTCACCTTGGGTCGAAGGTGCCACAAGCGGCCTGGTATTTCAAGTAAATACAGACGCACCCGGTGGAAAAAGGCCTCATCCGACGAGTTTGTGTCTGGACTCATGCAAGCTTAGGAACGAGCGAAAGCGATCAGAGGCTTAAGATCGTTCAAGTCCGCACATTTCAGCGCTGAGATATAGCGATCCCGGACCCCGCCTTCGGCTTGTAAGTTGGCACGCCCCCAAGTGAAACGCGGGCAACCTAATTGCACTGCCAACACGTCTGAAATGAGCCTGGAATGTCTGCCATTTCCGTTTGGGAATGGATGAATGAGGACGAGCTTATGATGAAACCGTATTGCTATTTCATCACATTCGAAAGGCCTTTCTTTAATCCAATATTCAGCGTCATCCAAAAGACTCGCAATAGCGGTATTAATCTGAACGATCGGGACACCAATGGTTTTCTCCGTCTTGCGGTAGGTTCCAGCCCATTTCCATGTCGCGTCAAACATGCGACGATGCAAAGATCGAAGATCAACCTCAGAGAGGGGATTAAATTTCTTCAAAACCTTGGGCGAAAAACACCACCTCTCTGCTCGGATAATGTTATCCCTTTCCCATTCGTTCAGTTCTAATCGCGTGGCAAGATTAGGAATCAGGTCTTCAATCTCATCGGGACCGATCGGCGTGTTTCCTTCCGAATTCGTGAAAATAGAGGCGCTCATTTATGAAAAGATTGTTCCTCCTTGATTCTCTGATCCACGTCTCCCGATGATTGATCTTCCAGCATCATCGTGTGTTCTGCGGATATGACGCGATGCGCTGCGTCTTTGCGGGCCCGCTCTTCGATCAAATCAGTTAAATGCCCTTTTTTTGGGACAAGAGCATACACCAAGTCACAATCCAAGGCTTGAGCAACTTCCCTCAATCGTTTTAACGTTATAGATTCGCTAGCTTCCGACTGTTGTAATTTCATGACGGCTTGTGGTGTAACCGCTAAAATGGATCCCACTTCACGCAATGTAATTCCGCGCGCCTCACGGATCGCGGAAAGCCAACCGGATCTTGGACGCGGATTCTGGCGAGCACCTGCGTAAGCTAAAAACGCCCTATCGAGTTGACGAAGACGCAATTTCCGAAACTCAGAATCGTGTTTCATATCAATCTAAAGGTATATTAATGACGAGCGATAGCAACCTATAAGTGTGAACATGATCATATTTATAACCTTATAGGTATATATACAAACTCAACTTTAAACCTTTAGATTGACACAGTTAGTAACTTAATCGTGCCGCCATCCCATGAATTCTGATGGTCATCCGGGGTTCATCCGACGAGTTTGTTCCTGATCTCATGGTTTGCCGGGTATCGCACACTTGGAATGGCCCGTACGAAAGCGGCTCATGAGCAAAGGGATGTAACTGTAACACTCTGACATTCCCAAGGGCTAAGGCGCTCTGAGCGAGGTTATTGCAAGTTCATGAGGGCGACAGTCCACTTGTTGTTCCACGTTCTATATGCACTTTCAGGACTTCTGCCACCAAGCAATGGATAAAGGGTGAAATAGCATCCTGGGAACAAACTCGTCGGATGAGTCGGAAAAAGGCTGTGGCCGCGCAGGCCGCCAAAGCCATCCCCGGATTCTGAGGACGAGGCGATTTTAATTTTTGCCATCGAATACGGACAGATCCCATTTGTCCCGCCATTCCAATGTGAACGAGCCGTCCGGTTTGAGGATCAGCGGCAACCAGACGTAGCGAGAGTCCTGCAGGCTTTTGCTTGACCAACGATCCGCCATGAAAATAAAACAACCGGGCTTGCCGACCACCGGCAGGACATACGTGCTTTGAGAGCGGAACGTGGTTTGCGCGTCCGCGCCCACACAAGGGTTGCCCCTGACCTCCCAGGGACCGAGAATGCGATCGGCCACCGCGTAGCTGGCGGGATTTGGAGCCCAGCCCGTGCAATGGGACGTGATCAAATAATAGCGGTTCCCATATTTGAATGGCGCGGGCGCCTCCTGAAACTCCCCCACTCGTATTCTGGCCCAGGTCCGGCCCTGTTCCGTCGGAGTTTGCGGGCCGGTGAAATCCTCGTTTAATTGAACGACATACATCGTGGCGTTCCCCTCGGATGCATAGAACGCATACGCCTTGCCGTCGCTGTCCAGGAACAGGTTCATGTCGCGATACGTCCCGCCGAGCTCTTTTTGGCGATCGGGATCGGCCTCCTTGTAACCGGCGTCAAACTGGATGGGCCGGATTTGTCGCAGGAAAACAAAAGGCCCGGCGGGGGAGTCCGCCGTGGCGACACCGGCGCTGGCCGCGTGATAGCCGCGATCGTCCAGGTGCATCCACATGAGATATTTGCGGGTGCGCGCGTTGTAGAGCACCTTGGGCCTCTCGACCACCCCGCGATCCTGAAACTGCGGCGGCATGGCTTCCTTGGGCAACACAACACCCACATGCTTCCAGTCGTAAAGGTTCGTGGAGGAATAGCACGAGATGCCCGTCTTGTTCATGTTCCCGAGCGTTTTATCCTCACCATACCAATAGTAGGTGTCCCCCCGGACCAGAACTCCGCCGCCGTGGGCCTGGATCGGATGGCCTGAAGTGTCCAGCCAGACCTCACCGGGTTTGAATTCGGACGCCCCCAGTGGCAGGACCAGCAGCGCCGCCGCAAGCCACGCCTGAACCGCTCTAAAGGGGAAGCAGGAAAAGAATGTGTTCATTATAAAGACCGTTGTCCGACTACACAATGAGCCGCATTACCGCGAGCCGAAAACATCCCGGATCGCTTCCAGGTATTTCATGCCGTTGACGGTGTCTGGCTCCAGGTAGCTGCCCTCGGTCCATTCGTTCCAGCAGTTGATGTTGAAGATGCGCGGGCCGTTGGGCTGCGCGAGGAGGCGCGCCTTGGTTTTCTCCAGCGCGGCGCGGAAGTTTTCCGGGGTGTTATGGCCGATGGTGTTCGTGAAGGGATAGCCGAAGTTGCCAAATTCATCCTCCTGGGCCGCGCGGGGACTGGAATCCCAGCCCATGCTCACGTTCGGGAAATAAGGAACACTGAACTGCTTTGCGGCGGTGTCCCAGTACTTGAAATACTCGTCGCGCACCCAATTGTAGTCCGTCACCTGATCGTTCAGCGGGACGTGATGTATCCAGACGTAGGAGGTGACGGAGTCAAAGCCCAGTTCGTTCACGAGCTTCGGGGCGTCCACGGGCTTTTGTTCGCCCGGCAGGATCGGCTGGCCCCAAACCACGGCATTGAGATGCAGGCCCGGGAATCCGGCGGCGCGGGCCTTTGCGCGGAACTGGTCCAACGCGGCGCGGGTGGCTTCCACGCTGCCGAAGCTGTCCATCAATTTGGTCAGTTCGTAGAAGGAGAAGTAAGGCCGGCCATCGATCCGCCAGTAGGACGGGTGTTGGAAGTAATCCTTGATCAGGTGGTCGCAGATTTTGTCAAAGCTGGCGGGCGTGACCTTTCCTGGAAAGACCAGCTTCTGGGGGGTGCCGCGCTTGTAGGGCTGGATTTCGAGCCAGTCGTGATTCGCCCACATGAAGGCAAACTTGATGCGATTGTTGTTCGTGGCGCCTAGAAATCCGAGGTCGATCGGACGATCGAGATAAGGACCGTCATTATAGTAATACCAATCGAAAATAAACGCGCCGATGCCGTGGTCTGCGGCGGCGGCAATCTTCTGGGCCATGGCCTTGGGATCGGATTCATCGGTATAACCCCACAGGGGAACCTTCGGCTGCTGGTGTCCGGGAAAGCGCGGTTTAGCGGTCTTGACCAGCTCCCACTCGGACCAGTCCTTGCCCTTCATCTGCGTGTTGCGCGGATCGCCGGGGTGGTAATTGCCGAAATAGTAGCTCGCGACGGTGATGGACTTCGTCGAGTTGGTCTGGTCCGCGCCGCGCGTCGTCGCGCCCGCGATCATCGCGGAGATTAAAACGATCGCCCAGGTTGCTCTTTTCATTATGATTACTTGCTGTTAACGATTAGCCACAGATTATACAGGCCGCAACAACGGCGTCTGTCTGTGTAATTCAAGGATTCCCGCTTTTTGAGATTCGCGGAATCCCTCACCCCCGCACCTGGCCGGCGCCGAAGCCCATCCATTTGTAGGTGGTCAACTCCTCCAGACCCATCGGACCGCGCGCGCCGATCTTGTCGGTGCTGATGCCAATCTCCGCGCCCATCCCAAATTCGCTGCCGTCGGCCAGACGCGTGGAGGCGTTCCAGAAAACGGAGGCCGAATCCACTTGATTGAGAAATTCGCGCGCATGGGCCGCGTCGGACGTCACGATCGTATCCGTGTGGCCCGAACCAAATTGATTGATGTGATCGATGGCCTCCTGCACGCCATTGACCACGCGCACCGCGAGAATCAGGTCGAGGTATTCGGCATACCAATCCTCTTCCGTGGCGGTTTTGACGCCGGGCATGCCCGGTTTTAAAATCTCAAACGCGGCGGCATCCGCCCGCACTTCGACTTTTTTGTCGGCCAGACGCTGGCCCATGGCAGGCAGGAAAGCCGCTGCGATGCTGCGATCGACCAGCAGCGTTTCCATGGCGTTGCAGACGCCGGGACGCTGGGTCTTGGCGTTGATGATGATGTCTTCGGCCATTTTGAAATCCGCCGCCGCATCCACATAGACATGACACACGCCCTTGTAGTGCTTGATCACGGGCACGCGGGAGCATTCCATCACCGCGCGGATCAGGCCCTCGCCACCGCGGGGGATGCACAGATCCACGTATTGGGTCAGCGAGAGCAATTCGCGAATGGCGTCTCGGTCGGTGGTGGGCACGACCTGGATCGCGTGCATGGGAAATTCGGGCAGCGCCTTGCGGGCGGCGGCAATCATGCAACTCGCAATCGCCTCATTCGAATGAAGCGCCTCCTTGCCGCCGCGCAAGATCGTGGCATTGCCCGATTTCAAGCAAAGGCTGGCGGCGTCGGCCGTCACGTTGGGTCGCGACTCGAAGATGATGACAATGACCCCAATGGGTGTGGCGACTTTCTGGAGCTTCAAGCCATTCGGGCGAACCCGTTCGTCGAGAATCCGACCTGTGGGATCCGCCAGCGCGACGACTTCCCGCAGGCCGTTGGCCATGGCGGCCACGCGCTTCCCGTCCAGGCGCAGCCGGTCCAGCATGGCGGCGGCCAGACCGTTTTGTTTGCCTGCGGCCATATCCAGCGCATTGGCTTCGAGCAACGCGCCGCACTCCGCCTCCAGGGCGTCCGCCATCGCCCGCAAGCAATCGTTCTTCTGCGGGGTGGTCAGCCGGGCCAAAGCGCGGGAGGCGGTTCGGGCCTGCCGCCCCAGCAAAGTCATCTGTTCCGTCAACGTCATGCCCCTAAAATAGCCGTGAATGCGCCGGAGGAAAGCTTGAATTCAAACGCAAATAAACATTTGTCTGTCGCGAATTCAACGGCATTGTTATCGTTGAAACGGGAATGAAACTGTATGGCCTGACAGGCGGAGTGGGAATGGGCAAGTCCACCGCGGCGGACTGGCTGCGCGCCCAGGGCGCGCCGGTAATCGATACCGACGCCCTGGCCCGCGAGATCGTGGAACCCGGCCAGCCCGCGCTGGAGGAGATTCGGCATGCCTTTGGTTCCAAATTCATCGACGCGACCGGCCGCTTGCGCCGCAAGGAACTCGCGCGGCTTGTTTTTTCAGATCCCATCGCCCTGCGCCTTTTGGAAGGCATCCTGCACCCTCGCATCCGGCGGCAATGGAAATTACAGGCCGAATTGTGGCGGGGCGCGGGCAAGCCAATGGCCGTGGTGGTCATTCCCCTGCTTTTTGAAACAGACGCGGCGCCGGACTACGACACGACGGTGTGCGTGGCCTGTTCGCCCGCCACGCAGCAACGGCGCCTGCTGGCGCGCGGCTGGTCGCTGGACGAAATCCAGCGGCGCAATGCGGCCCAGATGCCCATCGACAAAAAAATCGCGTTATCCGACCGCATCGTCTGGAACGAAGGCCCCCTGGCCGTGCTTTACGCCCAATTGCAAAGGGTGTTTTCCATTATCGCGCAAAACAACAATCCGACAACGACGAAAGGTTAAAACCATGTTTTCAAGACTTGCCAATCAATGGGTGGTGATCACGGGCGGTTCGAGCGGCTTTGGCGCCGCCGCCGCCTGCGCCTTTGCATCGCACAAGGCCCATGTGATTCTGGGGGCGCGCCGGACGGAAATGCTCGAGAAGGTGGCGGCGGACAGCCTCGCGGCCGGTGCGGCTTCGGCGCACTGGCATCCGCTGGATGTCTCCCAAACCACCAGTGTCAACAACTTCGCCAACTGGATGGCCACGGTGACTTCCCGGGTCGATGTCCTGATCAATAATGCCGGTGGGGCGCATGGTCTGGATACCGTGGCCGAAGGCCGGGACACCGATTGGGACGCCATGATCCAGTCCAACGTGCTCGGTCTGCTCCGGGTCACGCGGGACCTCCTGCCATTGATGCGCAACCATCCCGGCGGGAGCATAATCAACATCGGATCCATTGCGGGGCGCGTCGCCTACGAAGGGGGCGCGGTCTATTGCGCCTGCAAGGCCGCCGAACTGCAGATCACCCGCGCCCTGCGCCTCGAGCTATGCGGCACCGGCCTGCGCGTGGGCACCATCGATCCGGGCCTGGCGGAGACCGAGTTTTCCCTCGTGCGGTTCAAGGGCGACACCGCCCGCGCCAAAAAAGTCTATGAAGGCGTGGAGGCGCTCACAGCCGGGGATGTGGCCCAGGCGATGCTATGGGTGGCGAGCCGTCCGCCCCATGTCTGCATTGACGAAATCCTCATCAAACCAACGGATCAAGCCGCCATTCACAAGGTCCACCGGCGCGTTTAAATCTCGTAATCGGCAAACATTTCCTCACGCGCGGTCTTGCTGGTCACGCGCACCTTCAACCCCTCGAAAACCACGAGCGAGCGCGCCGGGACGCTGCTGGTCAAAAACACGTTGGCGCCGATGGTGCTGCCCTCGCCCACCACGGTTTCGCCGCCCACAATGGTGGCTCCGGCGTAAATCGTCACATTATCCTCGAGCGTGGGATGCCGTTTCTTGCCGCGCAAGGCCTGTCCCCCCGCCAGCGACCGCGCCACGAGTCCGACGCCCTGATACATTTTGACGTGCTCGCCAATCTCGCTTGTCTCCCCGACCACCGTGCCCGTGCCGTGGTCGATGAAAAAATGCGATCCGATGCGCGCGCCCGGATGCAGATCGATCCCGGTGCGGGAATGCGCCCACTCGGTCATGATGCGGGGGATCAACACCACTTGCTGGAGGTAAAGCTCGTGGGCCATGCGTTGAATGGAAACGGCCTCCATGAAGGGATAAGAGACGATCACCTCGTCCTTGCTCAGCGCGGCGGGATCGCCATTGTAGGCCGCCTCGGCATCCGTCTGGAGCAAATCGCGAATCGCCGGCAGCCTGGCCAGAAACTTCAAGGTCAAATCCCGCGCCACCTTGTCCTCCTGGCCCGGTCTATGGTCGTCCGGGGGGCAATAATCGAGACTCTTGCGAATCTCATCCTGCAAGCGGCGCTGAATCAGGTCGAGCAGGCCGGCGGTGATGCTCTTGAGTTCCGAGGTTTGAACGGGCTTTTCCGAGAAGAATCCGGGAAACAATAGCCGCAGCAAATCCGCCGCAATCAAGGCAATCCCCGTCTTGGACGGCAGATTCGCGCCATCGAGATGGTTGATTCCGCCCGCCCGCGCGTAGGACGCCAGGATGCGCTCCGTCAGTTGTGGCATGGTCAAATGCACGTCAGCCACTATCACCAACCCGGCTCCAAATGCAAGCCTGCGGCCGTGATCCCTTGCGCTGAGGATCTCCCGAAAAAAAACTTTCAGAACCTTTTTTGAATGTTATTCCACCGGTGGCGTCGCTTTAATGAAATGAAAGCGATAAAGTCGTTCTTCCTGTGTTCGACCTTCGCGCTTGGGCTGGTGTGGGTGGGCGCGGCGGCGGCGCAGTCGGATGCCGAACCGTCCCGCGCGCAAACGTGGCAACGCTGGGAGCACAGCCTGACCAGCGCGCGCGCCTACACCAACGCCTATGCCGATGTCACCCTGCGCGTCACCTATACCGGCCCGGGCAATCGCAGCATTCGCGCCCGCGGTTTTTGGGATGGCGGGGAGGTTTTTCGCATTCGCGGCGCATTCCCCTCGGTGGGAATCTGGAAATGGCGGACCGAATGTTCCGATGCCTCAAATTCCGGATTACATGGGCGCCAGGGCACCGTCCACGTTTCGGCATATGATGGCGCGAATCCCCTCTATCGGCACGGTTTTCTTAAGGTGAGCGATAACCGGCGCTTCCTGGCCTTTGGCGATGGAACCCCTTTCTTGTGGATTGGCGATACGGCCTGGGCCGCCCCGCTAAAAGCCAGCGAGCCGGATTGGGAAACATACCTCGCCGACCGGGCGTCCAAGCATTTTACCATGATCCAGATCGCACCGGCGCCGGAATGGGCTGGCGCGCGCGACCGCCAGGGGCGGAATCCCTTCACCGACAAATCATGCGCGGAGTGGAATCCCGCCTACTGGCAATCGTTCGAGCGCAAGATCCAGCGCGCGAACGAGAGCGGCCTGGTGGTGACGATGGTCGGCCTCATGGAGCCTGTCTCCCGCTATCCCGAATCCGCAAAGGCCTGCCTTTTCGCCCGAAACATCGTTGCCCGCCTGTTCGGTAATTTCGTCATTTTCTCCCCGAGCTTCGACAGCAAGTACCTGCCCCTGGCGGATGAGGTGGGCCGCGCCGCCCGGGACGCCACTGCGGCGCATTTGATCACCCAGCACCCTGGCACGCCCTGGAACCAGCCGATTCCAACCTTTTCCACCAATTATTATGACCAGCCCTACCTGGATTTCGTCGGAGTGCAAAGCGGCCACAATGGCGGCCACCTCGATTGGTGCGCGCATCACGCCATCGAATGGAATTTGTATCTCTACCGCCATGAACCCCACAAACCGGTGATCAACCTCGAGGCGATGTACGACGGCCACGGGGAAAAGAGTTGGCGGGCTGTGGACGCCCGGTCCCTCGGCTGGCGGACATGGTTGTCCGGCGCCGCGGGCTACACCTATGGCGCCGGGGAATCCAACCCCCACAGCCCGGGCGGCGACGGCGGCATCTGGAAATGGGTCGATGACCCGGCCCGGCCCGACTATTGGAAAAAAGTGATTCAATGGGACAGCGCCTTTCAAATGCAACATTTGCATGATTTTCTCGCCGCCCTCGAATGGTGGCGGCTCGAACCCGCGCATCAGCTCATTTTGAACCAACCAAACGATGTAACACGCCGCATGGTCCTGGCTAAAACCGCAACAGGCGATTTTGCCGTCGCATACCTTCCGGACAACGAGTCCGTGGAGATTGACGTCTCCGGGTTCCCAGCCCCGCTTGCCTTCCGTTGGTATGATCCCCTGCGCGGCCGCTTCGACGCTGCGGTCGGGAAAATCGAAAACAAAGGCGCGCACCGGTTCACCCTGCCATCGAAATCCGACTGGGTGCTGTTGCTCCAACGAAACGGTGGAAAAACGAAACCATGAAAGCCTTCTTCACACTCCTGACGTTGATCTGTTCCGAATGGTTAGCGGCCGCCGCAAGCCCTGTGGCCGCCCCGAACCATGCCTCACCGGCGCACGCCTCCACCCTCGTGCATTTAAGCGGGAAATCTCTTTGCGACGATGCCGGGCCCATGCTCGGGCTGGGGGTCTCCTACTTCCAGGCTTTGCGGGATGCCAAATACGATCGTCCCCGGTTGGAGAGCAACCTGGCTTTTCTGGCCTCCAGGGGTTTCAACTACGTTCGCGTTCTTAGTATGGTGAGCTGGGATGGCATGGAGATTGCGCCGGTCACGTTTACGAATCGCTTCCGACGCGTTGTGGAAGGGTGGCCGGATTACGGGTCTCAATTCCAGGATCTGCTCGAGCTGGCTGGACGGCATGGGCTCAGGATTGAAATCACCGTTTTTGCCGACGCGCAGTACGTGATGCCCTCCAAGCCAATGCGGCAGGCGCACATGGACCGTGTGCTGAGGGCGATTGCGGGTCATGAACAACAGGTGATGCACCTGGAAGTGGCCAACGAAGCCTGGCAGAACGGATTTCCAGGAGCGCAAGGGGTCGCGGACTTGCGCGCCTTCACACAATACCTTGCGGACCGGACGCGAGTGCTCGTGGCGATCACCTCGTATGACGATACCTCCGATCAGGGCATCATCTCCATGTACAAAGGCAGCGCCGCCGACCTGGCCACCGTACATTTCAGCCGGGACAAGCGCACACCCGAAGGCGGCTGGCTGCCGGTGCGCGACTGCTACCGCGCCGGTAATTTGCCCGGCGTGCCTCCAGTCATCAGCAATGAACCCATTGGCCCGGGATCGTCAGTCGATGCCGAGAGCGATCCCATCAAACTCTGCGGCGCCGCCGCGTTTGCCTGGATTGCGAATCTGCCCGGCTATGTCTTCCATTCTCGCGCGGGCATTTATGGCTGGGAGCAATGTTGCCCGCCTTCAGGCAATCCGTTGCGCTTCGAGCAGGTTCCCGGGATCGATGCGTTTGCGCATTTGCGCCGAATCCTGCCGCCGGACCTGGCGAGTTGGACGCGTAACGACGGCATTGAGTCTGGCGCGCCATTCACTGTATTTTGCAACGATAAACCCAACCAGTATTGGTCCGGCGCAAGCGGTCCGACCAACGGCTGCGTCCGCAATATCGGCTCCAGCAAAGGCGGCCAATTCGTGTGTTTGCCCATGGGCATCCCCGGAGGCGGCGTCACGCTCGAGGCCCGGCGGGACGTCCGGTTTGAGGCTCTCAATCCGTTGACGGGCGCGGTCGTCACGAACTTGACGCTCCATGCGGGGAAAAGGTTCACGCTTCCGCAAGGCCCCGGCGCCCTCATCCTTAAAGGTCGTTTCGAATGACAGAACTCAGGTCGAAGTCCCTGCCATTGTGGAATACAAAAAAGCAAAAATCATGAACTCGATTCTCCTCCGACACGCGTTATTGGAGTCTTCCCTGGCAGCCGCCCTGCTGCTCGCCGCATGGGTCCCCTTGTCCGTTCTGAACGCTGCTGACGAACCTTTTCCCAACCTTGCCGCAGGCAGCACTCTGCCTCAGGGACCAGGTCTGGCCGCGCGATTCAAGGCCGATTCCGGCATTGCCGCAAACTCCGCTGTGATCTTTGCCGATGACTTCGAGAGCGGCGACCTGGGCGCGCGCTGGGACGAGAAGGGCGCGGGCAAAGGCAAGGCCCTGAGCCTCGCGCCCGCAAACGGGGAGGCCTGTGGAAAACATTGCATGAAAGTCGAGGCCCGCCTTGGGGAGAATGAGGGGGACGGTCTCACAAAATGGTTCGAGCCCTCTGACCGCGTTTTCGTGCGCTTCTACGTCCGCTTCGACCCCGGCTGCGATTATGTCCATCACTTCGTCACGCTGCGCGCGAACAAGGGACTGCGCGGCGGCGATAAGTGGACCGGCTTCGGGGGCGCCGGGCTGATTCCTTCGGGCGACGAGCGGTTCTCCACCGCGCTCGAACCCTGGGGAAACTGGGCCCGTTGGGCGGCGCCGGGCAAATGGAATTTTTATACTTACTGGCACGAGATGAAAGTCTCCCCTGACGGCAAATATTGGGGAAACTCCTTCCAGGCCGGGCCGCAGGAGGTCATCCAGAAAGACCGCTGGATCTGCGCCGAGTTCATGCTCAAGCACAACACCCCCGGCCGGCCCGACGGGGAACAGGCCTTCTGGATCGATGGAAAGCTGCTCGGTTACTGGCGCGGCATCAACTGGCGCAAGACCGGATCGCTCATGGCCAACGCCCTCACTCTGGAATCCTACGTGACCGACCGTTGGACCAAAAACCCGACGAATATTGTGTATTTCGACAACCTCGTCATTGCCCGCGAATATATCGGCCCCGCCGGTCGGGAGTGAGGCTTGCAAATAACAGGAGGGATCCTGCTTGATCGATCTTCCCTCAACTGACCGCTCCATGATCGGCTCGCGGAGAGCCAGTCATTTGAAAACCCGGAATGCCCAAGAATGGAAAAACCAAATCTTGAACAACCAGTCATGAATATTCTCAATCGATCGATGGCCGCGGGGATCGCATTCACAGCGTGCGCGGCGCTCATTGGCGCCTCGAATCTTTTTGCCCAGGATTGGCCCCAGTGGCGCGGCCTGAATCGGGATGGCAAAGTCAGCGGGTTCCATGCCCCGGAAAAATGGCCGGCCAATCTGGTCCGGAAATGGACCACGCCGGTTGGCAAGGGCGACTCCTCGCCTGTTCTGGTGGGGGAGAGGCTTTACGCCTTTGGCCGGCAGGCGACGGACGAGGTGGTGCTTTGCCTGAACTCCGCCACCGGCAAGATACTCTGGGAGGCGAAGTATCCGGCAGACTACGTCGTTACAGGCCCGCCGGTCCGGCACCCCGGTCCCCGGAGCACCCCAGTGGTCGCCGACGGCAAGGTTTGCACGCTGGGGGTGGGAGGCAAAGGCTTGTATGCCGTGAAGATCGAGGCGCGGGGCGATGGCTGCGCCGCGACCCCCTTATGGGAGAACACGAAACTCGGCGCGCGGTTCACAACGCCGGTTCTCAAGGACGGCGCGCTCTACGGCTACAACGGCAGTTTCTTCTGCGCCAGCGCCAAAACCGGGGAGACGCTCTGGACGGACGCCACGAAAAGCGGCCAGAGCGCGGCGTTGGTCGATGCCGGGTCGCAGTTTCTGGCACTGACCCAGAAGGGCGGGTTTGTCGCCTTCAAGCCCAGCCAGACCGAATACACGGAGTTGGCGCGAATCCAGGTTGCGAGCGCGGAACTCTGGGCGCACCCCCTTGTCGCGGGAAACCGGATTTTCATCCGGGACGGTGAAACGGTGGGTTTGTGGACCGTTGATTAATCCCGGCATGGCCTGCCCGCCGTTTTCGTGTTTACCTCGCGGCAGGGCGCGCTATCCTTCTCTGATTATGACGACGCAACCAACGCGCGAACAAACAAGCGAACAATTATGGCAGCGGTTTAAGGCGCATTACGCGACCTTTCCGAAGCTGGGCCTTTCCGTGGACATCAGCCGGATGAATTTTGCCGATAATTATTTCGAGAAAATGAATGCGCGCACTCAACGCGCCTTCAGAGCCATGGCTAGGCTTGAAAAGGGGGCCATCGCCAATCCCGACGAAAACCGCATGGTCGGCCATTACTGGCTGCGCAACCAGGCCATCGCGAAGGATCGCGGCATTGCCGCATCCATCACCAAAGCGATCGCGGACATCAAAGACTTCGCCGCGAAGGTGCATTCCGGCGCGATTCAAGGCGGGCGCGGGCCGTTCAAAAACCTGCTTGTAATCGGTATTGGCGGTTCCGCTCTTGGCCCACAGTTTGTCGCCAGCGCGCTGGGAAATCCGGTGGCGGACAAGCTCAAGCCCTTCTTTTTCGACAATACCGATCCAGACGGCATGGACAAGGTCCTTGCGGCCATCGGGACTTCTGGCAACGATTTGGGCCAGACCCTGGTGGTGGTCATTTCCAAGTCCGGCGAGACCAAGGAGACACGGAACGGAATGCTTGAAGCCAAAAAGGCCTTCGAAAAAGCTGGGCTGAACTTTGCGAAACACACGGTGGCGGTGACCGGCGAGGGCAAGACCATGGACCAATTGGCGATCAAGGAAGGTTGGATTCAGCGCTTCCCGATGTGGGATTGGGTGGGTGGACGCACCAGTGTCACCTCGGCGGTCGGACTGTTGCCGGCGGCTTTGCAGGGGATCGCGATAGACGACCTGCTGGCAGGGGCCAAAGCCTGTGATGAACAAACGCGAGTCTATATCGTTAAAGAAAACCCATCAATCCTGCTTTCATTGATGTGGTATCACTCCGGTAACGGTAAAGGTCTAAAAGATATGGTCATTCTGCCTTACAAAGACCGTTTGGAGTTATTTTCCAAGTATTTACAGCAATTGATCATGGAATCCCTGGGCAAGGAACAGGATCTTAAGGGCAAAATCGTGCATCAGGGCATTGCGGTTTATGGCAACAAAGGTTCCACGGATCAACATGCCTACGTTCAACAGCTTCGCGATGGCGTGCCGAATTTCTTCGCGACCTTCATTGAGGTTCTCAAGGATCGTTCCGTCGCCAGCATGGAAGTCGAACCCGGGGTGACGAGCGGGGATTTTCTGGCCGGTTTCCTG
>Ga0315272_10000947_pt1 | contig 14688 bp, 10 predicted proteins | sample C3_middle_MG_FD_203918 | JGI IMG/M metagenome (GOLD analysis project Ga0315272, IMG submission 203918) | Sediment microbial communities from Yellowstone Lake, YNP, Wyoming, USA - C3_middle | ecosystem: Environmental > Aquatic > Freshwater > Lake > Sediment | place: USA: Wyoming | collected...
TTCTGCGTTTCTGTGAGCACACCATTTGTTGAACCTGTTGAAATCGGCGCAGAAAGTGAGAACAACTGGCGCTTCATTAATCATTTTCTGATTAAAATGCAGCGGCGAAAGTTCCTTCTTTACCTGATTGTCGCGTGTGACGATAATACTGTAAACCTGCATATTACCTGTTGTTGATGCCCTGCATCCCATCATCAGCAATTCATTAAGAAGAGTGTCATCAACCTCCTTAGAAGAGTATTTGCGTATTGTCCTGCGATTCAACAGGATTTTCGAAAATTCAGTCATTTTTTTTATGTTGTAGAATATCATACAAAGTAAACAAATTCCTGTCAAAGCTACCGACTGGAGCAAATGAATTTCCTATCTTAGCACATATCTAAATAACCAAATCAGTAAAAACATAGTATTATGAATAAGAATCTTTTCATCCTGATTATTGTTGGATTATCTATTTGCCTTAATCCGGCAACAGCCCAAAAAAAGAAAGATTTTCTTAAGGACCAGGAAAAGAAGGACCAGGTAAAGAAAGACCAGGGATTATCTTCAGTATTCAGCGGATTATCATTCAGGAGTATCGGTCCTGCGTGGGCCTCAGGCAGAATCTCTGATTTTGCGGTTAACCCGAAAAACCATTCAGAAATTTATGTTGGCGTTGGTGCCGGAAATATATGGAAAACCACCAATAATGGAACAACATGGACTCCTGTATTTGACAAATATGGCGCTTATGCGATAGGATGTCTGAAAATGGATCCTGACAACCCTGCAGTTGTATGGGCAGGAACCGGTGAAAACACTCATCAGCGCCAGCTTGGCTATGGTGATGGCGTTTATAAAACAGAGGATGGAGGAGCTTCATGGAAGAATATGGGTTTGAAGGAATCAAGGCAGATTGGGATGATAGCTATCGATCCCGGGAATACCGATGTAGTATATGTAGCCTGTGAAGGGTCAATCTGGGGACCCGGTGGCGACCGCGGCCTTTTTAAAACAACTGATGGAGGAATCACCTGGACTAAAATACTTGGAATCAGCGAGAATACAGGTATTAATAATGTCCTCTTGGATCCGCGGAATCCTGACATATTATATGCCACTTCTGAACAAAGAAGAAGACATGTTTTCACCAAAATAGGTGGTGGTCCTGAATCTGCCGTGTATAAATCAAAGGATGCGGGAAAAACATGGAATAAAATAATGACAGGTCTCCCTTCAGTTGATATCGGAGGAATGGGGATCGCAATTTCTCCAGTTAATCCTGATGTTCTTTATCTTATAATAGAAGCTTCAGGCGAATCGAGCGGATTTTACAGGACAGTCAACAGAGGTGCATCATGGGAGAAGATGAGTAGTTATGCGTCAAGCGGCCAATACTATAATGAAATCTATTGCGATCCGAAAAATGTCGACAAAGTGTACAGCACGGAAACAGTTTCAAAAGTCAGTACCGACGCGGGAAAGACATGGACAGCTATCGGCAACAACCAGAGGCATGTCGATGATCATGCGCTCTGGATCGATCCTGATAACACAAGCCATCTTTATATAGGAGGAGACGGAGGTATTTATGAATCATTCGATGAGGGGAAAAATTACATCTTCAAATCTAATCTTCCGGTTTCCCAGTTTTACAGGGTGAGCACTGACAATGCATTCCCATTTTACAATGTTTACGGAGGAACACAGGACAATAACTCAATGGGCGGACCATCGCGCAATATCAACAGAGATGGTGTTGTTAACGCAGATTGGAAAATAACTGTTGGCGGCGATGGTTTCTGGGTAGCAAATGATCCCGAAAATGAGAATATCGTATTTACTGAATCACAGTATGGTAATGCTGCTTTATGGGACAAGAAAAGTGAAGAATCGGTAAGTATTAGGCCTGTTCCCCGAAAAGGTGAAAAAACCTACAGGTGGTACTGGGACACACCTGTTATTATAAGCCCCCACCAGAAGGAAAGAATTTATATGGCTGCAAATAAAGTTTTCAGAAGCGATAACCGAGGCAGCAGCTGGGAGGAAATTTCCGGTGATCTGACGAGGAATGAGGACAGGAATCAATTTAAGGTAATGGGCAAATACTGGAGTGTTGATGCAGTTGCGAAAGATGTATCGACTTCTCTCTGGGGATTAATAGTCTCTCTGGCAGAATCAAAAGTCAAAAAGGACCTTCTCTATGCCGGAACAGATGACGGTGTGATAGCGGTAACTGAAGATGGCGGAAAAAACTGGACAAGAATTACATCATTTCCTGGAGTTCCCGAGTACACATACGTGAGTGATATCCTGCCTGATAAATTCGACGAAAATATAGTATATGCCACATTTAATAATATGCTTAATGATGATTTCAAACCTTATATCCTGAAAAGCTCAGACAAGGGGAAAACATGGACCGCCATAACCAATAAGCTGCCTGTAAATGGCACCATTCACACCATTCAGCAGGATAATGTAAATCGTGACTTGCTGTTTGCCGGGTCAGAATTCAGCTTTTTCGTTTCCATTGACGGAGGAAATGAATGGGTGGAACTGAAATCAGGTCTGCCTACAATTGCTGTCAGAGATATAGCGATCCAGGAGCGTGAAAATGATCTCATAATCGGAACTTTTGGAAGAGGTATCTATATCCTTGACGATTACACTCCACTCAGAAACTTCAAAAAAGAGATGCAGGAAAAGGAGGGATTTATATTCCCGGTAAAAGATGCAAAGATGTATGTTCAATCGAACGGATTTGACAACCAGGGATCAACTTACTTCAAATCACCAAACCCGGAATTCGGAGCTACATTAACCTATTATATAAAGGATGTCCCTAAAACTGCAAAAGCTCTCAGGCAGGAAAAAGAAAAAGCTCTTTTTGAAAAAGGAGAACCAATTCCTCAGCCATCTATTACTGATCTCGATGCAGAAGCAAAGGAGATAAAGCCTTACCTTATTTTTACAATTACTGATGAGAGCAACAATGTGGTTAAAAGATTATATAAGGCTGCTTCAAAAGGAGTTAACAGAATTACATGGAATATGACTTATGAAAGTATATCCCCTGTAACTACTACCAAATTTGATCCGGTTGGTGCGACTGGTGGCAGGAGGGACGGTAACGGCCTTCAGGCTATGCCCGGGAACTATAAGGTTACAATGGCTCTGTGTTCAAAAGGTGAAACCAGGGACATTGGGGAACCCATACCATTTATCTGCAAACCATTAGGCCTTGCTACTTTCAATGCAACTGACCAGAAATCGAAATATGCATGGATTGCTGACGCATCAGATTTTTCCAGAAAAATGTATGGAGCAGTCAATTATACCGGAGAGCTTGTGAACAAAGTGAATGCTGTCATGCAGGCATTGCAGCAGACACCGGCTGCTTCGGCAGATATGATGAAGGAGGCCCAAAGGATCAATAAGGAGCTGGACGAAATTAACTTCACTCTTAACGGGCCGGAGGCTAAAGCAAGTCAGGAAGAGCTTCCTCCAATGGACATGCCTCTTCTGCAGCGATTAAATGAAATGGCCTCGGCAGCATATGGAACCAGTGGGGATATCTCAACAATCGGAAAAGAACAGCTTGACATTATCAAATCGGAATTCCCTCCTGTATATGAAAGAATTAAAAAAGCAGGTGAAGATCTTCAGAATCTTGACAAGAAGCTTGATTCAGTCATGGCGCCCTGGACACCAGGCAGAGTACCGGTATTATAAGGCCAAGGATTACAGTAGTTTGTAGTTGTTTGAAATATGATTTTTTAGTATTATTGTTAGAAAATTACAATTTTAAAAATATTTAATATGAGCAGACCAGTTACAATCTTTACAGGTCAGTGGGCCGACATGCCATTTGAAACATTATGTCAGAAAGCCAGATCATTCGGTTATGATGGTTTGGAAATTGCCTGCTGGGGAGATCATTTTGAAGTTAATAAAGCTGATGAAGAATATTGCCGTAAAAAGAGAGAAACCCTTGAAAAATACGGACTTAAAGTGTATGCTATCGCCAATCATCTCGTAGGACAGGCAGTTTGTGACAACATCGATGAACGTCACCAGGGCATTGTGCCCGATTATATTTGGGGAGATGGAAATCCGGAAGGCATCCGCCAGAGAGCCGCGGCTGAAATGATTAAAACAGCTGAAGCCGCAAAAAGACTTGGAGTGAATACAGTAACAGGGTTCACAGGAAGTTCTATATGGCCGTTTCTCTACTCTTTTCCTTCAGTTTCGCAAGCCATGCTGGATAAAGGATATGATGATTTTGCATCCAGATGGCTCCCTATCCTTGACGTGTACAAGGAACTGGGGATACGCTTTGCCCTGGAAGCCCATCCTACCGAAATTGCATTTGATATAGCTACCGCTCACAGAACATTAAAGGCAATTAGAAACCATCCGAGCTTCGGATTCAATTTCGACCCTTCTCACTTTGGTTATCAGGGTGTTGATTATGTAAAATTTATCTATACGTTCTCTGAGAAGATATTCCATGTTCATATGAAAGACGCCGGATGGTCAAAGGTGCCAACCGAGGCAGGTGTTTTCGGCGGACATACAGATTTCGGAACACCTGGACGTTACTGGGATTTCAGGAGTCTGGGACACGGGAACATTGACTTCGAGGAAATAATAAGGGCCCTAAACAGGATTAACTACAAGGGGCCATTATCCGTTGAATGGGAAGACAGCGGCATGGACCGTGAGTTCGGGGCAAAAGAGGCGTGTGAATTTGTGAGAAAGGTCGACTTCCCCTCATCAAATATCGCATTCGATGCTGCTTTTGAGAAAAAATAAACCTTTAGTCAACCTGATCTCAGCCTTAACCTTAACCTTATATCAAGTATGGAGACAATTAAAAAAACTCAGTTATTTAACGCAAGCTGTGTTGCACTGGTTGTGACCGCATTAGCTTTCGCAACAAGAGGCTCATTTGTTCAGGCATGGTTTCCTACAGGAATTGTGATTGGGGGATTAGTGGTTTTCCTGTTTAATAAAGCAGGACTGATGAACTGGCGTTACGCTATGGGAATCATGCTTCTTCCTACTTTTGCATACGGGTATCTGTTTCTTAATAAATCGTTCCCCCAGACAGAACGTGTTGCATCGGGCTATTCCTATAAAGATATGCTTAAAGCATGTGTAAGTCCGCTTTTTATCTTCATGGCTTGCTGTATGATACTTACCGGAGGCACCGAACTGGGTACTAACCAGTGGATTGCCGCCCTGCTCTCCAATGTATCTAAAAATCCTATACTCCTGCTGGTTTGGATCTCCGGTATAATGGCACTTACTCGTCAATTCGGGGGAATCCTTATACACAATTTCAAATCTACTGTTGTTCTTCTGACTTCTTCAATACTTGCTTTTATAGGTTGCATCATGATGGGTTATACAAATGGCGCTATGGTATTCGCTGCCGCAGGAATCTTTGCACTCGGAGTCGCATTTTTCTGGCCATCAATGCTGGGATTTGTATCAGAAAATGTTCCGCAAAGCGGTGCATTGGGTTTAGCAATTATGGGGGGCATTGGCTTTCTCGGTGGAGCAATAGCACAACCAGTCCTGGGAGCAATATTTGATTCCCAGACTGCTGCTGCAGTACCGGCAGGTCAGTCGGTAGAAGCACTCAAAACAGCACTTGAAGGAACTAAAGATGCAGCTGCGTGGGCTGCTACCCAGCTGACTGGCGGTGAACATACGCTCAGACTTGTTGCATTTGTACCGGCAGTTCTTATTATTGCTTTTACATTTCTGCACCTTTGGAAAAGAAAACATGTATAGAGGGTCTTACACCCCATCCCCCACTTGGGGTTAGAAAACCAGAAATTTACTAGCCCTATTCAGGGGGTCCCGATAGCTATCGGTATAGGGGTAAAAACAAGTAAAGGAATCACATAAAGTATATGACAAAAGCTAAACTTTTAAACTATGAAAAAGATAAAAATGGGGATGATAGGAGGCGGCATCGGCGCCTTCATTGGTGATGCTCATCGCCGTGCATCAAGGATCTGTAACGATTTTGAACTGGTTGGCGGAGTGTTTGATGTTGACTTTGAGAAGAGCAAACAGTTTGCTGATAAAGAAGGCATTGCCCCTGACAGGTGCTATAAGAGCGTTGATGACCTAATAAAAGCTGAAACAGCGCTTCCTGCAAAAGAAAGAATGGAAGTTGTTTCTATTGTCACGCCAAATGCACTGCACTTTCCCTTCGCCAAAAGCCTTTTAACTGCAGGATTTCACCTGGTTTGTGAGAAACCAATGACAATGACGGTTAAAGAAGCTGAAGAGCTTGAAAAACTAGTAGCTCAGAAAAAGCTGACCTTCGCTTTGACACATACATATACGGGCTATCCCATGATAAGGCAGATGAGGGATATAATTGCCAAGGGCCTCCTGGGAACTATTCAGCGTATTGATGCTCAATATTACCAGGGATGGATCAATTCAATAATTCATGGTACTGAAAGCCGTATTACAGGTGTCTGGAGACTCGACCCCAAACACGCCGGTGCAAGCAGCTGTATGGGCGATATCGGAGTTCATGCATTTAACCTCATAGAGTATACGACAGGACTGGAAATAAAAGAGGTCCTCTCCGACCTTAATCCGGTAAAAGATGATGTCGCACTTGATCTCGATGGAACTGTTCTGCTGCGTTTCAGCAAAAACCTGAAAGGTGTTATCAGAGCAAGCCAGGTATGCGGCGGAGAGGAAAACAACCTTACAATAGCCGTATATGGATCAAAAGCAAGCCTTAAATGGGGACAGGAGAATCCAAACTACCTGTACCTGTTAAGTGACAGTGAACCGACTAAAATATTCAAGCCTGCTCATGGATACAATGATCAGATGGCTGAGAGCAGTCATACAATGCCTTCAGGCCATCCGGAAGGAATTTATGAAGCTCTTGCAAATATTTATAAAGGAACTGCAAAATCTATTCGTGGCGAGAAATTCACCCCCGGAGAATTTCCAACTGTACATGACGGTGTGAGGGGAATGAAATTCATTCATGCTGTAGTGAAGTCCAACAGCGATGGAAATACCTGGATTAAACTTTAATACATTATCTATATTTTCTGCTTCTTTTCCAGCTGGTTATAAACCAAAACGATTATCCTGTAAGAAACAAAAATAACTACCGGAAGGGATAAAACCCAAAGTATCTGATTTATCATAATTGCAGTTTTTTATTAATATACATGCTCTCCTTCCAGATCACTGGCCTCTGTCTTCTTCTTGTTTATTAAGCGCCAGACATATATAATATAAAGTAACTCAAACGGTATTATAAGTGAAACATAACTCATTGCCTTAAGTGTGTAATGGCTTGATGAGCTGTTTTCTATAGTCAGCGAGCTCTGCAGGTCAGCTACCGAAGGGTAATAAGAAGTATTGTTAAAACCTGCAAGCAGGAACAATGAAAATACCGCCAGAACTGTCCCTAAGCCTGAGAACCAGATGCCTTTCTCACCGTATTTCACGTATGAAACCACGGGAAGAATGATACCTGTCAAAACAAGAACAACCCCTGCAAGAAAAAGAACAGCTACCAGAGGCATCTGAATCAGATTATGAAAATACTTATAAGGTTCCATGAATACTTCACCTGTTGAAGGTTTTACAGCAAAACCGTTCTTAAGGAGTAACATCCCTGTGAATAACAAAAAGAACGCTACAAACGGTACTGCATCGTACAGAAGTTGCTTTTTTACCCTGGCAATAATTTCATCATCAGATATGCTTCTGAAAAAATAGAGCGATGCGAGTACACGCGAAAGAAAGAAAACAGCAAGTCCCAGTGAAAGGTTCTGGATATTCAGTGCAGCCTCAAGGCCACGCGATGCCATAGTCCATTGCGAATGACGGTCACTGTCAATAATGAAATGAGAACCGGTAAAGAAGGTGCTTACTGCTGCTCCTAAAAGTACTGTGCTTAGCAAGCCATTTGCAAACAGAAATCCATCAAACACATTCTTCCCGAGAAAATTTTCAGGTTTTGAACGAAATTCATAGGAAACTGCCTGAACAATAAATGCAAATAAAATTATGATCCATACCCAGTAAGCTCCGCCGAAGCTCGTGCTATAGAATAAAGGAAATGAGGCAAAGAATGCTCCGCCGAAAGTTACCAGGGTTGGAGTATAAAAAGCCACAACTTCCTTAAATGCATTAAGGATATCGGCACGCAACTTATCTTCAGCAGGTAACTTTAAAAGCTGGCTGCCAAAGGATATATCTTCACTTTTACTGCTTATTTCTTCAGATCTTCTGTTATGCATATGTTCAGGTTACTGCCGGGCTGTCAGTATCAAGCCAGATGACTTTTTGTTCAGGACTGTGTTCCTGTCCGATTATATCTCTGTAAAGATCAGGGCGCCGGGCTTTAATATATCTCTTTCCTCCTGACTGGGCAAGCTTCTCAGGGCTTATTACTGCTGTAACAATATCATCCCCAAGTGTTCTGCATTCTGCGATGATATCACCGAAAGGATCAATAACCATTGAACAGCCATTTTTAAGCTGGTCGTCATCCATGCCAATCGGATTTGAAAATACAACATAAACTCCATTATCATAGGCTCTTGAAGGCAGCCATTTCATAAGCCATCCCCTGCCCTTCATTCCGTCAAACTCAAGCCTGAGAGAGGTTGGATCGCTTTCACGGTTTTCCCATAATAAAGGATCTACAAAACCAGCACCTGGACGGGTTGATGGCGTGCACATTGTAACATGCGGCATGAAAATAATATCAGCGCCCAAAAGTGTAGTGGCACGAACATTTTCAACGATATTATTGTCATAGCAGATAAGGATGCCGCACTTCCATCCAAGGATCTCAAATATACAATAACTGTCACCTGGCAAAAGATACGGGTTTATGAACGGATGTAATTTCCTGAAGCGGGAAACGAGCCCTTCCTTCCCGACACATACGTATGCTTTGTATAATTTATCATTACCATCTTTTTCAAACAGTCCGGCCAGAATATAAATATTATATTCCGCTGCAATTTCTATAAGCCTTTTAACTGAAGGACCGTCAGGAATAAATTCAGCAAGGCCGAGCATCTGCTCCCTTGTAAGATAGCGGGCAAAAGAATATCCTGTTACGGAACATTCATGAAAAGCAATGGCATGAGAACCTTCGGATGAAGCCTCCCGTGCCAGCTTTTCAATTTTAGATAAATTGAATTCCTTGTCACCGCTCCGGTTTTCAAACTGGGCGGTCGAAATTTTTATTTTATCCATTATCAATTCCAATCCTTGAAGACTGGATAATTTATTATTTTTTCTTTTTAAGCAGGAAAAATCCACCAGCTGCAACGACAACAACCACACCGGCAATGATACCGATTGTTCCACCACTCAGCCCTTTGGATTTTTCATCTTCAACAGGATAATATACCTCTGGTTTGGCATTTGTATCCATATTTACAGTATCCTTCTTCGGTTTTGGCTGCTGCTGTGCCAATGCCACTCTCAAACCACTAACCATCAGGAGCATTACCATCGAAATCACTAACACTAACTTTTTCATTTTTACAACTTTTTATTTATTAATTATTTAATAGAACTCGCCAGATCATCGTATTTCTTTGCTATATCCGGATTTGAGTTCCTGTATGTATTTGCAAGCGCTGCAATTGCAGGTTTAAACCGTGGACTCATTTCAAGGCATGTCAGCAGCAGTCTCCGTGCTTTTGTAACTTCTTTGTCTTTTAACAATTCTGACATCGCAACATATGCTTCAAAATACTTCCTGTTAACCTTTATAACTTTTTCATAGTACCCCAGTGCCTCATCATTCCTGTTCCGGAACCCCGCAATATTACCAAGATACATCAGTATCGGTTCAAAATCAGGATTGATTTCCAGTCCCTTTTTCAGCACCGAATCAGCTTTCTGATACTGTCCATCGTTATATAAGGACGCTGCAAAATTAAAAAAAATCATTTCATCACCTCTATCAATCTTCAGAGCTTTTTCAAAAAGCCCGATCGCCTCCTTATTTTTTCCTTCACTTAGTGCCTTATAACCAGCAAGATCATCTTTCGTTTTCCTTTCAATGATGGCACATATCGGTACACTGTCTGCATAAATGGTATGAATAGTGTTTTCAGGCGGCCAGATCCTGTTTCTCAACTGAAACGGTGTGATATAACGATTTGTGACGATTCCGAAATCCCAGTCATTCAGGCTTCGTTCCTCATATCTCAGGTATGATGTTTTGATTTCGGGATGAGAACGAAACTGCCACTCAATTGTATAATTTGCCATCACCTTCACTTCCGAGGAATTATCTTTCTTCTTAAGGTAATTTAATAACCATTCTGAAGCTTCTGTCTGACTCTGAAAGTAATAATCTGTTTCATAATTTGATTCAGCTCCCTTCAATCCTCCTACGAACTGATTATAATACAGATAATAGTACCCGGGATTCTTCAGCATAAACTTCAGCGGATCAAGAGCGAGAAAGAGAAGAAAAGCAACCAGAATGATTTTCAGGTAACGTTTTCTTATGAAATCGTAAAAATGGATATACCCAACTCCAGCCAGCAGAACTATTCCGGGATAAAGAAATAAAAACTGACGCCAGGAAGAATAAAGATTTGATTTCTCATAAATCACGAACAGCGCCGGAAATACAATTGTAAATATCAAACATCCTGAAAGCAGCTTTTTTTCCTGATCCATCTTCCTGAGTGAAAAAACTCCAAAGAATAATATTCCGGCAAGAACAACTACAGGAATAGTGATCAGCATTGACTTTGGAAGATAGTACCAGGGCATAAAGTCAGACCATTCGACCTTTCCTTCAAAGATCTGCCTGAATGTGCTTGGGAAATGTGCCATGACCCTGTAGGATTCGATGACATTCTTTACAGGTCCGTTCAATGCAAATGGCCATAGCAGGATGCTTAGTCCCCACGCAGCAACAGATACGCCACATAACAAGAAAAACTTACCTCTGAGTTCTGAAAATTCAATTTTGTTATGAACGAAATATCTGAAAACGTAAACAACAAAAAGGAAGAAGAAAATATAGCAGAGGAGTATCAATCCGCCTGCCCTTATGCTGATAGCAAATGCAATTGCAACAGTAAGTAATACCAGGTCGGGATACTTGCCCGATCGCTGATTTGTCAAAAACCTGAGCACAAGAAATATTCCTGAAATATATGCGAGGGCAAAAGGGATGTCTTTCAGATTGTTCTGAGCATGCCCCATAAAGGTCGGAGATACAGCGAAAAGAAACAGAACCAGTATCCCCGCCCTGTAATCCAAAAGCCAGATCGCGAAAAGCGCAGTAATAAAAATGGCAAGCCATCCTGCTATGGAGTTCATCAGATGCCTGAATCTGTAAACATCATCAATATGGAACCATTTTATAAGTATTGTTACAATGTCGTCGTACGACTGACCATAGTATTTAAGGTTTGTAACAGGGGTATTAAGAGCCGACTTGTCGGCGCCATGGGTGGCAAAGTAGTTATAAACTGAAACTGAATGATTATAATGCAACACCTCATCGCAGGAAATGCCTGCATTCCTGCTCAGAAAGAGCATTAGTACAAGAAGAAATGCGGAGGAAAGGAAGAAGATATTTTTTAATCGCTTCTCGCTCATCATTTTTCAGGAGTGCCATCGTAATATTTTCTCACAAAATAGATCGGGCGGTTTTGTGATTCCTTGTAACTTCTGTATACATATTCGCCCAGTATTCCAAGAAAAACAAGCTGTATCGACCCAAGAAAATAAATACTCAGCAATGTCGAGGACCAGCCCAATACGGCGAATCCGTAAGCTTTTGCTATCAGAACGTAAATTCCCGCTCCCATGAAAACCAATGTCCCCAGCAAACCAAGGATAAGACAGAAGCGAATGGGGAATCTTGAGAATGAAAAAATTGCATCTGCGGCAAGTACAAAAAGCTTCCTGATGCTCATTTTTGGTTCGCCCTTTAACCTGTCATCCCTGATGAACTCAACGTAACCCTGCCTGAATCCTATAAATGTCCGCAGTCCCGGAAGATATCTGACCTTTTCTTTCATTGAGAGCAGCGCTTTCACAGCATCACGCTTCATCATTGAATAGTTGCCCGAATTTTCCATATTTTTTATTTCACCGATCCGCTTGAACAGGATGTGAAATAACATTTCATAAACTACGCGGTTTTTGCTTCCCTTTCGCCCGATTCTCATACCACTGATTACATCCAATCCTTCTTCGGTCAGCTTCTTATACATGGACGATAGCAGTTCCGGCGGATCCTGAAGATCGCCATCCATCATTGCGACTATTTCCCCTTCTGAGTACTCAAGTCCGGCAGTATATGCCGCCTGATGACCAAAGTTTTTAGATAATGAAAGAACCTTTATTCTGCTGTTGCTCTGACGGTTGGCAAGCAGGTATTCCAGACTCCTGTCTGAACTTCCGTCATCAACAAATATTACTTCATAATCCTCAATGAATGATTCAAGTGCAGCAATAGTCCTTTTAACCAGCTCATCGACCAGTTTCTCTTCATTAAAAATAGGTATTACCAGCGACAGCATAATTATTTTTTTATCTCCCCCTTAGTACCTCCATACATATGTCGGGACTTATTCATTTATCGTTAATTTCTTCCCTTCCGGGAGGAAGGTCCGGGATGAAATTATTTTTGTATTCGTGCAAGTGCAAATGCAGCTTCTTCTTTTAATTCAGGATCAGAATTAAGCTCTTTTATAACGGGAACTGAATAATCTGTTCCCATCCAGCTTAGCTCACGAAGCAATAGTTTCTTAGCTTCAGGTGTAGATCCTTTATCAGACAGCACTTTCACCATTTCTTTTTCAATTGCAAGTAACCCCTGGGTATCACCCGACAAAGATCTGATTTTGCTTTGAATACAGGCCAGACTCTTCGTACTTCTTGTGATATCATATTTTCCAATTACTTTAAATGCTTCGTCAAGTGTCATCTCCTTAAAGTCGGGACGAAGAACGACTCCTGCTGCGCTTGGAAAGTCCCATGGAACTTTTTGTGTAACATCCCCGGTTACAGCCCACTCAGCTCCTCTCTGCAGAGTTGTTATAAACCCGGCGCACTGCATAGCCGGGCCACCACCTATATCAGCATGTCCCATTGCAGTGTGAAAGATCCTTCCCTTTCCGTAAGTTATTGTCATGAGCATCGGTTCATCTCTCATTGTACCTCCGCCTAAAGCACTGTCGGCAAAAGCTGTTGCAAGTATCTGCATATCTTTTGCAGGTCCCCGCAAGAGGCTGTAAAGTTCATCAGTTCCATGTAACCAGGCTACAGGTAATCCCTTCAATATAGGATGATCCATGATTCTTGTCCTTACTATATACTCACGTCTCTTTCCGTGTGTACCACCAATTCCTGCTGTTGTATCTACAATTAGTTTATTGTCCTTATAGTAAACATAAGGACCATCCTTCTGGTTACGGTCACCCCACCCGCCGAGTCCTATCATTGCATTATACTCTTTCCAGCCTGGGAATGAATTGTCGGCAGCATGATAGATGACCACGCCACCTCCATTCCTTACGAAATCAACAAAAGCAGTGTCAGTTTTATCAGACCATGAATCACCGTTATAATCAAGAACAACCAGTTTATACTTTGAAAAATCCGGATCGAAGGTCTTCATGTCTCCGCCTTTTTCAGGTGTTTTCATTATATCAGTTGAAAACAATCCTGTTTCATCGAGGATCTGTTTGAGAATCGGGGAACTTACCTGCCAGTTATGATTATTCTGGCCAGTAATTAAAAGAGTTTTATATGTTGTTTCATTTTTGCACGCAGGGAAAAAGGTCAGAAGACCAAATACAGTTATCAGAAGAAGATTTTGCTTTTTCATATTGATACTCATTAATTTGTAGGTAATTTCCATGGTTGACGATATGGACGGGAAAGAAGTCGGGAGGCTCTCTGATTCCCTATAATCTCCTCTTTGTCAGGATCCCATTTAATAGTCTCACCCGTAGTCATGGCGATTTCGCCCAACAGGGCTACCGATATGGCACGGTAAGCAACCTCAACAGGAGCTATTGCAGGTTTTCCTGAATGGATACAATCGATAAAATTCTGCCAATGGTTATTGCTTTTGTACAGATGTATCTCATTTTCTCCGATTACCTCATTAAGTATTTTAGGATCAGAGGCTGAAATAATATCACCTCTGTCAACATGAACCCATCCGAGGTCACCATGCCATGTTGTTCCCATTCCAAGGGCTAGACGTGATGCATTCGCCACACGCATTTCAATTCCTTTGTCGTACCTGCAAAGAATATCATACTCCACAGGAACATTAAAAATTCCTTCAGAAGGATATACTCCTTTTCCGGAGATCTGGACAGGCCCTGTATGCTCAAGTCCTGCTCCCCAGTTCGCAATATCAATATGATGGCCAGCCCAGTCAGTTAGTTGACCACCGGAATAGTCAAGTATCCATCTCCAGTCCCAGTGGGCAACTCCACGGTACGGTACCTTTAAAGCAGGTCCGAGCCACATGTCCCAGTTGAGTTCAGGGGGAACGGGTTTGACAGGAGGCGTTCCGATCCCCTTGTTACCATCAGGAAGTCCAACTTCTATGTATTTCACTTTTCCTACTCTTCCATTAATCGCCAGTTCTGCTCCACGATGAAAATTTGCAAGCGAGCGCTGCCAGCT